>ENA-UONY01002557-UONY01002557.1-human-gut-metagenome-genome-assembly--contig:-CS9-NODE-2557-length-12616-cov-7.981291_pt1 | contig 12616 bp, 9 predicted proteins | sample MGYA00242465_ERZ724012 | MGnify/ENA metagenome assembly ERZ724012 | reverse complement strand
CCGGTGCTCCCATCGACAAGAAGAAGATCGAGCTGGAGACCAAGGACATCAAGGACGCGGGCGTCTTCAACGGCAAAGTCCGCCTCCATGTCGGTGTCGTGGCTTCCTTCAAGGTCCAGGTAGAAGTGGAGCAGGCCTGATTTGACCGCTATCTGCGCCCCCTCTCGGCAGGGGGCGCTTTTTGGCTTTACGGCATTTATATAAATAAAGCAGAAGGATAACGACCATGCCGAACGAACGACATTATAACGAACTCAACCTCGAGAGCGTGGGCATCAATCTGCCCTACAATATGCAGGCAGAGCAGAGCGTGCTGGGCGCGGTGCTGCTGAAACCCGAGACCCTGACCGACCTCGTCGAGATCATCCGGCCCGAGATGTTCTACACCCGGCAGAACGCTCAGATCTACTCCGAGATGCTCCGCCTCTTTACCAGCGACCAGACCATCGACTTCGTCACCCTGCTGGACGCCGTCATCTCGGACGGCGTGTTCCCCAGCGCCGACGAGGCGAAAGTCTACCTGACCGGCCTCGCCGAGACGGTCCCCAGCATCTCCAACGTCAAGGCGTATGCGCAGATCGTGCAGGAAAAGTATCTGGTGCGCCAGCTGATGGGTGTCGCAAAGGACATTTTGCAGGACGCGGGCGACGAGCCCGACGCCGACCTGCTGCTGGAAAACGCCGAGCAGCGCATCTATGAGATCCGCTCCGGCCGCGATTCCAGCGCCCTGACGCCCCTTTCTTCCAGCATGGTGGAGACGCTGACAAATCTGCAAAAGATCAGCGGCCCCGACGCCGACAAGTACAAGGGCATCCCCACCGGCTTCCGGCTGCTGGACACCGTCCTCACCGGCCTTGGCCGCGGCGACCTCATCATCCTCGCTGCCCGCCCCGGTATGGGCAAGACCAGTTTCGCGCTGAACATCGCTACCCGCGTGGCCATGCAGCAGAAGGTGCCGGTGGCCATCTTCAGCCTCGAAATGACGAAGGAGCAGCTGACCAACCGCATCCTCTCCGCTGAAGCGGGCATCGACAGTCAGGCGTTCCGCACCGGTGCGCTCCGGGCCGAGGACTGGGAGTATCTGGCCCTCGCCACCGAAAAACTGCACGACGCACCGATTTATATGGACGACACCTCGGGCATCACCATCACCGAGATGAAGGCGAAGATCCGCCGGGTCAATCAGGACCCCGCCCGCCCCAACGTGGGCCTCATCGTCATCGACTATCTGCAGCTGATGACCAGCGGCCAGCGCAGCGAGAACCGCGTGCAGGAGATCAGCTCCATCACCCGAAACCTCAAGATCATGGCCAAAGAGATGAACGTGCCCATCATCGCTCTGAGCCAGCTGTCCCGTGCGGTGGAAAAGCAGGGCAACAACTCCAGCCACCGCCCCCAGCTGTCGGACCTGCGCGACTCCGGCTCCATCGAGCAGGACGCCGACTGCGTCCTCTTCCTGTACCGCGACTCCTACTACGCCAGCCAGAACCCCGACGGCGCGGAGGTGGACGCCGACACCGCCGAGTGCATCGTGGCAAAGAACCGTCACGGCGAGACCAGCACGGTGCCGCTGGGCTGGGACGGCGCCCACACCCGCTTTATGGATGTGGACTTCAAACGCTGATGAACTACGAAGAGATCTTACAGACGGTGCGCGGCTTCTGCGCCCGGGAAAAGCTGCTGGACGGCAAAAAGCATCTCGCGCTGGCTGTTTCGGGCGGGGCCGACAGCATGGCCCTGCTCTGCCTCATCCGCCCGCTGGCCGAGGAAAAGGGCATCGCCCTCACGGTCTGCCACGTCAACCACGGCCTGCGGGGGGAGACGGCGGACCGGGACGAAGCCTTCGTCCGGGAGGTCTGCGCCCGGCTGGGCCTGCCGCTGCGGGTGTTCCATGCCGCTGAGCTGGAAGCCGAGGCAGGAAAGCCCCGGGCGGGGGAGGACTGGGCGCGCCGCCTGCGGTATGCCTGCTTTGAGCGGGTGCTGGCCGACGGGATAGATGCCGTCGCAACTGCCCATACTGGGAGTGACCAGGCCGAGACGCTGCTGTTCCGGCTGGCCAGAGGCACCGGCCTCCACGGCGCGGCGGGCATCCGGCCCAGCCGCCCGGGCTATCTGCGGCCTCTGCTCTGCCTGACGAGGGCCGACACCGAGGCCGTCTGCCGCGCCTGCGGCGAACGCTGGGTCACCGACGAGACCAACGACGCCGACGACTACGCCCGCAACCGTCTGCGCCACGGCGCACTGCCCGCCCTCTGCGGGGTCAACAGCGCCGCCGAGCGCAATCTGGCCCGCTTCTGTGAGAAAGCCGCCAAGGCGGACGAATACTTCGCCCGGCAGGCGGATGCGCTGCTGGCTTCGGCCCGGGCAGCGGACGCAGAAAGCCTGCCCGGCGGGGCGGGATACGCCCTGCGCAGCGGCCAGCCCGTGTGGCTGTCAGAGCCTTTGCGGCAGGCCGACCCGCTCATCCTCGACATGGCCCTCCACAGCCTTGTGGAGCCGGTGCGGGACGCGGAGGAAAAATATATCCGCCTGCTGGCCGACCTTGTGGAAAAGGGCAGCGGCGCGGTGCAGCTCACCGACGCCGTCCGCTTCTGCGCCCGGGACGGCGTGCTCTGGCGGGAGGAAGCCGATCAGAACACCCGCCGGCAGGGCGAAAAAGCGGACGGTCCGAAATTTGAAGTATCCCTGCCGGAGGGCGGCGATTATCCGCTGCCCGGCGGCAGAAAGCTGCATATCCGGGTGGTTTCGGCCTGTTTTGAAGAAAAAACACAGGGTGTTCATAAAAAAGACTTAAAAAATCAGGCAGATTATGCTAAAATAAACTCGATATGTCCTGTTCTGCGGCTGCGCTGCCGTCAGCCCGGCGACCGCTTCCGTCCGGCCGGGCGGGGGGTAGACCGGGAGCTGCGCAAATGGATGAACGAGGCGGGCATCCCGCCCCGGGAACGGGACACGCTGCCGCTGCTGGCGGCAGGCAGACAGGTGCTGTGGGTCTGCGGAGAGGGCTTTGCCGATGGGCTGGCCCCCGGGCCGAACACCGGGCAGCTGCTGCAGGTGGAACTAGAAAATTTTGGAGGAATCGAATCATGAGCATGCATGACGATATTTTGAAGGTCCTCGTTTCGGAAGAGGAGCTGAAAGCGAAAGTGGCTGAGCTGGGCGCTCAGATCAGCAAAGACTATGAGGGCAAAAACCTCGTCCTCGTCTCCATCCTCAAGGGCTCGGTGGTCTTTATGGCCGACCTGATGCGCGCCGTGAGCATCCCGTGCAGCATCGACTTCATGGTGGTGTCCAGCTACGGCGGCGGCAACACCACCAGCACCGGCCTCGTCAAGATCATCAAGGATCTGGACGGCGACCTCTCCGGCAAGGACGTGCTCATCGTGGAGGACATCCTCGACACCGGCATCACCCTGTCGAACCTCGTGCCGATGCTCAAGATGCGCAACCCGAACTCGGTGAAGATCTGCACCATCCTCGACAAGCCCAGCCGCCGCAAGGCCGACATCGCCCCGGACTACGAGGGCTTCGCGGTGCCGGACGAGTTCGTGGTGGGCTACGGCCTCGACTACGACGAGAAGTACCGCAACCTGCCCTACATCGGCGTACTCAAACCCAGCGTCTATGAAAAGTAAGAAATAAAACCAGAACTGGAGTTGATCCTTTTGCAACCTAAGAGACCTCGTATCAATCCGCTCATCCTCGCACTGGCGCTGGCCGCCGTGCTGATGGTCTGGTCGGTGATGGGCAGCGGGTCGGGCAGCACCAGCGGCTCGACCATGAGCTACTCCACCGTCGTCCATTACTTTGAGCACAATCAGGTCACGGCCTTCACGCTGGACCGCAACACCAGCGTCATCACCCTGAACCTGAAGGAAGGCGACCTGCCCCTGCCGGACGTCTCCTCCACCCAGAGCACGGTGCAGTCTACCGGCGGTCTGCTGAGCGGGATGTTCTCCTCCTCGTCGGAGTCCACCGGCGCAGTGCAGGAGGACGACGGCACCGTCACCGTCCGCTATAAACTGCCCTACGCCTACGTTTTCATCGAGAACGTGGACAAGTATATCCAGTCCTACGACGCGGCGAATCCCGACGCGCCCATGACCTACGACTACACCTCTCTCAAGGAGACCATCCCCTGGATGGAGATCATCTTCTATCTGGGGATGCTGGGCTGCACCGGCTTTTTGCTGTTCTCGATGATGCGGGGCGGCGTCGGCGGTGGCGGCGGCATCATGAATGTCGGCAAAGCCAAGGTCAAGGACGAGCACGAGAACAAGAAGACCGCCACCTTTGCCGATGTGGCCGGTGAAGACGAAGAGAAGGAAGAGCTGAAAGAGGTCGTGGAGTTCCTCAAGAGCCCCGACAAGTTCAACTCTCTGGGCGCACGCATCCCTCACGGCGTGCTGCTCGTCGGCCCTCCGGGTACCGGCAAGACCCTGCTGGCCCGCGCCTGCGCCGGTGAGGCCGGTGTGCCGTTCTACTCCATCTCCGGCTCTGACTTCGTCGAGATGTACGTCGGCGTCGGCGCATCCCGTGTGCGCGACCTCTTCGACAAGGCAAAGAAGACCATGCCCTGCATCATCTTCATCGATGAGATCGACGCGGTGGGCCGCCAGCGCGGTGCCGGCCTCGGCGGCGGCCACGATGAACGCGAGCAGACCCTGAACCAGCTCCTCGTTGAGATGGACGGCTTTGAGGCCAACGACGGCGTCATCGTCATGGCGGCCACCAACCGTGCCGACATCCTCGATAAGGCCCTGCTCCGCCCGGGCCGCTTCGACCGTCAGGTCTACGTCGGCCTGCCCGACGTCAAGGGCCGCGAGGAGATCCTGAAAGTCCACACCAAGAACAAGCCCCTCGCCCCGGATGTCTCCCTCAAGGTCATCGCACAGCGCACCGCAGGCTTTGCGGGCGCTGACCTCGAGAACCTCGTCAACGAGGCCGCTCTGCTGGCTGCCCGCCGCAGCCGCAAGGCCATTACGATGGAGGACATCGAAGAGGCTTCCATGAAGGTCATGGCCGGCCCCGAGAAGAAGAGCCGGGTCGTCACCCCCGAAGAGAAAAAGCTCACCGCCTACCACGAGGCAGGCCACGCTGTGGCGGGCTTCTACTGCAAGCACCACCCCCGTGTGCATGAGATCACCATCATCCCCCGCGGTCAGGCCGGCGGCTACACCATGTATCTGCCCGAGAAAGACCGCAGCTACGTCACCAAGGGCGAGATGTTCGAGGACATCGTGTCCAGTCTGGGCGGCCGCGTAGCCGAGCAGCTTATCCTGGACGACATCTCCACCGGTGCGTCCAACGACCTGCAGCAGGCGACGAACATCGCCCGCCAGATGATCACCAAGTACGGCTTCTCCGAGCGCCTTGGCCCTGTGGTCTACGGCACCTCTCAGGAGGAGACCTTCCTGGGCCGCGACCTCGGTCAGGGCAAGGGCTACAGCGAGACCACCGCTGCTGAGATCGACAGCGAGATGCGGGACATCATCGACGAGGCCTACGAGACCTGCCGCCGCACCCTGACGGAGCATATCGACCAGCTCCATGCGCTGGCACAGGCCCTGATGGAGCGCGAGAAGCTGAACGAGAAGGAGTTCAACGCCGTGATGGCAGGCGAGACCCTGCCCCAGCGTGAGGACCCCGACGCAAAGCCTGCCGAGGCTCAGCCCGCTGTCCAGCCTGTGGAACAGGCCGAGACCGCAGAGGTTGCGGAGCCTGCCGAACCTGCTGAGGCAGTGGATGCCGCCCCGCAGGAAGCCCCGGCCCCCGAAACGCCGGATGAAGGCGAAGCCAACCAGTAAACCAAGAGAAAGGGGAGAGTGTTGTGGAGGAAAATTTTGAACCGGTCGCGCGGACACGGGCCAACTATTACACCCCGGGCAGCCCGGTGCAGTTCGTCTGCGTGGAGCTGCTCAAGGGCGAAGTCAGCGGCGAACACGCGGTCTGTCTGACCTTTAAGAACATTTCCCGCGTGACCCTGACGGCACTGGAGATCCACTTCAAGTGCAAGGGCGTGGACGGCGTCATCCTCTGTGAGGACGAGTTCGAGTACCGTGACCTTACCGCAAAGCCCGGCGAGAGCTTCGGCATGGACGATGCCGTCTTCGTCACCCAGAAGGCCATCACCAGCGTGGACGTTACCCTGCGCAATGTCTACAGCGGCAGGAAGGTCGTCCACCTCGAGAGCATCAAGCGGGTGCGCCTGCCGGCCCCCCGCCGCCTGAGCGTCGAGATGCAGAAGGCCCTCGAAGCCCGGATGAACCGCACCGGCATGAAGTTCATGCCCCAGGTCTTCGAGAACGGCTGGTACTGCGCCTGCGGTGCCTTCCACCCGAAGGAAGAGGACACCGTCTACTGCTCCGAGTGCGGCAGCGACCGCATCCTTTTGCAGAACGCGCTGAACACCCTGCTGCAGCCGGAAGCCCCGGTGCGCCAGCCCGAGCCGGAGCCTGCGGCCCAGCCGATGCGCCCCGCCGCGCCTGCTGAGGAGCCCACCCGCATCGTGGGTGCAGCGCAGGAGGAAGCCACCCGTATCATCCCGCCCCGGGCGGCGGAGCCTGCGCCCGGCTATGCGCCTGCCGCTGAGATGGACGCGACCCGCGTGGTGTCCTGCGCCCCGGAGCAGGAGGCGACCCGCGTCCTGCCCCGCCAGCCGGAGCCGGTGCGCCCGGCCAAGTCCTTTGCGCCGGACGAAGAGGTGGAGAAGTACGGCACCCGTGTGGTACCCTCGACTCCCGCCGCCGCGCCGTCCCGCCTGCAGGCAAAGCCGCTGGACGAGGAGGACGACTGCGAAGAGGAAGACCCCCGTGACAGCATCGCTGAGACGCTCATCCGCTGGGTGCCGCCCATCACCGCCATCGTGTGTGCGGGCATCGCCCTGTGCGGCTTCGTGTATTCTCAGTTCATGATGTAAAATAGGATGTACGGCGGAGGAGGCAGAGGCTTCCTCCGCTTTTAATTTAAGGAATAACCTCTCAGTCTGCTTCGCAGACAGCTCCCCTACCGAGGGGAGCCTCTGGCGAAGAGATGAAGCTTTACGGAATGCCAAGGCCTCCCCTCGATAGGGGAGGTGGCACGCCGTAGGCGTGACGGAGAGGTTTAACAAGGAGAGATGATTATGCCTGACGAAGCTTTGCAGGCCGCGTTCGAGATCAAAGCGGCCTGCGACGACATCAGCCGGAAGCTGCTGCGCTGGCACTGGGAGGAAAAGCCCGGCGCTCACAGCGTGGACGCCCTGCTGAAGCATCTGGCCCAGCGCCAGAAGGAGAGCCCCGACTACTACGAGCGCCTGCCGGAGCTGAATGGCCGCACCGGCTGGCAGCAGCTGGATACCACCCTCTGTATGCGTGTCCTGCTGGACCCGGAAAAGGACGCCGCCCGGCCTCTGGACCTGCTGGGCAGTACGCCCCACCCGGCAGCGGCCCGCCGCGCCTGCAACGCGGTGCGGATGGCCCGCAACGAGGCCGCCCACGCCTCCGACAGGACCGCAGCCGCACAGGCGGCGATCCGGTTCAACGAGGCCGTGGAGGAGCTGGAAGCGGGCTATGGGGGAACGGCCCTGACCACCGGCGACCTCGAGAAGTATTACCGGATGGCGGAGGACTTTCTGTCCCGCTGCGGCGCGTCGGAGACCATCGAGCCTCAGAAGAAGGCTGAGGACGAAGCGCCCCGCCGTCAGAAGTCCCAGAAAAGCGGCAGCACATCCCGCAAGCGCCAGAGCGGCGGGAATCGTGCCGCTTCGGGCCGGGGGACATCCGGCCGCAGCCGGAATACCTCTGGCCGGAACAGCCGCAGCCGCCAGAATATGCAGACCACGGCCCGCCGCAAGAAGCGTCAGCGCACCCAGAGCCGCGCTCTTACCGTGGTGCTGCTGGCCGTCGTCCTGCTGGGCCTGCTGGTCCGGGCCTGGACGATGGGCTTGATGAAATAACACGCTCTACTGAGGTAGATTATGTGATGAAGTGACCAAAAAATAACGTGCTATAATGATTAAACGTCACTTTATCAATTTGACAAAGTGACCCTGATTGATAAAGTGACCCACTTTATCAGCAAGCCTCAGTTTATCACCTTGAGAAAGTGGGATTTTGGACGATGCTGCGCGAGAAAAATGCCACTTTATCAGATAACGCGCGGGTCTCAGAGAAAGTTCTCTGCAGTCCGGCCTCTCCGTCAGCGCGGGCGCGGCCAAAACTGCATACAATAGCCCTATAACCGTTTATATGGGAAAGGAAACAGGCAATGGAGCTGAATTTTTATACCCTCTGCGTCCTCTATCTGGTCTACTCGTTCCTCGGCTGGGTAGCCGAGACGGTGGTGGCGACCATCAAGGGCCGCGCCTTCGTCAACCGCGGCGTGGCGTCCGGCCCGTTCTGCTTCGTCTACGGCACGGCGGCTGTGCTGATGGCGGTGGGCTTTGCCGACCTGCGCTCGACGCCGGTGGCCCTCTTCCTCGGCTGTGCGGCCAACGCCACCGTGGTGGAGTGGGTGACGGCCAAGCTGCTCGAGAGGATGCACCGCCGCCGCTGGTGGGACTACTCGGATAAAAAGTTCAATCTGGACGGCTACGTCTGCCTGCAGTACTCGGTGCTCTGGGGCCTGCTGGGCATGGCAAGCGTGTTGTGGGGCAACGTCCTGCTGCTGCGGCTCTGCGCCATCCTTCCGGGCTGGCTGCTGCATATCGGCGTCTGGGCGGCGATGACGCTGGCCGTCCTCGACCAGCTGGGCGCAGCGCTGGCCGTCAACCGGTACGCCGCCAGCCATCCGAGGCTGGAACAGCTCAATCTCGAGCTGGAAAAGCACTCGGACAAGCTGCGTCAGCGGCTCATCGCCCATGTGGAAAAGCGTATCCAGCGGGCTTACCCGACCATCGTCCAGCCCGAGCCGACTGCTCAGAAAGAAAAGGCCCTGAGCTTCGGCGACCTCGTCTGGCTCTTCGTCATCGGGGCTTTCCTCGGCGACGTGGTGGAGACGCTGTTCTGCCGGGTGACGGCGGGCGTCTGGATGAGCCGCTCGAGCCTCGTGTGGGGACCCTTCAGCGTGGTGTGGGGTCTGGCGCTGGTCATGGCGGCGGTCCTGCTGCGGGGCAGCGAGGAGCGGAGCGACCGCTCCATCTTCCTGTTCGGCTTCGTGATGGGCGGCGCGTATGAGTATATCTGCAGCGCCGTGGGTGAGCTGCTGTTCGGCGTCATCTTCTGGGACTACAGCGGCTTCAAGTTCAATCTGGGAGGCCGTGTCAATCTGCTCTACTGCTTCTTCTGGGGCATCGCGGCGGTGGTCTGGATCCGGTACGGCTACCCCCTCGTCGCAAAGCTGATGGCAAACCTGAAAAAGCACATCCTGCCCTGGATGACCGTGGTGCTGACGGTGTTCATGGCCGTGAACATGGGGCTTTCGGCACTGGCGCTGGCCCGGTACGACGCCCGCACCAGCGGCATCGCCCCGGCGAACCGGCTGGACGTCTTCCTCGACGAGCACTTTGATAACGCCCGGATGGAGCGGGTGTACCCCAACGCCAAAAAAACCGGCTGACCCGGCAGCCATAAACGCAAAAAAGCACTGCACCCGCCCGCTTTTGGGGAGTGCAGTGCTTTTGGTTTGTTCAGCCCTTACTGAGCGGCAAAGACCTTTACCTCGTCCTTGTCCATGAAGGCGGCACCGGCAAAGCCTGCTGCTTCCAGCTGGCCCAGCTGCTTGCCGAGCTTCTTGCCCTGAGGCAGGACGGTGACGTTGTAGGTATCGCGCAGGGCAGCGGCCCTGCTCAGGACGGCGGTGAAGTCGGCGTCCTTGCCGTAGAGCAGTGCGATCTTCTGCTTTGCGCCGGGGATCTGATAGCCCTGCTCCAGCAGGATGCCGCAGACGCGCTCGAAGCCGATGGAGAAGCCGACTGCCGGCACCTGCGTGCCGAGGAACTTGCCCACCATGTTGTCATAGCGGCCGCCGCCGGCGACTGCGCCGCTGAACTGCGGGCAGGTGATCTCAAACACCATGCCGGTGTAGTAGCCCTGACCGCGCACGAGGCTGGGGCAGTAGGCCACCTGATAGCGGCCTGCGGCCATGGCGTTGGCGGCAGCGAGGACATACTTGAGGTCGTCGGCGATGGCGGGGTCTGCGCAGCGGGCGGCCACGGCGTCCAGCGTCACCTCGCCGGCGGCGATGAAGTCGGCCAGTGCGTTGACCGCGCTCTCGGGCAGCTGCTTCTCGAGAAGCTCGGCCTTCACGCCGTCGGCACCAATCTTATCCATCTTGTCGAAGGTGATGCAGACGGAATCCAGCGTGTCGGCGGCAAAGCCCATGCTCTCCAGCATCCCGCGGAGGATGCGGCGGTCGTTGATGTTGACGGTGAAGCCGTCGAAGCCGATGCCCAGCAGGGCGCGGGTGGTCACGTCGATGAGCTCGACCTCGGCGTTGGGGCTCTCGTCGCCCAGAATGTCGATGTCGCACTGGACGAACTCGCGCAGACGGCCCTTCTGGGGGCGCTCGGCGCGGAAGACGCGGTCGGTCTGGATGACCTTGAAGGGGTGGGGGAGCTTGTCCTTGTTGGCGGCGTAGAAGCGGCTCAGGGGCAGGGTCAGGTCATAGCGCAGACCCATGTCGGAGAGCTCTTTCGGGTCGCCGGAGTTCAGGGCGGCGGTGAGCTTGTCGCCGCGCTTGAGCACCTTGAAGATGAGGTTCAGGTTGTCGCCGCCGTCGGACTTGTCGAGGTTCTCCATATCCTCCAGCATGGGGGTGGAGATGCGCTCGAAGCCGGATGCGCGGTAAGTCTCGAGAATTTTGCCCTGAATGTAGTCGCGCAGGGTCTGCTCGTTGGGCAGAAGGTCGCGCATACCTTTTAAGGCCTGAGTTTTCATAAGATAGTCCTCTTTCTGTATAGCCCTCTCAGTCGCGGATGGCAGATACTGAGCCGAACCTCTCAGTCTGCTTCGCAGACAGCTCCCCTACTAGGGGAGCCTCTGGCGAAGAGATAAAGTGTTCCGAAATGCCAAAGCCTCCCCTCGATAGGGGAGGTGGCACGGCGGAGCCGTGACGGAGAGGTTCAGGCACAGAAGCAACGCGACGAAAGAGATGTTTTTTATAATACCCTTCTAATTATAAAGGATACCGTCTTTTTGTCAATCAAAAAGGACACACTATTCTCTGAGGTGATGCACGAAATGCAGAAAACAAGACCCTGGGCCATCCTGGCGGCGGGCGCGGCCATCCAGGTATTGACAGGCCTGCCCGCCGCGTGGGGCGTGTTTCAAAGACCCGTCATGGAGGAATACGGCCTCAGCGAGCAGGGGGCAGGCTATGCCTTCGGAGTGCTCATCGCATTTTTCGGCATCGGGTGCGTCATCGGCGGCTTTCTGCAGGATAAGCAGGGGCCACGCTTTGCGGCTTTGTGGGGGACAGGCCTGCTCTGCGGCGGATTCTTCGCGGCGGCGGCTCTCCCGGCAGAGAAGGGGAGTGCTTTTTTCGGGGTGTTCAGCATCCCGGCGGGGCTCGGCACAGCCTTCCTCTATCCGTCCATCCAGTCCTGCGCCCAGAAGTGGTACAAGGGCCGGAAGGGACTCGCCACCGGCGTCATCGGGGGCGCAGTGGGGTTGAGCGGAGCGTTCCTGACCGTCTTTGTCCGCACGGCCCTGCGGGGCTTCGGGCCGGTGCAGGGCATCCGGGGCGCGTTCTGGGCGCTGGGTGCGCTGACCCTGCCGGTCTGCCTCGCGGGCAGTGCATTGCTGACCGACCCGCCGCCCGAAAAGCCTCGGCCCAGCCGGCAGGGAAAGGCTAAGGCCGCGCCGCCCCTCGACCTCTCGCCCCGGCAGATGCTTGGCACGCGGCAGTACTGGCTCTGCGCCGGAGCGGTCTGCTTTTCCACCCCGGCGGTGCTGCTGTTCAGCCCCATCATCCTGAAGCTTGGGATGGAGCGGGGGCTGGACGAGAGCGCCGCCCTCTGGGCCGTGGTGCTGGGCAGTGTGGGCAGTGCGGCCGGGCGGCTGCTGATGCCCCTGCTCAGCGACAAGATCGGCCGCCGCCCCACCGACCTCATCCTCTTCGGCGTGTCGCTGGGGCTTTCGGCGGCGTTCCTCTTTGCCCGGGGGTGGGCCGTCGTGGCAGTGTATGCGGGGCTGACATTCTGCTACTCGGCGCTGGCGGCGGTGCTGCCCGCCCTCTCCACCGATCTGTTCGGCCTGCCCCACGCCGGGGTGAACTACGGCTTTCTGGCGCTGGGCCAGAGCGTGGGAAGCCTTTTGTTCCCCTGCATCGCTGATTTCTGGGGATTCGAGCAGGGACGGCACATCCTCGCCATCGCGGGCGCGGCGGCGGGCTTCGCCTGCATCTGGGCCGTCACGCCGGTGCGGCGGGAGCCGCAGAAAAAACCGAATTGAGAAGTTGCGCTCCTGCGCAGAAAAACGAAAATGACAAAAAGATTGCGAAAAATTTGTCAGAAATGACTTGCAAATTGGGCCGACGTCCTCTATAATAAAACTGTGCGTGGTAGTACCGGGAGAGGCGCTGAAAAGAGAGCGGCGCGGCCCGGTCAATGCAAGGCGGCAGGGGAGAGAAGCTTCTGCCGCACGGCATCAATTTGTCAAAAGGAGAGTATGATTATGACCTATTCGCAGCAAGTACA
>ENA-UONY01002554-UONY01002554.1-human-gut-metagenome-genome-assembly--contig:-CS9-NODE-2554-length-12622-cov-3.999284_pt1 | contig 12622 bp, 15 predicted proteins | sample MGYA00242465_ERZ724012 | MGnify/ENA metagenome assembly ERZ724012 | reverse complement strand
CAGGGCGGCAGCAGACGCCGCCCGCCATCCCGCCCACCCAAATCAGCGACGCGAAGCTGCTGGCCGACCTCGACGTCGAAATCGCAGCAGCAGAGCGGGCCGCCAATCCCCCGGAGGGCTCCACGGCGGTCATCAATGCACTGTCCCCCGGCCTCGCGGCCATGATGCCGACGGCCACGAAGCAGGCCCGGAAGAAGCTCCTCACCCTGCAGCAGGTCAGAAAGCGCCTCGCCGAGCTCATCGAGAAGGAGTACCAGCATGAATAGAGTAATCCTCATCGGGAACCTCACCCGAGACCCCGAGCGGCGCACCACCCGCAGCGGCGTGACGACTTGCGGCTTCACACTCGCCGTCGAGCGCGACCACAAGGACAAGGACGGCAACCGCGTCACCGACTACATCACGGTCATCGCGTGGAGGAACACCGCAGACCTGTGTTGCCGCTACCTCACCAAGGGACGGCAGGCGGCGGTCATCGGGAGCTGGCACAACCGCAGCTACGAGGACAAGGATGGAAACAAGCGCACGGTCTCCGAGTGCATCGCGGACGACGTGCAATTCCTCGGGGGCCCGCGCCGGGACAACGCCCCCGGAGGGTATGACGACGACTACCCCTTCCCGGACGAAGAATAACAGCAGGCCGCCTCTTTGAGAGGGGCCACCCCATACGAAAAGGAGGCGGTCAACATGGGGAAGAACAACTGGCCGGACTTTGACGCCATCATCCAGAAGGCCGTGAACGCAGGCCGGGCACAGGGCATGAGCATCGCAAAGGACGCCTACAAGGCCACCGAGCGCAGGCTCTATGCCCTGCCCGTCCTGCGCCAGAAGGTCGAGGATGACAAGGAGAAGCTCGAGCAAATCAAGACCCACGGGGCCCCGGAGCGGAGCAAGAGCATTGTGCGGTTCAGCCGCACCGGCTACCGGCTCACCCCGGAGGAGATGCTCGAGGCCATCATCAAAGACCTCGAGGCCACCATAGCGGCGGATGAGTACGAGATAGAGACGCTCGAGAAGGCGCTCGCCCATATCGAGGACGACCCCTTCTACCCCGCCGTCGAGGCCAAGTACATCGACGGGCTCGAGGACGACGACATCGCCGCTGACCTCAAATGCGGCAACACGCAGCTCTGGAAGCAGCGTGGAAGGCTGGTGCGGGCCGTCGCGGTTCTCCTCTACGGCTCGCAGGCGTCAATGTGAATTTCAGCCGCGAATTTTCGAACCTTGCGTGTGAATTTTGCCTGTGCTATAATACCTACAATGCGAAATTGCGGATAGCCGCAGCAGCAAAGGGCACCAAGGCCGTCACGGGAAACCGGGGCGGCCTTTTTTCATGCCAGAAAGGAGGAAAGCGGCGTGAACATCAAGCGCATCAAGCTCGCAGACGTGAAACCGGCGGCCTACAACCCAAGGCGGCAGCTCAAGCCCGGTGAAAAGGAATACGAGGCGCTCAAGGCATCTATCAGCCGGTGGAGCCTCGTGGAGCCGCTCGTCGTGAACCTTCGGACGGGCAACCTCGTCGGCGGGCACCAGAGGTACAACGTCCTGCTCGACCTCGGCCACACGGAGGCAGAGGCGGCAGTCGTAGACCTCGACGAAAAGCAGGAAAAGCTGCTCAACGTCGCACTGAACCGCATCGAAGGTCAGTGGGACTACGAAAAACTGCAAGACCTGTTCGAGGAATTCAGCGCAGAGGACATCTTCGCAACCGGCTACTCCGACGGGGAGCTCAAGACCCTTTTCGGAGGTGAGGACGAAGACCCCACAGACCTCTACCAAGATGACCCGGAGCCGGAGGAAGACGACGACGGCGACGACACCGAGGAGGACGACGGGGAATTCAGCATCTACCTCTCCTTCCCGACCCGGCAGGCCGCAGAGGAGTGGCTCGAGGGCGAGGGCATTGAGAGGGGCTTCCCGAGGGGAGGCCGGAACCTCGTGATACACATGGAGGGCGACAGCTATGAAGATACAAGAAATTGAATTCTCGCGGCTGATACCCGCCGATTACAACCCCCGCGTCGCCCTTACCCCGGATATGCCGGAATTCGAGAGGCTCAAGAACAGCATAGAGACGTTCGGGAACGTCGAGCCCATCGTCTGGAATGAGCGCACCGGCCACATCGTAGGCGGCCACCAGCGCCTCGCCGTGCTGCAGCACCTCGGCTACACCAGCGCAGAGGTCAGCGTGGTAGACCTTGATGAGAAGGAAGAAAAGCTCCTCAACGTTGCCCTCAACAAAATCAAGGGCCAATGGGATTATTCCAAGCTCGAGCAGCTTTTAGGCGACTACGAAATCGAGGAGGCAAAGGCGACGGGATTCTCCGCGCAGGAAATCGCGCTCATCCTTGCCCGGAACGACGACCTCGAGAACGACGCCGAGGAATACGACGACGAGCCCGGCGACTACGTAGGCGCGTCGTGGGTAATCACCCTCGCATTTGAGCACGCATCCGACGCCCGGGCATGGGCCGAGGAGAACGGCCACAGCGGAGCCGTAAAAAAGGGCGCGAGCACCACGGTCATCCGCATGGACTGAAAGGAGGGCGACCATGTTTTACGTCATCATAGGACAGAGCGGGAGCGGAAAAACCACGTTCGTCCGAGAGAATTTCATCAAGGCAGAGCCGGAGGTGTTCGAGGATATAATTCCCCTGACGCGCTCCGGCGATTTTGTTCTACTCGGAAAGTACGGCATCGACAAGCGCACGGAGGGCACCGACACACTCCCGTACAACGCGGCCCCAAAGATAAAGCAGCAGCTTAAACGCCTCAAGGGCCAGAATGTCGTCCTCGAGGGCGACCGCATCACCAACCCCGGCATGATGCAGTACATAGAAAGCCTTGGCGAGCCCGTCAAGATGTACCTCGTCAAGTGTAAGCTCGCCACGTCGATGCAGCGCTTACGCGCGTCCGGGAGCACCATCACACCGGCTTTCGTTAAGACGACCAAGACCAAGGCACGGAATGTCTTCCTCGAGTATGGCAGCCGCTTCAACGGCGAGATACTCGACACGGAGGGAGGGCAGCACTATGGAGCTTAAGCAGAACTACACAAGCCCGCGATGGAGCATGGAAATCCCGGACTGCTCCATGCCGATGACCTTCGACACCTACAGCCGATGCTCCTACAACTGCCTTTACTGCTTTTCATTCTTCCAGAAAAGCCACACCGTCAAGGGCTACCTCGAAGCCAAGCCGCGCTGCGTCAACCCGGAGAAGGTTATAGCCCTTTTCGAGAACGCAGCCGTGAACAACACGGCGGCCGCGAACAAGACAGACGTCCAATTCTTCCCCTACATCCGAGACCGGCGCATCATGCAATGGGGCGGCCTCGCGGACGAGTTCGACGAGTACGAGCGCAGGAACGGCGTCACCCTCGAACTCCTTCGCTACTTCGACAAGATAGACTACCCCCTCTCCTTTTCGACCAAGGCGGCATGGTGGACGGAGGACGAGCGATACATGGAGCTTTTCGCCCGGCACACGCACAACTGGCACGTCAAAATCAGCATCATCACCGCCGACGCAGAAAAGGCCAAGCGGATAGAAAAAGGGGTACCATCTCCGCAGGCCCGCCTCGCAGCCATTAAGCGCCTCACCGACATCGGCGTACACGTTACTCTGCGCTTGAGACCCTACATCATCGGAGCAAGCGACGACTACCCGACACTCATACGCCTCGCGCACGAAGCCGGAGCCGACAGCGTCACAACGGAGTTCTTCTGCATGGAGAGCAGAGCCGATGAGCGGCTCAAGGCCAGATACGCAGGCATGAGCGAGGTGCTCGGCTACGACATCCACAAGTTCTACATGGAGCAGAGCAAACAGGCCGGATACAAGCGGCTGAACAGAGCCATAAAGGCCCCCATCATACACGACATGAGGCAGATAGCGCACGGCTACGGTATGCGTTTCCACGTCTCCGACGCATTTTGCCGCGAGTGCAACGACGCCTGCAACTGCTGTGGCGTGCCGCCCGAGTGGGGCGTCAGTCAGACCGGCAACATCGGCAACGCCATCATCCTTGCCAGAGAAAACGGCCGCGTCCGCTTCTCCGACATCGAGGAGCCAATCAAACGGTATTTCGGTTTTCCGTGGGTAAGCGCCTGCGGTTACAACACAGGCAGCAACCGCGCCCGGGCCCTCCTCTACGATACCACAATGGCCCAATGGCTGCGGAACAACTGGAACAACATCAAAGGCGGCACAAGCCCCGCCAAGGCTTACGGCGGCGTGCTTACCCCGGCCGGAAAGGATGAGAACGGAGACATCATCTACAAATACACCGTGAAGAAATGAGGGAGGGAGAATGCCAACGAAACGCACCGCAGCAGACACGGGCCTCCTCCCGTGGGAGCGCCAAAAAGGTGAAAGTGCGCAGGCGTTCGAGGCATTTTCCATCTACCGCGATTTAGGCTCGGAGCGCAGCCAACAGGCCGTGGCGAAGCAGTTGGGCAAAAGTAGACAGCTTTTAGCACGATGGAGTGCACAATGGGAATGGGTAGAGCGGGCCCGGGCATACGACATCGACCTCGACCGGCAGGCCCGCGTGCAAAGCCTCAAGGACGCGAAGGACATGAGGCGGCGGCAGACCAAGACCGGCGTCTTTATGCAGAAAAAGGCCCTCGAGGCCCTTGAGAAACTCAAGCCCGACGACCTTGACGTGAACTCCATCATACGACTCATAACGGAGGGTGCGAAGCTCGAAAGCAGCAACCGCCTCGCAGAGATAGGATATGGACAGAGCCCGACCGGCACCCCGGCCAGACCCGGCCAGAACGGCCAGACCGAAAGCGGAATCGACTGGTCGAAGCTATCCGAGGAAGACCTCGAGAAGCTCGCCAGAATGGACGGAGGTGATGACGATGGGGATTGACGCCCGGGAAAGCCTATACACAAAGCAGCAGCTACGAGACATAGCGCGGGCCGCGAGGATGGAACTTGCCCGGCGCAGCCTCATCAACTTCACCAAGTACACGAACCCGCTATACGTCGAGAACTGGCACCACAAGACATACGCAAGAAAACTCGACGAATTTGCGGCCGGGAAGATAAAAAAGCTCATGATATTCATGCCGCCGCAGCACGGAAAGAGCGAGCTGTGCAGCCGCAGGCTCCCGGCCAAGATGCTCGGGGACAACCCAGACCTCCGGGCGGGCCTCGTCTCCTATAACCACGACTTCGCATCGAAGTTCAACAGGGACGTGCAGCGCATCATCGACAGCCGGGAATACGCAGGGCTTTACCCGGAGACCCGCCTCAACACCGCGAACATCCGCGCAGCCGTCGGCTCTTGGCTCCGCAACTCGGACGAATTCGAGATAGTGGGGCGGCAAGGCGGCCTTGTCACCGTCGGCATCGGCGGCGGCCTAACGGGCCGCGCCCTCGACGTGCTCATCATTGACGACCCGTACAAAGACCCGAAGGACGCATGGAGCCCCACGGTGCGGCGGAGCATCCAAGACTGGTACGACACCGTCGCCACCACCCGCCTGCACAACGACAGCCGCCAGCTCATCACCCTCACGCGCTGGCACCAAGACGACCTCGCCGGCGTCATCCTCAAGCGCGAGCCGGGCGAATGGGAAGTCGTCAAGTTCCAAGCCATCAAGGAGGGCGACCCCACCGACATAGACCCCCGGCACGAAGGCGAAGCCCTCTGGCCGGAGCGTCACAGCCTCGCCCGGCTGCTGTCTGCAAAGCAGAGCAACCCCCACGTCTTCATGAGCCTCTACCAGCAAGACCCGAGGCCCGCAGAAGGCCTCCTGTTCCCCGCAGAGGCCCTCAACTACTTCGAGATGGAAGACATACGAGGAAGGACGCCGGACGGCGTGATAGCCGTTGCAGACGTCGCAGACACCGGCGAGGACTACTACTGCATGATTGTGGCCTACCTTTTCGGCAACGACATCTATGTGGTGGACGTGATATACACCCAAGACCAAGCAGAGATAACGGAGCCCCTCACCCTCGGGGCGCTGGACAACTGGAAAGTACAGCGGTTCCGCATCGAGAGCAACGCAGGCGGGCGGCTGTACGCCAAGAGCATCCGCGAGAAGGCCAAGGGCTTCACGGCCATCGAGGCGGTGCCGTCCAGCACGAACAAGGAGACCCGCATTCTCACAGCCAGCGGCCAGATAAAGCAGCGCGTACACTTCCGGCAGGATTACGCGCACGGCAGCGACTACGAGAAGTTCTACGACCATTTCACCAGTTACACCATCCGGGGGCCGAACGAACACGACGACGCCCCGGACGCCGTGACAAGGCTCATCACCACGGCGGCGGACAATATGCTCTCGTGGAGCCTCGAGAGCGATTAAGGAGGAGACCAATGAAAGACCAAACAGAAAGCGAGGTGAACCGCGATGCCCCTGTTTAACAGGCGGAGGCAGCTCCCCAGCGACCAATTCAGCCGCGCCGAGGGAAATGCCATGATACCGAGGTGGACGCGCCCGCCGGAGCGGAACACCTACGACTGGATTAAGATGTTCTCCAAGAGCCCGCGCCTCGCCGTGGTGGAGCGCATCGCGTCCGACCTTTCTTTTGCCACCGGCAAGCTCTATGTCGTAGGTAGCGACGGCGAGGAGAGCGAAATCACCCGGCACAGCTTCCTCGATTTTTGGGCGCAGCCGAACCCCCTGCACGAATTCTCGGCGGCAGCCCTGTGGCGGCTTGAGGAGATTTACCTCCTCCTCAAGGGCGAGGGCTACTTCGTCATCGAGAAAGACCCCGCAGGCCGCCCGGCAGAGCTTTGGCCGGTGCCGACCCATTGGGTGATGATGACGCCGTACCTCGGGCACCCCTACTACACCGTCAAGACCACCAGCGGCAGCATCATGGAAGTCAGCGTGGATGATATGTTCGTGATGAAGGACATCAACCCGCTCGACCCCTTCCTTCGGGGCCTCGGGCAGGCGGAGGCCATCGCCGACGAAGTGGAAATTGACGAATACGCCGCGCAGTTTCAAAAGCGGTTCTTCTATAACGACGCCACCCCGAACATCATCGTCTCCATGCCCGGCAGCAGCGACGAACAGCGCAAGCGGTTCCGCGCTGAATGGCTGGAACGGTTCAAAGGCGTCTTTAAGAGCCACGGCATAGCCACCACCGGCGGCGACATCAGCATCCAGAAGGTCGCAGAGAGCATGAAGGACATGGACATGGTGAATGGCCGAACCTTCATCCGCAACGCGACCCTCGAGCATTTCGGCGTCCCCCGTGAAATCATGGGTATCACCGAGAGCAGCAACCGGGCCACCTCAGAGGCAGCACAATACATCCGCCGGCGCGAGGAGGCCATCAATCAACAGCTCCTCCCGATGTTCGGAGAGGGGCTGTTGTGGCGTTATGACGACATCGTTCCCCGGAACCAAGAATTCGACAAGATGAAGGGCATCGACGGATGGAACGCCGGGCTCCTCACCAAGGACGAAGCCCGCGAGCTCCTCGATATGCCCCCGGCAGAGGTGGGCGGGGACGTCTACAAGACGACCTTCTCCGACATCTACATGAGGGCGAACGAAGACCCGGCCAGCGTGAGCAGCAGTATGGCGAACCTGCAGTACGGAGACCCCGCAACCGCAGAGACCGGCGGCGCGGAGGAAATCGACGTTGAGGAGCCGCCAGCCGACCCGGACGCTGTTGAAATCACGGCCTTCGGCGGCAAGCAGAAAAAGAGTGTCAGCCTCCGGGCCATCATCCGCAGCGAGGACGCAGCGGCCCGGCAGAGTACCACGGCCTTCGAGATTGCGACCATGAAATACTTTCGGGAGCAGGCCCGCCGCATCGGCAGCGCTCTCGGTGCTACCGAGAAGGCATCCTCGACGGCGTGGGACGCTCTCAAGAGGTACATCACCGAGACCGGGCAGGTAGACCGGGAGGCATGGGAGGCACTCACAGAGGAGCAGCGGAAGGCCCTCATGGACGAATTCGTCGGGAGCCTCATCGACTGGCCGAACGAGACGGACGTTCTCAACAAGGTTTTTGAACCGCTGTGGAAAGAAGCGTACACCGCTGGGGCGAAGCAGACCCAAGAGCTCTACGGGCTCCGAGGCGTACAGCGCCCCGAGCTTATCAGCACCGCGAAGCTGCGCGGCGGCAGGCGCGTCACCAACGTCACCCAGACCACGAAGGATGCAATCGCCCGCATCGTTGCCGACGGCATCGAGAACGGCGACAGCACACAGGTCATGGCGGACAGCATCATGCAGGAAATGAACACCAATGAGAAGCGGGCCCGGCTCATCGCCCAGCAAGAGACCATGACAAGCCTCTCGACGGGCCAGTACGACATGATGGTGAACGCCGGAGCCCAGACCAAGACGTGGCACCACATGAGCATCACGCCGGACTACCGCCGCGACCACCGGCGCATGGACGGAGAGACCGTGCCCATCGACGCGAAATTCTCCAACGGCCTACGGTTCCCCAGAGACCCGGACGGCCCGGCGGACGAAGTTATAAACTGCCGGTGCGTATGCACCCCGAACTTTTAGGAGGTAGCTCAATGGAATATACCGCACAGCAAGCCGCAGAGGCCGCCATAAACATCGGCGTAGACCTCGAAGGGGAAAAGATACGCCCCGAGGCTTTGGCCGCTGGAATGGCCGTTGAGGCCGCCAGACACGGCACCAAGGATGCGGCGACCAACATCGTCGCAGAAGACCCGGTAATAGCGGCGAAGCTCGCGCTGGCAAACCTGCGCGTCTCGCCGAATTATTACTCTCCCAAGGCGGGAGTTACCGCATGGGAGAAATCCCTCGCCCGAGGGGCGAAGCAGCAGGGCCGGAAGACCGAGTACAAAACCCTGCTTTTCAACGTGGACGACTATGACGAGGAGCAAGGCATCTTCTCCGGCTACGGCTCCGTCTTCGGCAACGTCGATGACGGCGGCGACATCGTAGAGCCCGGAGCCTTCACGAAGACCATCGCCGAAGGATTTGAGCGAGTTAAGATACTCGCGCTGCATAACGACAGCCTTCTCCCCATCGGACGCCCACTTGAAGTCAGAGAGGACAGCAAGGGCCTCTACATCAAGGCCAAAATCAGCGACACCGCGATGGGGCGCGACGTCAAGGTGCTGCTGAAAGACGGCGTCCTCAATGAGCTGTCCATCGGGTACGACCCCATCGTATTCGACTACGACGAAACGGGCATCCGGCACCTCCGGGAGGTAAAGCTCTGGGAGGTGAGCGTCGTGACGTGGGCCATGAACCCCGAGGCGACGGTCATCGGCTACAAGGCCGCAGAGACCGCCGACAGGGCCGTGAAGCTCACCGAGGACGCAGCCGCAGAGGTCAAGGAAGGCCGGAAAATCAGCTCTGCCCGCCTCAAGACCCTCAAAGAGGCGAGCGAGACGATGAAGAAGGCAGCCAAGACCCTCGACGCCCTCATTTCCGAGGTCGAAGGCGAGAAAGCAAAGTCGCGCAAGCGTTATCCCATCCGGGGCCTCAAGAAAGCCCCGACCCAACCCACCATTGAAATCACACTCTAAAGGAGGAACACCAACAATGGCTATGAACAACAAAAACACTCCCAGCGGCAAGTCTCTCAAGATGAGCGCAGACGACCTCAAGGAGATGGTGAAGGCCGCCGTCGCCGAGTGCCTCGGCGAGGAGAAGGAAGACACTCCGCCCGCCGAGGAGACCGCCGGTGAGGGCATGGACGTCATGAGCGTCATCGAGGAGGCCGTCGAGGCCGCCGCCGAGAAACGCAAGGCCCGCAAGGAGGCCGGTGAGGAGGTGCCCGAGGAGATTACTCCCGACGAAATCATCGCCGAGGCCGCCGCCATCCTTGACGGTCTTACCGCCGAGGAGGAGGCCAAGGCCGACGACGCCGAGACCGAGGAGAAGTCCGAGGAGGAGGTCGCGGAGGGCAAGGCCACCAAGACCACTACCGCCCGCCAGACCAAGAAGCGCACCGCAGCCCCCGCGCAGCGCAAGTACGCGGACATCTATCTTCCCCGCAAGGTCGTCACCGTCGAGAAGAAGAAAATCCCCGCCGACGTGCAGCTCGCCCGCGCCGTGAAGTGCCTGGACGTCTTTGGCCGCCACGACCCGAGGCCGCAGCCTACTACGCCAAGAAGAACTACGGCGATGAGGCTATGGCCCGCGAATTCAAGGCCATGTCCGCCACCTCCCCCAGCTCCGGCGGCTACCTCATCCCGGAGATTTACCTCGATGAGATTATCGAGATGCTGTACGCCAAGACTGTCATCTTCGAGCTCGGCGCTCGCAAGGTGCCTATGGCGAACGGCAACCTCAACATCCCCAAGATGACCTCCGGCGCTCGTGCGACGTGGGGCGGCGAGGCCCGTAAGATTGCCAAGAGCCAGCCTACCTTCGGCAACATCAAGATGAGCGCGAAGCGCCTCGAGGCCATCGTGCCCCAGACCCGCGAGCTGCTCATGAGCACCAACTACTCCGCCGACGCCCTTTTCGCCAACGACCTCACCCGTCGCATGGAACTGGGCCTCGACTACGGCGGTATGTTCGGCAGCGGCGGCGAATTCCAGCCTCTCGGCATCGCCAAGAACAAGGAGGTCGAGACCGTTGACGCTACCGCACTGAACAACACCGAGCTCGCCAGCGCGGACGGCAAAATCACCGCCGACTTCCCCGTGTGGCTGGTGTCCAAGGTACTGGCGAAGAACGTGGACGACCTCGGCCTCGGCTGGACGTTCAACAGCTTCGTCGAGGGCTTCCTCAAGAACATGAAGACCACCACGGGCGAGTACATCTACCGTGAGGAGATGAACGGCGGCAAACTGCTGGGCTTCCCCTACAAGGTCTCCAACCAGATTGAGACCGCCAGCAACAAGACCACCATCATCTTCGGCAACTGGGCCGACCTCCTCGTGGGCGAGCAGCTCGGCCTCGAGACCTACACCACCCTCGACGGCTCTTGGACGGATGAGAACGGCGTCCAGCACAACGCCTTCGAGGAGAACCTCTCCGCCACCCGCGCCCTCATGTATGTGGACATCGCGGCCCGCCATGCGGAGAGCTTCATCGTCGTCAAGAACGTCGCCATCGCGTAAAGCGAAGGCGCATAACACCAAAGGAGGAACAGCAGTATGAAAAGAGAACTTCTTGAGAACGTGAAGGTGCAGCCCTACACCAGCGGCGACGCCATCGACAGAGAGGGCTACCTCTCTGCCGTGCTGGGCGTCTCCCTCGGCGCTGCCACCGGCACCCCCACCGGCATCACCGTCAAGGTGACGTTTACCGAGTGCGACACCGAGGGCGGCAGCTACACCCCTGTCGCCGACAAGCTTGTCGTGCCCGGCAAGACCACTGACGACACCGGCGCGGTCACCATCGAGGCCGACCCCACAGGCAGCGAGCTCCACAACATCGACATCGACCTCGTGGGCTGCAAGCAGTTCATCAAGGCGACTGTCGCCGTGGAGTGCACCGGCGGAAGCTCCCCGAGCTGCACCGCCACCTGCGCCATCGCCCTCGGCGATAAGAACGTGCAGCCGGTGTAAGGAGGGAGACGGCTATGTCCAGAGTGTATAAGCAGCCCCGCCCCGAGAGCAATAAGAAGGCGGCCCCGGTGACGGAGACAAAGGACACCGGCGGCGCGGGCAAGGGCAAGAAGAACACCGAGAAGGTCGAGGAGCGCGGCGAGTAGCCGCCCTCTTTTCCTTCCGACAGGAGGTGACGAACCTATGAGCGCAAAGCTGGCCGACAACGCCCTCACCACCCTCGAGGACGTAAAAATCATGCTCGGCATCGCCCCGGACGACGTGGATGAGCAGCGAGACGCCATGCTCGTGAACCTCATCAACTACGCCTCGGCGTGGATTGAGCGAATGACAGGCCGGAAGCTCGGGCGTCAGCAGTACACACAACGCTACGTCGCCTCTGGGACGCAAGAGCTCGTCTTGCTCCAATGGCCCATCATCAATGTCGAGTACGTCAAGGACACCACCGACGGAAGCATTATCCCGCCGGAGGAGTACGACTACACCGTAGACGGAGAAATCGGCGTCCTCTACAAGGACAACGGCTGGACTTTCCGGGGCTACGTCGGCGGCTTATCCTACGACTTCCTCCTCGCAGCGAGGTATTTGGAGGTCAAGTACACCGCCGGTTACGTCCTCCCAAAGGACGCCACGGAAGACGACCCCTGCACCCTCCCCGCAGACCTGCAGGGAGTGGTGTGGGGGATTATCCAGCAGGAATTCTCCATCATGCAGAACGGGGCGCAAGGCCTGTCCGCGTTCAGCATTTCCGACGTCTCTTGGACGTTCGACAAGAACCCGCGAGAGAGCTGGCTCACGACCATTGGCTACTACACCCGCTTGTGAGGAGGTGGGCCGTGGCGATTATCAGAGACACCCTGCGCCCAGAGCTCGAGCGCATCAAGACAGAACTCAAGGCCCTCCAAGCCTTGAAAATCCACGTCGGCATCCAAGGAGACGCAGACAGCTACCTCCTCATGATAGCCGGCGTCCACGAATACGGGGCGACCATCCGCGCCAAGAACGTAAAGAACCTCGCAATTCCCATCTCGCGGGAGGCGGAGGGGAAAAGCCCGAGGGACTTCCAAGGGCTTTTCTTCATCACGTCGGAGGAAGGGCATCTGTTCGGAGTTACGGACAAGGGGAACG
>ENA-UONY01002553-UONY01002553.1-human-gut-metagenome-genome-assembly--contig:-CS9-NODE-2553-length-12623-cov-4.700589_pt1 | contig 12623 bp, 6 predicted proteins | sample MGYA00242465_ERZ724012 | MGnify/ENA metagenome assembly ERZ724012 | reverse complement strand
GCTTCTGCCCCACGGCCCAGGCCATGGGGATCTGGGCGTAGCTGCTCAGGCCGGCGGCGTCGGGGTAACCGGTCAGGGAGCTTTGGGCGCTCACGTCCGCCTCCTGGTACTGGGCGTACCGGTACAGGAAGGTCACCAGCTGCTCCCGGGTGACGGGGGCATGGGGAGCGAAAGCGGTGTCGGAGATGCCCTGCGCAATTTTGGCTTCATAGGCCCAAGCTACGGCGTCGAAGAAATACTGACTGGAAACCACGTCGGTGAAGGGAGACTCAGCTTTGGCTTCTGGCGTGCCAGCCATGCGGTGCAGGATGGTCACCAGCTGACCGCGAGTCAGGGTGCCGTTGGGCTGGAACAGGGTGTCGCTCATTCCCTTCATGAACTCGTTTGCAACTACGAAATCCACGCCTTCGTGGTACCACAGGCTGACGTCCACATCGGTGAACCGGGCGGAGGGGCAGGGCAGCGGATCGGTGAAGCTGTCCCGGTAGGTGTAGCCGCAGACGGTACAGGTGTGTTCGGTGTAGCCGCCCACATGGGCCAGGGGCGCTACCACTTCGCTGGTGTAGGTATGGCCCAGAGCGGGAACCTCATCTGCTACGTAGGTGTCGCCGCAGACCGAGCAGGTGTAGGTGGTATAACCCTTTTCCGTGCAGGTGGGGGCGGTCACAACGGTGGTGTAGGTGTGGCCCTTGGGCAGAATCTCGGTGGAGATCACCTTGCCGCAGGCCTTGCAGGTCACGGTAACGGAGCCGTCTTCCTCACAGGTGGCGGGAATGGTTACGGTTTCTGTGTCTGCGTGCTCGCAGGGCAGGACCTCTACCATGCACTGCGCCGTAGCCTCAGCTACATAGGGGGAGGTGACGGTAATAAGCGCAAAACCAGGAGCTACCGCGGTGATCTTGCCGTCTTCGTCCACCTTGGCCACGCTTTCATCGTAGGACTTCCAAATGAGCTCTTCATGCTTTTCCAGGGTGGGTTCTGGGGTCAGGGTGGCGGTAAGGATTTGGTTCTCCCCCTCATGGAGTGTCAGACGGCTTTGGCTGAGTTCCAGGGTCTCCGGCATGACCGGCTGGGAGATGACAGCAAAATTCACAGAGTATTTGCCGTCCTTGGTGGTGGCCTTCACGATGCTGCAGCCGGTTTCGGCGGGGGTGTAATGAGCCACTTGGAGCGTGGTGCCGTTCAGGTTGTAGTCCTCCTCAGTGGTTAGCTCGCCATTGCCGGAGACAAGCTCCCAGTCAAAGGGGCCGTACAGGCTACTGGGCCGTTCATAGGTCGCGCCGGAGACGGTACCGGCGGGATTACCGGCGGATTCCACGCCGTCTGCCCGGATCAGCAGGGTGCTGGTGGTGGCAGGCGGTGTAAAGTACACGCTGATTTCACCGGTTTCGGCGTTGTACGCGAAGTCCTGACGCCAGCTGTTGACCATTTCATATTCATAACCATTGTCATAGCGGGTGAAGACGCGGATTTGCTCTGGCAGAGCATAGCCTTCTTTGTTCACCAGTTTGCCGGTCCAGGTGCTGTTGGTGTGGCAGAAGTCAGGTCCGTCCAGGATGAGGCCTTCTGCAGCTTCCTGGGAATGCTCGCTGTCATAGGGATTGTAATCTTTTCCAGTCCACAGGGCCACATTGGCTACACTGTGTGCGCTGCTGTCATTAAACTTGGCGTGAAGCAGGGCTTCTTCTCCCTGGTTGACATAGACCGTCTGATCGCCGAAGCTTAGATTGGAGATCAGGTCTTCATCGTCTTTCTCTGTGTACAGGTCTTCCCAATTCAGCGTCATCTCCCGGGTGACGCCGTTCAGGGTGACCTTCAGGGTGCCGGAGGAGCCAGGAACCGGGGGATTGTTGCTGCCGGTGGCGCTGTAATTCAGGTATACTTCGCCGGTAAGGCCATCGGAGGTGTACCGGGAGCAGTTGATGAGGCCGGTGTAAAGGTCGGGATCATCCTCTAAGACCTCCCAGCGGATTTCATTCAACTCCACATCTGCGGGCTGGAGGTTCTGCACCTTCACAATCACGGAGCCGCCGGGCTTCAGGCCAGAGAAGGATGCAATGGACAGGTCAAAGTCGATGACCTCGGTATTTTTCTCCCGAACGGCTACAATGCAGTAAGCGGTGTCGGTACCGTTGGTGATTTCCATGACGGCTTGGCCGGGCTTCAGTGCCACGATATGACCGAACTCGTCAATGGTGGCAACCTCGGGGGCGCTGGAGGTGAGGGTGAGGGATGCATCGGAGCCGGTGTTGTTGCTGATGCTGAGGTCAAAGGTGCCGCCCACATGCAGCAGGGCAGAGGTGGTGGAGAGCACCAGACCCGGTGTGGAATTGACCGTCACGGCATAGGCCCGGTCGTTTCCGCCGTAGTCGCCGCCGAAGATGTACACGTTGCCGGTCCACTCGAAGTCATAGATGTTGTTTTCGCCTTCATAGGTCTGATTGACATGGCTATACTCGGTGACATCCGCAGTGAAGGTCCATTCGCCCGCACCGGCATCATAGATGTGCTCGACATAGAAGGGGTTGTTACGGTCCAGAGCGTAGTCAACACGGGACGGATCGCTCTTGGCGATTCTCTTGACCATGGGCACTACCTCTACAGAGGCAATGGCGCAATCGTCGGTGAATTTACCGGAGATGGTGGTCTTGCCGTCCGTTTCCGTAAAGGATACGGCGCTGTTCTCCAGTTTTGGGGCTTGCGTATCCACCCGCAGGGGCATGGAGATTACATCGCCGGTCATATCCATGCTGTGCCCATTGTACTGGGGTGTCCACGTGCCAGAGGCGATGGCATCGTAGTCCACCACTTCCTGTCCGTTTTCATAGGTCATGGGGAAATCAGCTTCACCATAGGCCGTGACGGTGTAGATACACTGAGTGCCGCTGGGAAGTACATTGCCGTTCATATCCCTGCCACTGAAGTTGGTGTTGGTGAAATAATACAGGGAGGCGGGCAAAACCATGCCGCTGCTCTGATTGTAATAGCTCTTGAACTGGAAGGCAGTGTAGTCCCGATAGTAGACTTCGCCGGTATTGGCGTCCCGAACCTCTACCACCGCAACACGGGCTTCCCGCTTTTGGTACAGGATGTAGTCGTTGATTTCTTTAAAGAAGCCAGTGGGAGAGATGGTCACATTCTCGGGATAGAAAACCCTCTGGGTGTCCACGGAAGTGGAGTCGAAGGGATTCTGCCCCAGGTTGGTGTAGGAATAGCCGTCGGTGTAGCCCAGGATGGAGACGTTCCACTCGGTCTCATTCTTCAGGACGTCCTCGCCGTCGGTGGGTTCGTCCAGCCAGGTGGCGGAGTCGAAGATGGGGGCTGCAGTCCAGTCGCCGTAGTAAGCCAGGAAAGGCAGGCCGATCTGGGGATTCTTCTCCTCTGCGTCAGAGGCGTCTGTGAGAATGATAAAGCCCTCTACGTAGATGCCGTTTTCAAATGTGGCGTCCAGCTGGGCCTTCTCCTCACTGGTGAGGCGCACATCCTTTGCAACATCCACGTTGCCGGAGGCGGGGACGGACACAGTACCCAGGTCCACCTCCCGCAGCAGCACGTCGCTGGCTTGCATCACGTCTCGTTGGCCGTACTGAGTCTCCACGGTGTCGGTGCCGGGTACCAGGAGCACAGCCTTGGCGTTGTAGGTCAGGGCCTCAGCGGTCAGGTTGCGAACGGTGAATGCCATGTGATAGGAGCCTGTTTTCTCCGGGTCGTCCTTCAGCTCCAGCTTGCCGGTGCTCTGCCCCTGAACGGCGATGTAGGCAGGGGTCTTCACAGCATTTGCCACATTTACAAGGCCCGCGCCCTGCTGGCGGGGAGAGTAATACACGCCGTTTTCATCCTGCATGGGAAGGGCGGTGCTCACCAGAAGATGCTCGGCCAGGTTGCTCATAGGAATTCTGGCGGTGACACCCAGCTCCTTCTGCACATACTCCTGCACCAGAGCGGTGAGACCGGTCATGTGGGGAGCAGCCATGGAGGTGCCGCTCATCATGCCATAGGAGCCTTCGTAGTCGTCATACAGGCCGCCGGGCTTGGCGGGGGAATAGGTGCCGTCCATGATGGTGGACCAGATGTTGCCGCCGGGGGCGGTAATTTCAGGCTTCAGCTCCAGGCCGGGGCCTGCACCCCAGGAGGAAAAGCTGGACATCTCTCCGCCATCCGGAGAGGAGACGACTTCATCCTCCTTTTGAACGGTCAAAGAGGCATAGGAACCGGCGCTCATGGCGGCCTTGGCGGCTTCCACCAGGGCGGCGCCATCCTTGCCGGTAATGAACGCGGCGGTCAGGTAGCTGCCATCGGTGCTCATGTTGATGAGCTCTGTGGCTTCGGGGTCTTCGTCATAGATGATGACGGCCTTCACCGGGGATTCTGTGACATAGGTCCCTTTCTCGCTGTCATAGTAGGACCAGGTGAACTGCGTGGCCACGTTGATCTTGTCGACAAAGGAGATGCCGCCGCCCCGCTTCACCAGGGCAATGCCTGCTACGCCCTTTTCGCCGTAGCCGTAGTAGCTGCGGAAGCCGGCGTTGTAATAGTCCTCATAGGTGCCGTAGCCATCCACAGGGATGACATTCACGGCGTCCCGGCCGGCAAACTTATACTTCATGGCTACACCAGTGGGGTCCTGGAAAGCAATCTTGTGCTCCTGCCCGTCCAGGCCACTCCAAGTCAGGGTGGACCGGGACTGAACAACGTTCTCCATAGAGGCCACAGCCAGGTTGGAGCCGTAAATGGCGGGGGAGGACATCATGGAGATCTCCGGATCGGAGGTCAAGGTGTTGCCGCCGTAATTGTTGTTGACGCTGGAGTAACCGGCGTTGCCGGCGGAGGTCATGAAGAGGATGCCGGCGTCATTCAGCCGTTTGTAAACAACGCTGGCAGCGGAGTCGTCATGAGAGAAGCCGTTGTCGGAGCCCAGAGACAGGTTCACCACATCGGCACCCAGAACTGCAGTGTCCTCCAGAGCGTTGAGGATGGAGGCCTCTGTTGCGCCGCCGTCTGTGTCGGGGAAGACCTTCATGGCCAGGATCTGAGCATCGGGGGCCACGCCAGAGAAGATGATCTCACCCTCTTCGGTTTCGGCATAGCCGGCCACAGTACCGGCCACATGGGTGCCGTGATCGCTGGAGGAGGGTTGTACATTCAAGTCCCCGTCGGCATAGTCGGCGGCAAAGGGAACCTTCCGATTTTTGTAGGGATCGTTGTGGGCGTAGGTGATGTGCTGGCCCTGAGAGCCGGTGGTTGCCCGGAGCTGTGTGGACTGGAGCAGCCGTGCCATGGATTCGCTGGTGTACCGCAGCTCCCAGCCGTCCTTGGTGTCGTCGGGATCGTTCCGGAAGGAATCCTCCGTGAAGGCCTGGTGCACCCGGCGGACGCCGGTATTGGGATTGACGGAATCGCCCCAGGTGGCCCAAGTGAGGTCCAGGCCAGTGTCCAGCACGGCTACCAGCATACCCTTGCCGGTAAAGCCGGCCTCCCAGGCGCCGCTCAGACCCACCAGGTCATAGCTGTAGCCGTGGGTGCCCTCTTCGGAGAGGGTGCCGGTCTCCTCAATGGGGCGGTCATACACATGCTGCACGTAGGCGTTCTGTACGCCGTCCATGGTCTGGATTTCGGCCAGCCGGCCGTAGGGGATTTCCACGGCTATGGCATTGACCAGGTTGGTCCACTGAGAGACCAGCTTGACATCCTGGCCCATGGCAGACAGCAGATTGCTCTGGGCCTGCCGGAGCTGCGCCTGCCGGGTTTCGGCAGCGCTGCCGGTCAGGTACCGGCTGACGGCTTCGCCGGCGGAGACGCCGGAGACCGAAGAGCGGTCAAAGCCCGCTAAGACAGGCTCTTCTGCCAGAGTCACGATGACGGTCACCACGTCCTCGGGCTGATAACCCGGGTTTTCTTGCCGGTTTTCCGCCGGCTCCTGCTTTTCCTCATCCAGCCGGGACAGGCCGGTGAGTTCTGTCGCATTCAGCGACTGGGATTCCGGGCTGCTGTTTGCAGCCAGTGTGGTGGGGAAAAGCCCCGCCAACATGACCGCCACTAGAATTAGGGAGAGAATCCGTTTCATAGTGTGTGTTCCTTTCTGTTTCATATGGAGTTTGATTCTGTACGCCATATGGACATATACTGTTTGTTCCACGACCATATAGCATACTTGCAAGGCCATTATACCATCCTCCAGGAGGAAATGTCAACTGATAACGAAAAAAAGTCACTGGAAAAAGTGCTAAATTTTGCCGTAAAATCTTGTACAAAACGGAGAAAAGAGAGGGAAAGGTTGATTTACTGGCCTAGCTGTGCTATACTAAAAAACACTTGGGCTTTTTCCGGAAAATTTTGATTTTCCTGGTTGGATGCATGTTCTGTCCTTGCAATGCGGACAAATTGGACCAATGGCAGGAGAACGTTTTTTCACCGTGAACATGATGTCAGATTGCAGCGCCTATTGGCGGAGCATGACATAGAACCTGAGAAAATGAGGTGGCAGAATGGAATATCTCCCCTGGTTCAACGATCTCCTGGAAGCGTTGGCGTATTTGGGACGCCGGGCTGCGGGCAATACGGTGCAGCGCCTCTTGGAACGGCTGCAGAGTCATGGCGTTCAAGACCTGGACCGGTTCCGGCAGCAGTTGGACCCCATTGGGGCGCTCATGGGCCGGCTGGACCGGCAGCTGGCCATTCCGGAGGAAGATCTCCAGAAGCTGTTTGGCAATTTGTCCGGTTTTCCATACAATACCATTGGCTCCAGCTGCTTGGCGTTTCTGCTGTTCTACCCGATGACAGCCGGCTTTACCGGGGACCTGGAGGAGACGGTGAAGGCGCTGCGGCAGATGCCGCCGGAGCGTCTGGCAGGGCTTCTGGCCGTCTCTCTGGATGTGGCGGATGAGTCCCAGACTGGGGTGGAGATGAGCGGCGACGAGTTTTCCTCCCGGGTTCTGGCCCTGTCCGTACCGGCGGAAAGTAAGGTGGCCATTTTGGACCTGTATCACCGGCCGGAGCCAATCCTGAAGCAGGCTGCGGTTTATTTATCCAAGACCATCCGGCTGCTGCGTCAGGAACGAAAAGCGATGGAGGAGATCTGTGCGGCCTTTACCGAGATGTTGCGGCGGGAGGGGCTGGAGCACTTCCTGACCCATACCTCCAGCCTGAATTGCCGCCCTGGGTTACAGTATACCGCCCGTCCCTTCCTCTTTGGGATGGACACCAACCTGTCGGTGACACCTCTGGGGAGGGAAGGCCCGGTGCAGGTGTATTGCGGTATTCTACGGGGCCCTTTGCAGGCTATGCTGACTTCCAGCCGGGGGCCGGAATATGAAGTGTATCATACCATCAAGCTTCTGGGAGATCAAACGCGCTTTGATATTCTCTGTTATCTTCGGAACCGGCGTGCCTATGGACAGGAGCTGTCGGCCCGATTTGGCCTGTCCCGTAATACCATCCACCATCACATGAGCAAGCTTTTGTCAGCCCGGTTGGTGACTTGTACAGTAGATGGAAACCGGGTTTACTATACGGTGGACCGGGACACGGTCTTCACGCTCTTGGAACGGGAGCGGGAGCTTCTGCTGCCGCCAAAGTAATGAAGCCTGTGCTCTGCTTGCATGGATAGGCCGGAAAAGCGGAATGTGTTATCCTGAGCCGCGAGAAAAGGATCTGCCCATGACAGTCCCATAGCAGATGCGGATTCTTCGCCTGCGGCTCAGCGCGACCCTGGGCAGGGGGTTGCAGTTGAAATGAGATAGACACGGTACGGAGCGGGTAAAACCGCTCCGCTTTTTTCCGTTTCCTTCAAATTACCCCTTGCAATGTTTAACCAGAATTTTACAAAGAAGCAGTTGGCACCGGAAAAATTCGCTGTATAATAAATTTCGGGAGAAGTTTATGCGCCGCAAAAACGGGGAAAGGGAAACACTATGATTTATTTGGTAGAAGACGACAGCAGCATCCGGGAGCTGGTGCTATATACATAAAATAATTCCGGCATGGAGGCGAAGGGCTTTGAGGCCCCCAGGGCCTTTTGGCGCGCTTTGGAACAGGAGATTCCCCAGCTCATTATGCTGGACATCATGCTTCCGGAAGAGGACGGCCTGCAAATTCTGCGGAGAATCCGGGCGGGAGGCCCCTGGAAAGGGATTCCCGTGATGATGCTCACAGCCAAGGGAACGGAGTATGATAAGGTGATAGGCCTGGACGCGGGAGCTGACGACTATGTGCCTAAACCCTTTGGGATGATGGAGCTTCTGGCTCGGGTACGCGCCCTGCTGCGTCGCTCCGGGGGGCAGCAAAGCCAGGCGGAGTATACGGTAGGCCCCTTATATGTGTGCCCGGCCCGCCATGTGGTCCGGGTAAACGGGCGAGATGTGACATTGACGCTGAAGGAATATGAGGTTTTGAAAATGCTCTTGGAAAACCAGGATGTGGTCCTCACCCGGGATCAGCTGCTGAACCAGATCTGGGGCTACTCCTTTGACGGAGAGAGCCGGACGGTGGATGTGCACATTCGGACCCTGCGGCAGAAGCTGATGGAGGCTGGGGAGCTGATTGAGACGGTTCGCGGCGTGGGCTATAAGATTGGGGTCCGGCCATGAGGCGGCCTCTGCGCCTGGGCCGGAAGGTATACCGCAGCTGCCTGTTGGCCGCTTTGGGGGCGGCGCTGATTTGTATCGGGATCTTTGCCGGATTTGCTTACAACCAGGTGAGCCTGGAAAATGCCCGCAACCTTCGGGAGGAGGCAACTTACATTGCCCGGGCTGTGGAGCTGTCCGGAGCGGAATACCTGCAAAAGCTGTCCCCGGCGGACGGTAGCCGGGTGACCTGGATTGCCGCCAGCGGCCAGGTGCTGTATGACACCTGGGCTCCGGCAGAGACCATGGGTAACCATGGCGGGCGGGCAGAGGTCTGCCAAGCTCTGGAAGAGGGGAGCGGCCAAAGCAGCCGGTACTCCGACACACTGGCAGAACGGACGAACAATTATGCCGTGCGGATTGGGGACGGCTCTGTGGTACGGTTTTCCGTCACCCAGGCCTCCAATCTGTCCTTGCTGCAAAGGGCGGCTCTGCCTACCCTGGCGGCGCTGTCTCTGGTGGCTGCGCTGACGCTGCTGCTGGCGGCCAGGACGGCCCGGGACATGGTGGAGCCTATCAACCGCATTGACCTTCAGGCTCCCCTGGAGAGCCAGACTTATGAGGAGCTCCGCCCTCTGGTCCGGCGCATCGGGACCCAAAATCAGCAGATTCGGGACCAGATGAAGCATTTGACCCAGGAGCACGAGGAGCAGGACCGTTACCGCCGGGAGTTTACGGCCAACGTCTCTCATGAGCTGAAGACGCCTCTCACCTCCATCTCCGGATTTGCCGAAATCATCCGGGACGGCCTGGTGCGGCCCGAGGATGTGCCCCGGTTTGCCGGGAATATCCATAAGGAAGCCCTGCGGCTCATTACCCTGGTGGGGGATATCATCAAGATCACCCAAATGGATGATAAGCAGCTGCCCATTCAGCGGGAGCAGCTGGATCTCCGGGCCTTATGTGCAGATGTGTTGGAGCATCTGCAGCCTGCGGCAGACCGTGCCGGTGTGTCGGTTTTTCTGGAAGGGGAGGCGCAATGGGTGAGCGGCGCCCGGCAGATTGCAGATGAGATGATCTACAACCTCTGCGACAATGCCATCAAGTACAACCGGCCCGGCGGCACCGTTCGGGTTCGGCTGGAGCCTCGGGAGGAAGATGCTGTGGCCCTCTGCGTGGAGGACACCGGCATCGGCATTCCCAGAGAGCACCAAGGCCGGGTGTTTGAGCGGTTCTACCGAGTGGATAAAAACCGCTCCCGTGAAATCGGCGGCACCGGCCTGGGCCTGTCCATTGTGAAGCATGGCGCCCTGTACCACGGAGCGGCCCTGTATCTGGACAGTACTCCCGGCGTAGGGACCAAAATCACCGTGGTCTTTCCCAGACACAGGCCGGAACCGGCACAATAGCAGCCGGCTCACATGAACATACAGGCTCCCGTCACGAGCCTAAGACGAAACTCACACCCTTCCGCCTCTGCACTGACGCGCCCTGCCTCCCCCCCGGGGTGAGCCAAAAGCGCGATTGGGGCTCCGTTTTTGTCGGTGGCAAAACCACCACGGTTCCAGGTGCCGCGCTTTGCCAGGCGGATGCGGAACGGTGACGTCTCAAAAATCGGCAGGCCGGGCCGGTTAAGACATAAGGACCCAAAAAGTAAATGCTGCCTTCCAGGGAATTCAGGTATTTTTCGTTGCAAAAACCGGACTTTGGTGTTATAATAGTCTGGATTTCGAGATGAAAATAAGGGAGACAGGCCATGAAACCGAAGGAAATATCCAAATCAGTATTGAAACGCCTTCCCGGCTACCTAACCTATCTGAAGTCATTGCCGGAAGACGGCCCTGCCAACATTTCCGCCACTGCTCTGGCGGCTGCGCTGAGCATGGGGGAGGTTCAGGTCCGCAAGGACTTGGCCTTGGTTTCTGACGGCGGTCGACCCAAGGTGGGATATCTGCGGGAGAGCCTGATTGCCGATATTGAGCAGTTTTTGGGTTATGATAACACCACAGAGGCGGTGCTTATTGGCGCCGGTAAGCTGGGGCGGGCGTTGCTGGGCTATGGCGGCTTCGCGGAATACGGTCTGGAGATTGTAGCTGCCTTTGACACCAATGAGGCCATTGACGGCGAGACCGAATCCGGCAAGCCCATTTATGCCATTTCCAGGCTGCCCCAGTTCTGCAAGGAACGGAAGGTGCTGATGGGCATCATCACCGTTCCCGCCTCCGCTGCCCAGGAGGTCTGTGACCTCCTCATAGCCAATGGCATCAAGGCCGTCTGGACCTTTGCCCCGGCCCATTTGGATGTGCCACCCCACATTTTGGTCCAGTATGAGAACATGGCCACCTCTCTGGCGGTTCTATCGGTCCACCTGTCAGCCCAGATCAACGGGAAGTAAATACAGTAATAAATACCGCGCAGGCCAGGCACATGTCCCGGGCTGCGCGGTATTTTGTCAGAGGAACGGCGTTGTCTTACGCCGCCGGGAGATTGAACAGGGTTCCGTCCGCCTTGGACACAGCCACCTGCTTGGTTTCTTCTGGCAAAGTGACCTCAAACCAGTAGCATTCTTCCCCCTGGACGGTTTGCATTCCCAGAAACGATAGAGCATTTGCTTCCGGGAAGTGATTCCAAGCAGCGTCCAGGGCCTCGTCGTAGGCGCTGCGTTCCCCGGCCAGCACCAGCTTCAAGCCATAAGTGGCTGTAATTTCTGGCTCTTCCCACTGTAGTTCGATCTCGTAAAAATATTCTCCCGTCTCTGCCGGGGCGCGAAGGCCAACCTTGGTTCCGTCCTCGGTCCAGTACAGGCGTGAAGACTGAGAATCATGAGGCAGCCGGATGCCATTGTCAAAGACCTCTCCTCCGGGCAGGTAAATTCGGTAGGTGGCAGAGGTAGGCGTTTGGACAGAGAGGGTGATGCCGTTTTGCCCCTGCTCTCCGTCCAGAACCAAAGCGCGCTCCTCATCATAAGCCCCCTGCCAAACGGGAGATGCTTGTATTTCGGTATGTGCTTCCCCCTCTCCCAAGGAGTAGCCCAAAAGAAGCGCCGATGCCTGCACACCACTGAGATCTTCAATCGCTACCACGTTTGGAACGAGACCAGATGCATCTTCCTGATCAGTACTGCAACCTGAAGTGGAGAAAAAACATAGCAAGCACAGCAAACACAGAAACTTCTTCAAATCAGAACCTCACAATCAGACAAGATATTACCGGGTCCAATATGATCTAGTCCCGGAATATGGGCAGTCATTTAAGGGATGGTTATAAACTCCAAGTTGTCCCCATTTTGAATTGCAAGAAATATAGGGACTATTCTGCATATTTGTTGCCAAAATTCCGGAATGTTCGGGGAACGAATAGGTTGGCTCGGCCCAATATACTTTGTTGCCATTTTTTGAAGACGTAGTCTTTGTATAGCTACCATCTTCCATGTACAATGATGGGTCATCCATCCAGTAGCGGTTAGAAGAAGATGTCGAATACCAAGCATACGAATGGCAATTGTATTTCTTGGTTGGACCACTTATTCGGGTGGCTCTTGGATACATAGCATCATACGTTGCATTCAATTCTGCCTTTTCGGATGCGGACCAATCCACAACTGATGAGTTGTCGTACACGCTGACGCTACTTCCCTTTGGAGTTTTGACTGTGGATACGGCAAGGGAAATTGCCGAATCTGGATTTTCATATGCAGCTTCATAGAAAGTGTTAAGATTTCCGCCATTTGTTGATATGGTGTAGTTTTTTTCTAGACGTTTTTGAGATGCAGTGCTTACGAGCAACTCCAGTACATCTTGGCTGAGGGCATCCGTCATTTCTGGTTGTGCGATAAGTATTTCTGTAATAGACATTTCCATGATACTGCTGCAGTTATTGGTGGAAGCAAATGGCAAGTTAACATAAAAGTCGGAAAGTACTGCACCGAAGTCTTCTCGTTCAGCAAGGACCTTTAAGGCAGGAAATTCATGATACACGGAGTTAAAACCACCCCTGTATTAATAAAATGCATATAGATAAATCATTAGAGGACAGGCCAAAATAGAATAAAGCAATTCTAAA
>ENA-UONY01002546-UONY01002546.1-human-gut-metagenome-genome-assembly--contig:-CS9-NODE-2546-length-12646-cov-5.413311_pt1 | contig 12646 bp, 8 predicted proteins | sample MGYA00242465_ERZ724012 | MGnify/ENA metagenome assembly ERZ724012 | reverse complement strand
CTCTGTGGATGAATCAGAAAACCTGGAGGCCGGCACCTATGTGCAGGTGACCTACGCATCTGCCACAGCAGAGGACAACGGCTTTTATCTGGATTCTGCCTTCATCCGCACGGAAGAGGGCAAGAGCTATGTCTATGTCCAGGGGGCGGATGACAAACTGGAGAGGCGAGAGATTACAACCGGTCCCATGGTCTATGGTCAGATTAAGGTTTACAGCGGCATGGAGCTGGGTGAGTACATTGCCTTCCCCTATGGCGTGAAAGAGGGTGCGCTCACAGAGGTCAAAAGTCTTAGCGACCTGTATCAGAACTACTAAGGAGGCCCCAAAATGGAAAATATCAGATTGGCGTTTCAAGGAATCTGGGGCCACAAGATGCGCTCTTTCCTGACAATGCTGGGTATTATCATCGGCATTGCCTCTATCATCACCATTGTGTCCACCATCAAAGGCACCAACGAGCAGATTAAGCAGAACCTCATTGGCGCGGGAAACAACGTGGTGACGGTCCAGCTTTATCAGAGTGGATCGGATTACCCCTATGACATGAGTTGGAACGCCGTCCCCGAGGGGGTGCGCACCATTGAAGAGAAGACCCGGGGTGAGCTGGAGAAGCTGGACGGCGTGGAGCAGGTTTCTTTTTACCGGTCCCGGAGCAATGCAGAGCAGGTGTATTACCAGAACACCGCCTTCAATGGCGCAATTTATGGAATTGACCGGGCTTATTTCTCTGTGGAGGGCTACCAGCTGACCCAAGGGCGGGGGTTTTTGGACAGGGATTATGAGGAGTGCCACAAAGTGGCCATTCTGGATGAAAAGGCCGTCTCCAGTCTCTTCCCCGAGGGAGGGGCCGTTGGCCGGGTTCTGGAGATGAAGGGCGATACCTTTATCGTAGTGGGTGTAGTGGAAAAAATGGAGACCTTTACCCCCAAGATTGAGACCATACAGGACTATAACCTGTATGCAGACACCTCCTCCGGTTCCATTTACCTTCCCGATAGCGCTTGGCCCATTGTCTATCAGTTTGATGAGCCGCAGTCGGTGGCGGTTCAGGCCACCAGCACCGACGCCATGACCCGGGCGGGAAAAAATGTGGCTGACGCCCTCACAGCCAGCCAAATCTCCGCCAGTGCCGCCACTGTAGGTGAAATGGTTGGGCTAGAGGATGCGGCAGCGGCTGAGGAGGAACAGAGCGGCAGCAGCACAGCCTTTGTCTACCAGAGTCAGGACCTGCTGCAGCAGGCTCAGCAGCTCCAGGAGATGAGCAACGCCACCAATAGCCAGCTTATTTGGATTGCCAGCATCTCCCTGCTGGTTGGCGGCATCGGTGTTATGAACATCATGCTGGTGTCTGTCACAGAACGGACCAGTGAGATTGGCCTAAAGAAGGCCCTGGGCGCCAAACGCCGCCGGATTCTGTGGCAGTTCCTGACGGAGGCTGCCGTCCTCACCTGCATGGGCGGCCTTTTGGGTGTGCTCACTGGTGTGGGCTTGGCGGAGCTGATTTCCAAGGTTAATTCCATTCCGGTGGCAATCAGCATCCCGGCCATTGTCATTTCCGTGGTGTTCTCCACCCTGATCGGTGTGATTTTTGGCCTCTTGCCTGCCGTGAAGGCAGCTAACCTCAACCCCATTGAGGCGCTTCGCAGAGATTGATGATGTATGTGCACCGCAGCGGGCTGGTCCGGCCGGATCAGCCCGCTGCGGTGTGTCTTCTATCTACAGCTGCGGAGAAAAAACGCTCCCCGGTAAAAAATCACTTGTAAACCTGGGGCGGCTATTATATAATGGGGAACTGAACCCAAAATTGATTGTAAAGCAGGGAGTTACGATATGGCTGCTCGTAATCATAAAATCCGTACATTTTTGACCCCTGGAAAGAAGGTACATCTGGTGGGTATCGGCGGCGTCTCCATGCGCCCGCTGGGCCTGGTGCTCCAGGGGATGGGAATTCAGGTCACCGGCTCAGACATGAATGCATCGGTCTCCACCGATGAGCTCCGGGCCCACGGCATCCGGGTGTTCATTGGCCACAGCGCCGGGACTGCTGCTGCCCACAACGACAATCCGGAGATCGCCGCCGCCCGGGCTGCCGGGATTCCGGTCTTTGAGCGGGCTGAGGCTTGGGGCGTGCTGATGCAGAGCTACAAAAATGCCATCTGCATCTCCGGTACCCATGGCAAGACCACCACGACCTCCATGGTGACCCACATCCTCCTGGCGGCCCAGTGGGACCCCACAGTGATGATTGGGGGTTATTTGCCCATTCTCCACGCTGGTCACCGGGTGGGTCAGGGAGATTCCATTGTGCTGGAGAGCTGTGAGTACTGCGACTCCTTCCTGAACTTTTTCCCCAGCCTGGCCGTGGTTCTGAACGTGGAGGCCGACCACCTGGACTACTTCCACGATTTGGCGGATATCCAAAAGTCCTTCCGAAAATTTGCTCAGTTGGTTCCCAAGGGGACAGGGAAGGTCCTGGCCAACGGAGATGACTCCAACACCATGGAGGCTCTGCAGGGCCTGGAGCTTACTACCTTTGGCCTGGGGGAGACGAACCGGATTCACGGGCAGGGGTATTCGGAAGACTGGCGGGACTTTGAGGTGGTCTGCGATGGTACCCGGTATTGCAGCGTACGTCTTCAGGTTTTCGGCCGCCACAACGCGGCCAATGCCGTGGCAGCTGCTGCTGTGGCCTGGACCCTGGGGATTCCCGGTGAGGCGGTGACCCGGGGTCTGGAGACCTTCCGGGGGGCAGGACGCCGCCTGGAATTTAAGGGCAATTACAATGGGGCCGACGTGTATGACGACTACGCGCACCATCCTGGGGAGCTTCGCGCCACCATTGCGGCGGTGAAGGCTATGGGGTATCATCGCATCATTTTAGCCTTTCAGCCCCACACCTATTCCCGTACAGCTGCGCTCTTTGACGATTTTGTCCGGGAGCTGCGCACGGTGGACCAGGTGGTGCTGGCGGAAATTTATGCGGCACGGGAGCGGAACACCGTGGGGGTCTCCTCCCGGGATTTGGCGAATAAGGTCCCCGGAGCGGTGTATTTTGAAACCCTCCCGGAGGTGACCACCTACCTCCGTCGCATAGCCCGGCCGGACGATGTGATCCTTACAGTGGGAGCCGGAGACATTTACCAGGCGGGCGAGGCTTTGCTGAAGCAGAAATAAAGCGAACCTCGCCGGGTATGTACGGCACACCCCGCTTACCCCGGGGGAGGCTAGGAATCTGCCGCTCCAGTACCGCTTAGGTGGCAGCGCTTAAGTTGATGACATTGTCCCTACGGGGAAGCGGACAGTGCCTTCCGGTATGAGAATACTCCCTCCCGCAGGGCAGCACGCAGGTTTTGCTGTTCCTCCGGGAGGGAGTATTCGTGTATCGGGCTTCAGACATTCCGGGGCCAGCCGCTGAGCAGAAGGCTGGGGACAGACCAGAGCAGCAGGAAGAGGGTCAGATTGACCAGAGACATGACACCGCTGGCAGCAAGGTCCGCCAAAACCGCCATAATTGCCATTCCCATGACTCCCCCCAGGAGGTCAAACAGGATGCCCCACCGCACGGCGGTGCGCAGGGCCCGTGCGCCGGTCACGGTGAGAGAAAGGGTGCTGAAGGGAGTTTGCCGCAGAAGAGCGCAGGGGCGGGCAGACTCGGTGGCGGTCCGCTGGGACAGCTCCGACCGGGCGGGGAAGGGTGGGATCTTCAACCGGGCGGTGTTCACCCGGAATTTGGAGCGAAGGAAGGACTCTGTAATGATAAAGTCTCCGGCGGTGATCACTGGGAGAATCCCCCGGCTGAGGATGAGAGATCCCAAGCCCCCGGCCACGGACCGGCTCACCTCATAATGAACGGCAAAGACGCCGGCCAGGCCTCCATTGATGGCCACATAGACTGCCTGACTGACCCGGGTACCGGCAGGCATTTCCACCCCCATGGATTGCATAAATCGCAGGGAGCCTACCAGCACGGAATCCGGGCCGATCTCGGCGCCCACGCCACCTACTTCATAACGGCGCAGCTTCGACACTGAATACCGGCGTGCGCCGCGAATCTCCAGCTGCTCTTCAAAAATTTTGGACAGACCGCTTCCGGCAGCGGAGATCACGGCAGAGCCGTAGGCCACTACCTGGTCTGGTGTATGTCCTCCAAAGTACTTGACTCCATTCATCTTCACGCTTTCCCCTGGGAACAGGTCTTGGTCGGAAATGGGGATAACCAGTTTGCCCGACAGGCGGCAGGCTCCGGTCCAACCGTACAGCGCAGCGCCCCGGGCCTGCAGGCGGCGGGAGAGAATGCACCAGGGCCGTGACCAAGCTACCGCCCCGGCCAGGGGTGTTCCTGCCAAGAGTATAGCAGTACAGTACTGGAAAAAGGTGGAGGCAGATCCCCGGCAGGTCAGGCCCGCCACGGCAGCGGAGATCACGAGCACAGCCAGGGCATAGAAATCCATCAGCCGCACCGGTCCCGCCGGGAGGCGGTTGGCCTGGAGAAACTCCTGCATACTGCCGGCGCCGGGCAGGACGCCGGGCAGCTTCTGAAAGAGGTTGGGCTCCCGCACCAGAGCCAGGTTGCCGGGGCCCTTCTGGGCCGTATCCATAACCGCACAGGTGGCCCGGTCCTCCAAAAAGAGCCCCCACAGGGCGGCAGCCAGCTGCAGACAAACCAGAGGGCAGTAGGTAATGCGCCCGACTGCCAGGGCAAAGAAACCGTCTGCCAGGCTGATTGCCGTTTCCAAAGTGACCAGAGTATGAAGATTGAATCCGGGATGAAGCAGCTTACGGAGCCCCGCCCGGGGGACATCATAGGCCAGCAGGGTACACAGAAGCAAAAGTCCTATCTCACCGGCAGTTAGGAGCTTTTGATTTTCCCAAAAGTCCAGAAGTCCCTGAAACCGGCAGATGCCCAGAGCCAGAGCGCCAAGAGCAAAAAACAGGCAAAAGCCCAGGCGAACCGGACGACCCCGCTGCCGCCGGCTGGCGTCGCGGAATTGAGCCTCCGGGGAAGGGGGCGGCTGGAGCGGCTTGGGAGTAGGCGCTTTACGCGGGGGCGGCGTCTGCCTGGGAGGAGGGTCCCGGGGTGGCTGCCGCCGGGGAGGCTCCCCAGGCGATGCTTCATTCGGCGCCTTGGGGTGCCGCCGGGAGGCGGAGTTCACCCACACAGGCTCCGCTGGGGTGTGGGAGCCGGGAGGAGGAGATGCCGGAGTGGAAGAACGGTGCGCACCTACCTTCGCCGGTCCTGCCGGGGGTACTTCCTGGCGCTTTCTTTCCTCTGGGAGGGACTGAAGGGCTTTCGACCGCCGCCGGGAAGCCGGAAGGCCCTTGCTCCGGAGGATGGGGATATCCTCCGGACGTGTTTTTTCCAGCAGGACAGGCTCCGCAGCAGGAGCTTTGGCCGGACTGGGAGTGCCGGCGGGAGCTGCCTGAGACGCGTCCGGCGTTTCCGCAGGGCGAGGGGGGATGTGCCGCTCCGGCAGTGTATGTTCCACGTTGGGCCTCTGGGTATCAGGGTCCGGGTCCACCGTGCGGTGACGGGGAATAGGGGACTGCAGGGCAGGGTCCAAAAGCACAGGCTGCGGGGCATTCTCCGGCGATTCCTGGACAGGCGCATCCTTTTGGCTCCCAAATTCCCGCAGAATCTCTTCCAGGGAAAAGCTGTTATCCTGGGCCGGTTCCTGTGGCTGCCGGGGTTCCTCCTCTGGTGCAAGTTTTTGCTTGTTCTTTTTTTTCATGCAGGTTTCGACCTCCGCGTGGGCCGGAGAAGGCCCGGTGAAATTACTTTCGCTGCCGTACCGCTTCGTATAGTAAAATGGTCGCAGCGGCGGAGGCATTCAAAGAGGAGATATGGCCACGCATGGGAATCCGCACCAAAATGTCGCAGGTCTGGCGGACCAAGCGTCCCATGCCGGCACCCTCATTGCCGATGACGATGGCCGTTGGGCCCTGGAAGCTGACCTCAAAGAGCTCTTGGGTCCCGTCGGCGGCGGTGCCATAGACCCAGACGCCACGCTCCTGGAGCTCTTTCAGAGCACTGGGAATGTTTGGCACCCGGGCAACGGGCATATATTCAATGGCTCCGGCAGAGGCCTTGGCCACCACCGGGGTGAGACCGGCGCTGCGGCGTTTGGGGATCACCACCCCGTGAGCCCCGGCACATTCGGCGGAGCGGATGATGGCGCCCAAATTATGGGGGTCCGACAGCTCATCACAGACTACGATGAGAGGAGACTCTCCCCGGGATTCAGCCAGGGCGAATATGTCATCCAGGGTGGCGTAAGGCCGGGCGGCAGCCAGGGCGATGATGCCTTGGTGGGCATGAGTCATACTCATCCCGTCCAGCTTGCGCCGGTCTACCGGAATTACGACTGCGCCCTGTTCTTTGGCCTCACTTACCAGGCGGGCCAGGTTCCGATCGGTGTCTCCGGCGGCAACCCAGACCTTGTCGATGGTTCTGCCGCTGCGCAGGGCCTCTTGCAGGGCATTGCGCCCTTCCAGCAGACCCTCCTGCAGGTCGCCCTCTGGGAAGGGGCGGGCTTCAGATTGGTTGGAATTGTGTCTCATGCTGTACTCCTCATGGAAATTTGACCGCAGGGTGGTATAGGGCCGCAGCTGCGGCGGTATGCTATTTGCAAGGCGGTCCCGGGCCTGCAAGGGGAAAACCCGGCTATTTTATGGCCATTATAGCAAAAAAAACCCAAATGAACAACTACACTTTGTAACTTTCCCGGAAAAGCCTCGCTTCATATGCGCCAATTCACAGAAAATTCACGCCCAACGGGCAGAAAACTCATTGCCCGGCGGGACGTTGTGTGGTATGATAACCCAAAAGCGAGGGGCAGATAGTTTCGAACCTACCCTGCGGCAATGGACGAGTCCATTCCGTATTTTTCTGCTGAAATCAAAGGAGGCCAAATGACCTGATGAACAACAACCAAGACAATCGAAATAAAAAGAACGGCAGAGAGGGCCGCGATCCTCTGCGCACCGGCCTGCCTCTGCTGGCGCTGGCCGTGGTGATCGTCCTGCTGTTTAACTGGGTGTACAATTCCATCACCTCTGCCCAGCTGGAGGAGAAGAGCTATTCCGACTTCCTCACCATGGTGCAGAACAATCAGCTGGCCGAGGTTCAGTTCCGGACGGACCGGGTACTTTTCATAACAAAGGAAGAGGCCGGCCAGCCAGGGGCTGCCCAGACGATTTATTACACGGGACTCATCACCGGCACGGACAACACCGCCCTGGTGTACAAGATGCAGGGGCAGGGGGTCAAGGTGTTCCAGGAGCCGCAGGAGGACAACTCCGTCATCGGCTTCATCCTGTCCAACCTGCTGATTTTGGGTCTCACCTTCTTCCTCCTGAGCCTTCTGATGCGTAAGATGGGTAGCACCATGGGTGGCCTGGGCAACGTGGGCCAGAGCAAGGCCAAGGTTTACATGGAGAAGCAAACCGGTGTCACCTTTGCGGATGTGGCCGGCCAGGACGAGGCTAAGGAGTCCCTTCAGGAGATCATTGATTTTCTTCACAACCCCCAGAAGTATGCTGCCATCGGTGCCAAGCTGCCCAAGGGCGCGCTGTTGGTGGGTTCTCCCGGCACTGGCAAGACCCTCCTGGCCAAGGCCGTGGCCGGTGAGGCCAATGTGCCCTTCTTTTCCATCTCTGGCTCTGACTTTGTGGAGATGTTTGTGGGTGTGGGTGCCAGCCGCGTGCGGGATCTGTTCCAGCAGGCGGCGAAGGTGGCCCCCTGTATCATTTTCATCGATGAAATTGACGCCGTGGGCCGGTCCCGGGATTCCCGCATGGGCAGCAACAGCGAGCAGGAGCAGACCCTGAACCAGCTTTTGGGAGAGATCGATGGCTTCGACTCCTCCAAGGGTGTGGTGTGCCTGGCCGCTACCAACCGGCCGGAAATTTTGGACAAGGCCCTGCTGCGGGCCGGGCGGTTTGACCGCCGGATCATTGTGGACCGTCCCAACCTTCAGGGCCGTCTGGACACCCTGAAGGTCCATACCAAGAAAATCCGCCTGTCTGAAGACGTGGATCTGCAAAAAATTGCCCAGGCTACCGCCGGTGCGGTAGGCGCGGACCTGGCCAACCTGGTGAACGAGGCCGCCCTCCGGGCCGTCCGCCATGGCCGTCAGGCGGTAAACCAGGAGGACCTGCTGGTCTCTTTTGAGACGGTGATTGCCGGCACGGAGAAGAAAAACACGGTCCTCACAGACATGGAAAAGCGTATGGTTGCCTATCATGAGGTGGGTCATGCGCTGGTGGCTGCCCTGGAAAAGCACAGTCAGCCGGTGTCCAAAATCACCATCGTACCCCATACCTCCGGCGCTTTGGGCTACACCATGCATATGCCGGAGGAGGAGAAATACCTGTCCACCCGGGATGAGCTCCTGGTGGAGCTGCGGACCCTGGTGGGCGGCCGGGCGGCAGAGGAGGTGGCCTTCGGGGTTCAGACCACCGGAGCAGCCAACGATATTCAGCGGGCTACGGACCTGGCCCGGCGGATGGTGGCCCAGTTCGGCATGAGCAGCCGCTTCGGCCCCATGGCCTTGGCCACGGTGCAAAACGAGTATCTGGAAGGACAGTCCTATCTGGATTGCGCCCAGACTACTGCTGCCCAGCTGGATCAGGAGGTCCAGGCCATCCTGGCCCAGGTGCTGGCCGACGCTAAGAAGCTCCTGTCTGACCATCGCAGCCTCCTGGACGAGGTGGCCCTTTACCTTTTGGCCAAGGAGACCATCACAGGTGACGAGCTGATGCGTTATGTAAATGCCAACCAGACAGCCCAGCCCGCCACCGTCTCCCAGGACCCGGCGGAGGACTGATCGTCTCGAAATCTGCATAGAAAAGCTGCTGCAAGTGCCTTACACGGGGCCGCTTGCAGCAGCTTTTTTGCGCCTTTGGGGGAATATTTCTTCTTTTATTGGGACACAATACCCGAGAGGTGAGAGAAATGCAGCAGCCAACTCCAAGGCCGGAGCCTATGTATTCCGGTGCTATGACCGATGAGAACATCCGTGGCATCTTCCGGGGTGCAGGAGATTTCATTGCCCGGGAGCTGATGTGTGGCGGCCTTCGGCTGTACGCTTATATGATCGACGGCCTGGTCTCCGGATCAGACGCCTCGGAATACATTGTGCGCCCCATTTCGGAGCATCTCCAGGGGCAGACCATGGAGGAGCTGTATGATCTGGCCCTGGGGGGGCAGGTGTATAACTCGGTGGCCGACCCCTGCCAGGACCTGGACACTGTGGCGAAGAAGCTGGTCAACGGCTTCTGCGTGGTGCTCTTCCCCGGCGCGGGAGCCATTGCCTTTGAGGTGAAAACGGGGGAAAAGCGGGGCCTGTCCGCACCGGAGGTGGAAAACACCGTCAAAGGGCCGAAGGACGCCTTTACCGAGACGGTACGAACCAATACCAGCCTCATCCGGCGGCACATGCGGACGCCGGAGCTGCGGCTCTACGAGACTCTGGTGGGGCGGCGGAGCCTCACCAATGTGACCGTTGCCTACATTGAGGGGCTGACGGCCCCTCGTCTTGTGGAGGAAATGAAGAAGCGGCTGGATTCCATTGACATTGACGGATTTCTGTCTCCGGCTGCGGTGGAGGAGTATGTCACGGGTTCCCGGCCCACGGCCTTTCCTCTGCTTCAGTATACAGAGCGGGCGGATAAGTTTTGCCAAGGGCTCTTGGCAGGGCGGGTGGGTCTGCTGGTGGACGGCCTGCCTCTGGGGTATTTGGCCCCGGCGGATCTGGGCTATCTTATGACCAGTCCTGAGGACCGGGGGATGGACTACATGTCGGCCTCTGCAGTCCGGGTACTTCGGTACGCTGCCTTGGTGCTGAGCCTGCTGCTGCCTGCGTTTTACGTGGCCATGGCGGCTTTCCACCAGGAAATGATCCCCCTGCCCCTTTTAAAGGCCATGATTGAGAGCAAGGAGTCGGTGCCATTTCCTACGGTGCTGGAGGTGTTGGGGCTGCTGGTTGCCTTCGAACTGCTGCAGGAGGCGGGCATTCACCTGCCGCAGTCCATTGGACAGACAGTCTCCATCATCGGCGGTCTGGTGGTGGGTACAGCGGCGGTGGAGGCCAAGCTGATCTCCCCAGCGGCGCTCATTGCCGTATCCGTGGCGGGAATCTGCGGCTTTGCCCTGCCGGGCCGGGACTTTGCCGATGCCGTGCGGCTGTGGCGGTTTGCCATTACTCTGGCGGCCAGTTTGGCTGGTCTCTTTGGTTTGGCCGTGGGGTTCGTTGCGCTGCTCATTCATCTGGCGGGCTTGACTTGCATGGATGTAGCCTATTTGGCTCCCTTCTCCCGGGCGGAGCACCCGGGGATTTTGCGCCACAGGCTCAAAAATCAAAAATTCCGGGACCCTTCCCTGACTCCAAGAGATCTGAGAAACCAGAGGTGAGCGTATGAAGCATGGACCGATTTACCTGCTCCTTGCGGCAGGGGTGGTGCTCACCGGGAGTCTGCCCTTTGTCAGCCACGATGTGGGAGAGCTCCGCCCGGTACAGACGGCCCTGGTCCGCGTGGAGGGAGCTCAGGTCATTTTAGAGACGGACATGGGAGACGTGGGGACCGGTGCCGGTTGGGACGCTGCCATGGCGGACCTGAAGGCCAAAGCGCCGGGGACGGTGTTCTTTGGCACAGCCAGCTTCCTGCTGCTGGAGGAAAAGGCTCTGGGCCTGCTGCCGGAGCTGTCCCAAAAGACGGAGCTGAATCCGGGCTGTGCTCTGTGCCTGGCTCCGGTAGAAATGGATTTGGAAGCCGCTGGCGAATATTTGGACGCTCATGAACCGGGATGGGATTTGGCGCGTCTGCGTCAGGCCCAGGCGGCCGGAGAACCGGTTACGCTTCCCCGCTTGGCGGTGACGGAGGGGAGGTATCTGCTTGTACAACCGGGAAATTGAGGGGCACAGCCTATGGGCCTGGGCGGCAGCGGCCATGTCTGCGCCAGCGGCCCAATTTTTAGGGTCCACGCCCTGGCACTGGACGCTGCTTTTGGGCCTGGCAGCTGCCGGGATTTGGCTGTGCGTGGAGGCCGGTACCGTCCACGGACGGCGGGACTGGAAACCGGTGACGGTGCTTCAAATTCTGTTTCTGGCCTTCGCGGTGAGCGCTGCGGCGGGATGGAGCGGTGCATGCTGGCCCACGGCACGGCAGGGCTGGACGATTCCGGTGGTGCTCCTGGTTTTGAGCGCCTGCGCTGCTGAGCGGGGGTGCAGGACGGGCGCCCGGTGCGGTGCCGTGCTGTTTTGGTGTCTGGTGTTGCTCTTTGCGGTGCTGGTGGCCTTTGCTGTACCGGAGGTGGAGTGGCGAAATCTGAGGCCGGAAAACCGGGGCGACGGCGGGACGGCGGCAGCTGTTCTGCTTCTTCCTGCCGCTGCGGCGCTGTTGCCCAGAAAGAAAGGGCAGAGTCCCTGGCTCTGGGGCTTGGGGCTGGCATGCATGGGCGGCGGGGTATCCCTCCTGACAGCCGGGGTGCTCTCTCCAGCTGTGGTGACCGACATGGAGGGAGCGTTTTTTGAAATGATTCGAGGCATCAGCATTCTGGGAGTGGCGGAGCGTTTTGAGGCAGTGGTGGCTGCGGCTATGACACTGGGGTGGTTTTGCCTTCTGAGCTTGCTCCTCACCGCCGCAGGACATTTGGGGGAGACGCTGCACCAGGGGTGGGGACGCCCTACCGTGTGGCTGACCACGCTGATTGCGGCCGGCGGACTGCCTTGGGCAAAGGATGTTTCCCCGTGGTTCAGTGCTCTGGGAGCCCTGGTATTTTGGTGTCTGCTGCCGCTTCTGGGGAGAAAACCGATTCCTGTCGAAAAAAAGAATAAAATTTAGGAAAAGGGGGTTGACAAAGGGGAAGAAGTCTGGTAGTATACACGGGCGCCTTGGGAAAGGGCACGAGCGGGAAGCGGTTGAGAACGAAGGCGAAAAAACCTGAAAAAAGTTCTTGACAAAGCGGACCGGATGTGATAGTATAGAAAAGCTCCGCTTGAGAGCGAAAGCGATCGAAAGGGAGCAGCGTGTACCTTGTAAATTGAATAACGTGAGAACCAAGAAACACCTTGGACAAAGAAAAAGGAATGTTTTGAGCGAAGAGCGAAGAAACAGCCAACGAAAAATTCTTGAGTTAGAAGCTAGAAGCGAATGATTCAAGTAAAGAAGATTTTAGTCAGGCTCTGCGAAGGGGCTGGTTAAGATACAATTTATTTGAGAGTTTGATCCTGGCTCAGGACGAACGCTGGCGGCGTGCCTAACACATGCAAGTCGAACGGGCGAAGGGAGCTTGCTCCCTGAGCTAGTGGCGGACGGGTGAGTAACGCGTGAGCAACCTGCCTTTCAGTGGGGGACAACAGTTGGAAACGACTGCTAATACCGCATAACACTTACTGGTGGCATCACTGGTAAGTCAAAGATTTATTGCTGAAAGATGGGCTCGCGTCTGATTAGCTAGTTGGTGGGGTAACGGCCCACCAAGGCGACGATCAGTAGCCGGACTGAGAGGTTGAACGGCCACATTGGGACTGAGATACGGCCCAGACTCCTACGGGAGGCAGCAGTGGGGAATATTGGGCAATGGGGGAAACCCTGACCCAGCAACGCCGCGTGAAGGAAGAAGGCCTTCGGGTTGTAAACTTCTTT
>ENA-UONY01002544-UONY01002544.1-human-gut-metagenome-genome-assembly--contig:-CS9-NODE-2544-length-12655-cov-5.581984_pt1 | contig 12655 bp, 8 predicted proteins | sample MGYA00242465_ERZ724012 | MGnify/ENA metagenome assembly ERZ724012 | reverse complement strand
CCGATCATAGAATAGGGGGCGGCGCTATGCTTGATGCAATGACTACGATCCTGCGTGGCATTAAGACCTGGGCGTGCCCAAAATTTAAGGCGATGCAGGCGGCAATTGATGAGCTGCGGCGCGTGGCGCAGAACGCCTCGGCTAAAGCAGAAGCCGCCCAGAAAGCCGTTGAATCGGCCCAATCCGGGGCCGGAAAAGATATCCGGCTGATCGGGCACTATACGCTCCGGCAGTCGATTTCCGCAGTCCAAATTACGCAGGACCGCGCGAAGAATACATTTGAGCTTACCGAGTTGTACGTACAAGCGTATTTGCCGGGTAATCCGGATTTACCGGCCAGCCGTGTCGTATCGTACAGCGTCGCGGCTACAGTATCGATGCCAGATGGATCGACCTCAATCTGCAGTTTGTTCGACCTCGGCAGGGCTCATCGGGAGGGATTCACATTTGCACGCGGCGCGGCCGATCTGGCCACGGGGAAATGCGAATCGGCGGCTGTGTACGAGGCGGACAGCGCAAAAACAGAGCCTTTCAGCACAAGCACGTCCCATTTTTACGGCCCTGTCGAACTTGACGCGTTGAAGAGCAATGACGCGTTTAAGTTTAGCTGCATCGAAAGCGGCGGAGTAATCAGCGGGATAACCATCACTGCCGGATTTGGGAACGAGTTTGTGGCCGGAACCGAATTTATAATTAGGGGGCGATAATTTGATCATTTTTGAAAACGGCGAATACCGCGAAGCTACGCCTGGGGAAATCGCTGAGCTTGAGGCCCTGCTCGTGGCCGCGCCTACGCTAGAGCCCACGCCGGGCGAAAAATTAGCCGCCCTATTGACGGCCATTGAAGGAGGATTATCTGATGCCTGATATCTATAAAGCCCTGGAGGCTATGGTGCGCCGCACCGCCCAGCAAGCCCGGGCAGCAGCTCCCGCAGCGGCGGCGGATGACGTAATCGCGGACATGCCTCTGCTGGAGGAGTGGCAGCCCGGCAAGTACGCGATTGGCGATGTGCGGGTGCATGCTGGCCAGCCCTGGCGCTGCTGCCAGGCCCACGATAGCTCCGGCAACGAGGCCTGGGCACCCGGCCAAGCTCCGAGTTTGTGGGCACCCTACCATGCCACGTCTGCCCGGTGGGCGCTCCCCTGGGTGGCTCCCACTGGCGCTCACGATGCCTACCAGGCTGGGGAGTACATGCGTTGGACAGATGAGCAGATTTATCAGTGCAAGGCAGATGCCACTGTATGGGGGCCGGACGTGCTGCCGGGTGCCTGGGAGCTCACGGAGGTGCCGGCATGAGCCCCGCCATGTACCCGGCGCTCCTGGCGGCTGGGGGCGGAGGTGACCCGGGAACAAACAGGGACACCAACGTATAAAATGAGGAGGAACAAAAATGAACGCAAAAGACCTGATCTGCACCGCAATTGGTGCCGTTGGCGGAGCGATTGCCTCTGCCTTTGGCGGCTGGAACGCCGCCTTGCTGGCCCTGATCATCTGTATGGCTGTGGATTATATCACCGGAATCATCGTTGCTCTGGTATTCCACCGATCCCCGAAGTCGGACGGTGGCGGGCTGGACAGCTCCGTAGGCTTCAAGGGCCTGTTGCGCAAGATTGCAGTGCTCCTGATTGTAGTAGTGGCCAACCAGGTGGATATTTTGATCGGCACTACATATGTACGGGATGCCGTTGTGATCGGCTTCTGCGCAAACGAGATTATCTCCCTCCTGGAAAATGCAGGGCTGATGGGAATCCCCATCCCGAATGTGCTCATGAGGGCAATTGATGTGCTGAAAAATAAGGGCGAAAAGGAGGAATAATCCATGCAGACCTTTCAACAGCTTGCAACCAAAAATGACTGCTACCGCCGGAATCAGACGGAGCTGGCCAAGTCCCCCGGCAGCCGCGACAATCGGTACGCCAGGTACTATCAAGGCCCCCGGGGGGTGATGGTGCACTCCACCGGCGCAAACAATCCTAATCTGCGCCGCTACGTCCAGCCAAATGACGGTCTGCTGGGGGAAAATCCCAACGGGAACGACTGGAACCGGCCGGGGCTGGAGGTTGCAGTCCATGCCTTTATCGGTCTGACGCGGAGCGGAGAGGTGGCGGCCTATCAGATCCTGCCATGGGAATACCGGGCCTGGCACTGCGGCGGTGACGCCAACAACACGCACCTCTCCTTTGAGATTTGCGAGGACAGTTTGGGCGACCGGGACTATTTTGAGCGGACCTACAAGGCCGCCATGGAGTTGACGGCAGATCTGTGCCGGAAGTTTGACCTGGACCCCTTGGGCCCCGGGGTGATCATCAGCCATGCTGAGGGGGCAAAACTGGGCATTGCCAGCAACCACGCCGATGTGGGCCACTGGTGGAGCCGCTACGGGGCCACCATGGACGATTTCCGGCGTGACGTGTCCAAGTCCCTGGGCGCAGAAAAACCCCCCCTTTACCGCGTCAGGCGGTCCTGGGGGGATAAGGAGAGCCAGGTTGGAGCATTTGCGGATCTGGATAAAGCAAAGGCAGCTTGCCCGGTGGGGTACAGCATTTTTGACGCCGCCGGGAAAGCAATCTACACAAATATAGGAAAGGATGAAATTGAGATGACGCTGACAAAAGAGCAACTGCAAAAGATGATCAAAGATGAGGTATCTGCTGCCATGCCCACTCAGGCTGCTCCGGTGGTGTATCAATCCCTGGAAAAGGTGCCTGAGTACGGCAAGTCCACCATCTCTAAGCTGGTGGGCAAAGGCGCCCTGAAAGGCACTGGCCAAGGACTGGGCCTGACCACTGATATGCTGCGTGTCCTGACGGTGTTGGACCGGCTGGGCAAGTTGGACTAACACCTCATCCGCATAAAATTATCCCCCTCCTGGCACCTTCGCGGCGCTGGGAGGGGGACTTTTTTGCTATCCGGGGACAACATGAGCCTCTGGTATCTCCGGCCGACTACAACCGGGTGCAACGGCTGCTGGCCAAGGCCACCACTGGGCGCAAGGCTAAGTGCCGGCCCAGGGAGATCGCACAGTAGATGCGGATAGAGGGTTGCCCTTTTGGGCGGCCCCCTATCCGCATTTTATCATTTGACAAATAGCCTGCCCTGTCCTTATAATATTGGTGGCCAATTTGGTATACGATCGCGCCTAATGCGGGGGTTGGAATGAGAACCGGAACAGAATTGCGGGAAGAATATGTTGCGCACCTCCGCAACCAAATAAGAGCCGCAATTGTGATACGATGAGTATGCGATTGCGGCTCTTTTTATATTTGAAATGTTTCTCGACGCACAGACTGAGTTTTTTCATATTTGTGTTTTGCAATGCTTGGCCTTATAATTGCCGCTCCTGGGCTTCTGCCCAATCTCTGGGGACTGCTTCAATCTGATCGTCTCTCGGCTACTCGCAGGATTCCTTTGATCTATTCCTGCAAATACTGCACCAGGTTTCTGCCTGCACTGCTCTGCCACGACGGAGAAAATTACCTGTATGTTGCAGTCAGTGCCGTATCTTTGATTGCTGCGTTTACTATGTTCGTCCTGGGTGTCAAAAAATACTTGCCCGTGGTTTGCAGTCTGCTTATTTTGATTTGTTTCTCCATGATCCCTGCAGTCGGCTCCCTGTTTAACGACCTTAATTATGCTACCAATTTATTAGAATGTCGCGGTTCCTCATCTGCCTCGCTTCGCTCGGCACCTTCCCCCGGGGGCAGGGGCGCTCCCGCGCCAGTGCGAAATAGTACGGCTGTGCGTTTATCTATAAGTTCGTGACATTGCACCCAGGTCCCCCTGCAGTCTTTTCCATAGGTACGCACAAAATTTGCCAACGGGGCATGCCCTGGTGGAGTATCAATGCACCCTGTATTTGGGGAAAAATTTATGCTATAATAGGAAACACCGCAAATCCTAAAGAAAGGCAGATGTAGATGTCATGTATCAGAAACTGCAAGGGATCATCATTCGCAGGCGGCGACAGGAACTGAACTGGTCGCAGACAACCCTGTGCGCCGGAATCTGCGCCGTGTCCCATCTATCCAAGATCGAACAAGGGAAGGCCGAAGGCAGTCCTGAAGTGCTGCGCCTTCTGCTGCAACGCCTGGGAATCGAATGGAGGGATGATCCTGAATTCTGCCGGGAAGCATCTGCTTGGTTCGAAGAATGGTATGACCGCCTGTTTTCCGGCGAAAATATTGAGAAGCTTGAGCCAGCCTTGGCCCAGCGTCAAGAGGAATTTCAAAACAGCCCTTTTTTCCTGGATTGGCTCATGCTCACTTGGCTGACCTCTGGCAATCCTCCGGTAAACGTAAAAGACTATGTTTCCGTTATGGATGACCGGCAATACAACTTGTACCTTTGCATGACAGAGCAGTTTCAGGAGCTGCTTCGCATATCGGACCGGAGTTACTTCCTGCTGGCAGCAGGAACACGCCCCTTTTGGCGGGGAGATTACGAAAAGGCGGTGGTCTGCTTCCAACGGGGTATGGATCAGGCCTACCGGGAGGGCAGTCTGCGAATTTTGATGATGTGCTGCGGCAACCTGGGTGCCTGTTACAGCTGCCTGAATCAGTTGGAGCAAACCCGGGAGTATTATACCGCTGCCAGCCGCATGGCCCGAAGTCTGGGGCGCCTGAAGGACATGGCAATTATGGCCTATAACCTAGCTACCACCGAACTACAATTGGGGCTGCCGGAGGATGCCTTGCGCCACTTGCTGGAGCAGCCCTGGAACGAAGCAGTGTATTTTCAGAAGCTGGCAATTTGCTATGAGCAGTTGGGGCAAAAGGACAAAGCTCGTGGTGCACTGGACCAGGCCTTGGCAGCTCCTATGACCGTGCTTTTGGATGGGACACCTGGGGAAACGGAGCAGATTCGTTGCATTTTTAAGCAAATATGTGAACTGATACACATCCGCCTGGACGATGCTAACTATCTGAAGAATCCAGAATACGGCAAAATTTTGATTGCCTGCATCCGCTGCATGAAAAAACATCTCCCCATGGGTTTTGTTCAATTCCACGCAGGCTGGTTGGAGGAATGGTATGTGGCAAACCGTCAGTACCATAAGGCCCATGAGGTCTTGCGGACTTTTTTCATAAATCGCGAAAAATAGTGTCCTTTAGGCGGCAGGCTTTAGCTTTTTTTCCCAAACCTGCCGCCTTTTTTTTTGGCAAAAACTGTGCTATACTAAATCTGCACAACAATAGCTGTAGTGGTGTACCAACTATTTCCGTCAAAAATCGCTGCATCTCTTTATAGTGCAACCTTCCCTCTGCAGCTCCATTTTCCCAAACGACTGCATGTCTCCCAAGAATCTTCAATTGGTACCGTCCATGCCAATTTTTAGAGGAGTTGCCGGCCACTTTCCGGCAAAACAACTTGGAAAAGGAGAGAAACATGATGAAAAACAGACACATCCCCATGCGCCTAGCCTCCATGCTGTTGGTCCTGGCTTTGTTCGCGGGCCTCATCGCCCCCGCCAATGCCATGGGTATTGCCAGCAGCGGCGCGGAGCTTCGTGTCACGCGGGTGGATGACCAAGAGGTTTCCGCCAGCGTGTTGCCGCATCAACTAGAGGAGGTCGAAGAAACGCACCCCGCAGACACAGAAATGACCCGTGTTTCTATCGTCCTGGAGAAGGAGTCCACCCTGGACGCAGGCTTCTCCACAGAAAACATTGCCAGCAATCATTCCGCCATGGCCTACCGCGCCGGCTTGAAGCAGGACCAGGCCGAGATGCAGGCCAAGATCGAAAAAACCACTGGCGAAAAGCTGGACGTGGTTTGGAATTTGACCCTGGCTGCCAACGCAATTTCCGCCCATGTGGAATACGGTCAGATTGCAGAAATTGAAAAGGTCCCCGGCGTCAAGAGCGTGTACATAGAAGACCGGTATGATCCCGCTGTGGTAAATACCGAACTGGAAGCTGACCCCAATATGTCTACTTCCTCTTCCATGATTGGCTCCAGCGCAGCTTATGCCTCGGGCTATACCGGCGCCGGCTCCCGGATTGCCGTGATTGACACCGGTATCGACACGGACCACCAGTCCTTCGATGCAGGGGCCTTTGAGCACTCCCTGGAGGAGCAGGCCGCTAAGAACGGCAAGACCGTAGCGGACTACAATCTTCTGAAGGCCCAGGAAATCAGAGGCAAGCTGTCTGAGCTCCATCTGGCCGAGGGCATCACCGCCGAGGATTTGTATGTCAACGCCAAGATCCCCTTTGGCTACAACTACGTAGACGGCGACCTGGATATCACCCACGACAACGACAAGCAGGGTGAGCACGGCTCCCATGTAGAGGGCATTGCCGCCGCCAACGCCTACATTCCCGATGGGAACGGCGGCTATACCCCCGCCATCTCCTCCGTGCTGGTCCAGGGCGTTGCACCAGACGCCCAGATCATTGCCATGAAGGTGTTCGGCAAAGAGGGCGGCGCGTATGAGTCCGACTACATGGTGGCCATTGAGGACGCCATCGTGCTGGACTGCGACGCAGTGAACATGTCTCTGGGCGCTCCCAACCCCGGCAACACCCGGCATCAGGAGAGCTACTATCAGGCCATTCTGGACAATTTGGCCAGCTCTGACATTGTGATGACTGTCTCCGCCGGTAATGCCGGCGCATGGCCTACCTATGGCTACCATGGTGCCGGCCTGCTGTATCATGGTGATGTGAGCATGCAGACCGCTGGCACCCCCGGCACCTACACCAACGCCCTGACCGTTGCCTCTGCGGATAACGCAGGCACCACCGGCGCGTACTTCACCGTAGGCACCACCATTCTGGACTATGTATTTTACCGGGATGGAACCGGAACCACCAACCAGCCCCTGAACTCCATCCCTGGCACACATGAGTACGTTCTCATTGACGGCTTTGGTACAGAGGAGGAGTTTGCCACGCTGGCTCCGGTGCTGAAAGGCAAGATTGCCATTTGCTCCCGGGGAACCACCTCCTTCCTGGAGAAGGCAAATGCAGCCGTTAAGAACGGCGCCATTGCCACCATCATCTACAACAACGTGGAAGGCGTCATTGGCATCGACCTCACCGGCTATACCGGCACAGCCCCTGTTGCTTCCATCACACAGGCCGAGGGCGAGATGCTGAAGAACCGCTCCACCATGGTCACGGACGATGCCGGCAAGGACTGGTACTACTCCGGAACCCTGACCATCGCCGATGGCATTGGAGCTCACCTGTTCAACGATCCTTACGTCATGAGCGACTTCTCCAGTTGGGGCATTCCCGGCTCTTTCAAGATGAAGCCGGAAATCACCGCCCCCGGCGGCAAAATTTACTCCGTCAACGGCCTGGTGCCCGGCGGTAAGGCCTATGAAACCATGTCCGGCACCTCCATGGCCGCCCCCCAGATTGCCGGTATGACCGCCTTGGTGGCCCAGTATATCCGGGAGAATGGGCTGGACAAGAAGACTGGCCTCTCCCCCAGAGTGCTGGCCCAGAGTCTGCTGATGTCCACGGCGGTTCCCATGACGGCGGATACCTGGGTTGGCAAGTACTGGTCCATCCTCCAGCAGGGCGCCGGCCTTGCCAATGTGGGCAATGCTGTCTCCGCCGATTCCTACATCCTGATGGACGAGAATGCTACCGATTCTTATGCCGATGGCAAGGTCAAGGCCGAGCTGGGCGAGTGCAAGTTCCAATATAATTACGATGGGGTTGTTCTCCCGAAGTGGAACTTCTCGTTCAGCGTTCACAACCTGACCGATGTAGAAAAGACCTATGATTTGGAGGCGAAGCTCTTCACCCAGGGTGTGGGTCAGGCACTGGATTCCTCCAATGAAAAGGTAACATGCATGCAGGAAATGACCGCTTACTTCAACGCCACCACCACCTTTACTGCAGGCGGCGAGAAGGTCACGGCCGTAACTGTCCCGGCAGGCGGCTCTGTCAAGGTTGATGTAAGCATCACCATGAGCCGGTGGGATTTGACGAAGCAGCTGGGCGGCGAAATCACGGACATCGGCTGTTATCTGGAAGGCTTCGTCTTTGTCAAGGGCCGGGATACCGCCGAGGGCCTCAAGGGTACCGAACACTCCATCCCCCTGCTGGGCTACATGGGCAGCTGGTCCGACCCATCCATGTTCGACGTGGGCACCTATGCGGAATACCAGAGCGGTGACGAGACTCGTAAGCCCTACCTGGGCAGCCGCTACAACAATTGCTTCGGCGTGACCTATGGCGGAGCTACCGGCGTTTACGCCTACGGCGGCAACCCCATCGTTCCCGATGCCCATTACCTGCCTGAGCGCAACGCCTTCAACAACGAGCGGGGCGATGCCATTACCTCCATTGTGTTCTCCAACATCCGCAACGCGGTTGGAGCCCGCTTCCAGCTGAAAAACGACACCACCAACACCGTGGTGATGACCAACGAGTTCAACCAGACTGTGGACGCGGCGTTCTTCTATGAGCAAGCCGGGGCCTGGTACAATCTGGGCTATAACCTGGCCCTGGGCAATGTGGTGCCCACCGGCGATGAGGGCGATCAGCTCACCGCCAGTTGGTCCCTGGCCCTGGAGTACTACCAGGACGAGAACGGATATATCAACTGGGACGCCATGGGCAAGGGCGCTTCCATCACCGTCCCCATGGTCATTGATAACACCGCCCCCGAGCTGGTGGGCAACACCCCCGTGGTCATTAACGAGGCAGACAAGACCCTGACTGTGACCGCCAAGGATAACCAGTACGTAGCCGGCGTGGTGCTGTTCAACAGCAGCGGCACCAAGGACCTGCTCCGGGTGGGCGCGGTCCAGGATGCCACACCCAATGTGGCAGAAGAGTTCGTCATGGATATCTCCAAGATCAACGGAACCCGCTTTTTGCTGCAGGTCTATGACTACGCCATGAACAAGACCACCTATGTGATTGACCAGACCATCGGCGATCCCACCGCCCTGCCGGACATGATCGCCTACAACCTGCATAAGAAGTTCTGGGTCTCCCTGAGCACCTCCTCCACCCGCACCGACCTGGGCACGGCCTATGCCGAGTTCCCCCAGATTGTCACCGCCGCCACCATGGTGGATCACTTCGTGTTTGCTTCCACCGCCAACAACGAGCTGTACGTCATGCCCGACAGCAACCTCAGCGACGCCACCCGGATTGCCTGGCTCCCTGAGCCCATCAACGATATGACCTACAACGAGGCTGATGGTAAGATTTACGGCGTCCTCAGCGAAAGCGTCCTGGTCACAGTGGACAAGCTCACCGGCAAGATTACCACCATCGGCAAGATCGGCGCCGAGGGCTTCGACACCCTCACCCTGGCCTGCGATGGCCAAGGAACCTTCTACTGTAATAAATACGACACCGCCGAGATCTACAAGTTCACCCTGGACACCATGGACGCGCCTGAGAAGGTAGCCACCGTCTGGGATGACACCTTCACCAGCTTCAATGCCTCCTCCATGGAGGTTGACCCCAACAGCGGCCACCTGATGTGGTGCAGCTACGAGTACATCTGGACCTATGGCGGCGCTTACCGTCTGCTGTTCTCCTACCTCTTCGAGATTTATCCAGAGAACGACTACTATGTGCAGAAGTACAACGATGTCAACTATGAGCTGACCGGCCTGCTGATTCCCGATAAGACCCAGGGCCCCAACGGCTCCTGGGCAGACCCGGCAGACAAGGTTGAGGACATCGTTCTGTCCCGGAGCTCCATGGAAATGTGGAAGGGCAGCACCGAGAGCCTGTCCGCTGTGGTGCATCCCTGGACCGCCCTGGATCAAAGCGTCACCTGGACCTCCAGCGATGAGAGCATTGCCAGGGTAGACACCGCCGGTAATATCACCGCAGTCAGCAGCGGCACCTGTGAGATCATCGCCACCTCCAGAAAAACCCCGGGGGTCAGCGTAAAGTGCGTCGTCACAGTGAACAACGTGCCCGTCTCCATCATGGGCGTTATGCAGAACGCCGACGGCAACCCCATGACCTTCTCCTGGGACCTGGAGAAGGACGAAACTTGGACCGCCGGTATCCCCCTGGACACGGAATTTGTGGCTGCCGGCTATGACCCTGTCAACGAGAAGCTGTACCTGCAGGATGACAACCGCACCATACACAAAATTAACCCCAGCACCGGCAAGACCGAGCAAACTGCCAATTCCCCCGCTCTGTGGGATATGCAATACAGCCCCACTCACTCCACCGAGGACAAGCCCCTGTTCTCCTGTATCTACGAAGGCCTGTTCTACCCCTGCAAGGAACCCCTGTTCATCGGCGGGCAGAAGATTAACGCCTCCCAGAACCTGTCCGGTCACGGCGCCAGCGCCTTTGTGGCTATGACCTGCGTGGGCACCGAGACCTACATGGGCGAAACCTGCGACCGCTATATCGTCCTGGACGACAAGGACGGTCTTTGGACCATCAACATTTACTACGGTAAGGACGAATCCGGTGTACTGGGCTATTATTCCGCCGGTGCCTGGCGCTGCTTGGGCAACCTGAAGGAGACCTTCCCCGGCTACGGCGGCAACAAGTTTAGCTCCATGGCCACGGCGGAGGACGGCTCTGTGTACCTGTCCGCTTTCGATGGCAAGACCAGCAAGCTCTACCGCATCGATTTGCTGGACGTCCGCGATTCCAAGGGCCAGCTGATTCTGGACAGCTGCACCTACAAGGCCCACTACCTCACGGACTTCGGCTCCAACGTGTGGCCCGTGTCCCTGTGCGAGGTTTCCCTGAACGGCGGCATCTGCACCCACTATAACAAGGAGATCCGGGGCTACATCGCTCCTACCTGCACCCAGGAGGGCTACAGCGGCGACACCTACTGCGTAGATTGCGGCAAGCTGATCGCCAAGGGCACCACCCTGGAGGCTCTGGGCCACGATATGGGCCCGTGGACCGTCACCAAGGAGCCCACCTGCTACGACACCGGCATCGAGACTCGCACCTGCACCCGCTGCGACTACAGCGAGTCCCGGGAGCTTCCGGCCCTGCCTCACGAGTATCAGGACGAGGTCGTGAAGCCGGATTGCGAATCCGACGGCTACACCCAGCATACCTGTGAGCGCTGCGGCCACAACTACCGCGATAACTTCACCCCCGCTCTGGGACACGAGTACACAGAGAAGGTTGTGGAAGCCACCTGCGACACCGCCGGCTACACCGAGCACACCTGCAGCCGCTGTGGGCACAGTTACATGGACAACCTGGTGCAGCCCTTGGGCCACGATTACAAGGCAGTCGTCACCGCTCCTACCCATGACAAGATGGGCTACACCACCTATACCTGTAACCGGGAAGGCTGCGGCCACAGCTATGTAGGCGACTACACAGACGCCCTGGGTCATACCTACACCCAGACCGTCACCAAAGAAGCCACATGCACAGAAGAAGGCGTCATGACCTTCACCTGTGACTGCGGTAAGAGCTACACCCAGCCCATCCCCAAGACGGAGCACCAGTATGATTCCGTGGTCAAAGAGCCCGACTGCACCCACATGGGCTACACCACCCACACCTGCACCGTCTGCGGCAGCAGCTATCAAGACGCCTTTGTAGACGCCACCGGCCACGACTGCGAAGCCACCGTGGTGGAACCCACATGCACCGGCTACGGCTACACCGAGCACGCCTGCAAGCACTGTGACTACCACTACACCAGCGACATCCGCCAGCCTCTAGGCCACAAGGGCGAACTCCGGCTGGTCAAGGAAGCAACCTGCACAGAAGACGGCTACACCGGCGATATGGTCTGCACCGTCTGCGGTGAAACCATCCAGACCGGCAAATCCATCCCTGCCACCGGCCACAGCTTCGGCGAATGGGAGGTAAGCAAGGCTGCTACTTGCGCCGCGCCGGGCGAGGAAACCCGCACCTGCACACACTGCCAGGAAAAGGAAACCCGAGAGCTGCCTGCCTTGGACCACACCTTCGGTGAATGGACCATCACGCAGCAGGCGGATTGCTTCCATGACGGCCTCAAGGTTCACACCTGCACCGTCTGTGGGCAGGAAGAAACCGCGGTTGTGGAGAAGAATTCCGAGAACTGCCCCTCCAAGGCCTTCTCCGACCTGGATTGCGGCCAGTGGTACCACGAGGGCGTAGATTTCGTGATTGCACGCGAGTTTATGAAAGGGGTCAGTGACACCCTGTTCCGGCCCGACGGCACCCTGACCCGCGGCCAGCTGGTGACCATCCTACACCGCATGGCCGGCACACCCGAAGCCAAGACGAAAGCTCCCTTCACCGACGTTGTTTCCACGCAGTATTTCTTCGACGCCGTAGCCTGGGCTTATGAAACCAAAATTGCAGAGGGCGTCTCCGGCACTGCCTTTGCTCCCAATGCCCCTGTCACCCGGGAGCAGCTGGTAACCTTCCTGTACCGGTATGCCCAGTACCAAAAGGTGGACGTCAGTGCCCATGGCTCCCTGAACGGTTACCCCGACGCTAGCAGCCTGGGTGAATACGCCCGGATTCCCATGGCTTGGGCCGTGGAGGAGGAGCTGGTGTACGACATGGATGGCAAGCTGAATCCCAAGGGCACCGCCACCCGGGCGCAAATCGCCACCATCATCCAGCGTTACTGCGCTGTCTACAGCAAATAACCCATCTCTTGCCCCAGGGCCACGGCCCTGGGGCTTTTCCATTTATATATGATACGCAAGGTGGCGTTACACCGTTCTATTATA
>ENA-UONY01002541-UONY01002541.1-human-gut-metagenome-genome-assembly--contig:-CS9-NODE-2541-length-12665-cov-4.295876_pt1 | contig 12665 bp, 11 predicted proteins | sample MGYA00242465_ERZ724012 | MGnify/ENA metagenome assembly ERZ724012 | reverse complement strand
ATGATCCGGGCGGAGAATCCCGTCAAATCCATTCTCTTTCAAAAGCTTCAACAGCTTCGCCATATCGGTCGGTCCGTTGTCATGGAAGGTTTCGCGGAAATGCTCCGCCGTCCCCTCGATATCGCGGAAGTGGAAGAAGAAAAGCTGCTTTTTGCGGCAGAATTCCTCGATCAGCGCCGGAACATCCTCCCCCATCGCCCGGAAGTTCGCCTGGCAGAAGGTCACCCCGCAGTTCGGACTTGCCGCCAGCGCCAGCGCGCGCCGGAATGCCGCGGCACTGGTCAGAATGCGCGGATATCCGCAGAGCCGGTCGATCGGCGGGTCATCCGGATGCAACCCCATCTTCACCCCGGCCTCTTCCGCCGCCGGAATCACCGCCCGGATAAAATATTCGAAGTTGCTCCATAACTCTTCATGCGAGAGCTTCAGCTCCGGCTCCGGCGGCATCGCAGCGCGGTCAAATTCACTGGTCAGCGCCCCTCCCCGCTCCGGCAGATCCACCCGGGTGCGGTACCAGCCGATACCGGCCATGAAGTTGAGGCAGAGAAGCGGAATTTCGAGCCGACCCATATTCCTCAACATCATGCAGTAATGCTCGATATCCTCATCGCGCCCTGGCAACCCGAGCTTGATCCGGCTCATATCGAATTCGTCCCCTTCGAGAGCCCACAGCCGGAACCCCTGCTCCGCAAAACGTGTCTTCACGCTGTGCAGCGATTCGAAGTCCCACGGCGGCAACTGCCCCGACAGTTCGGGAGCGGCCTTGGTGATCGCGTACTCCACACCGACCTGTCGCGCCAGAACCCAGCGGATATCCGGCTTGACCGGCAGCATAAGTCCAAGTTTCATTTCAGACTCTTCTCAGCTCCACTGCCGGTCGTTGGCCCACTCTTTATCCCACTCTTCCGTCGAAGCCCAGGCTTCGGGGAAATCGGGGTGGAGTTTCTCACGGATCAACGACTCATTCAACGCTTCAATGCCGAGACCGGGCGCATCGGGAACCGTGATGAATCCATCGCGGATTTCCAGACGCGGCGCGATGAGATCGGGCCACCACGGCACATCCACCGAGTGGACCTCGAGCGCCATGAAGTTCCGGGTCGCCGCCGCGACGTGGACCGCCGCCAGACAGGCGATCGGACTCTCCGCCATGTGAATCGCCATCTGAACGCCGTACTCCTCGGCCATGTCGCCGATTTTGTGCGTTTCCAGAATGCCGCCCGCGGTGAGCACATCCGGATGAACCACCGCCAAAGCCCCGGATTCCAGCAACGGCCGGAAGTTCTCCTTGAGGTAGATGTCCTCGCCAGTGCCGAGCGGAACCGTGGTCGCCGCCGCAATGCGCCGGTACTGATCGTGCCACTGCCACGGCACCGGGTCCTCCATCCAGGCGAGATTGTATTTTTCCAGCCGCCGGGCCAGCCGGATGCAGTCCTCCACCGGGATGTGGCCGAGATGGTCGATCGCAATCGGGATCTCGTATCCGGTCACTTTACGCACGTCGGCCATATACTGGTCGAGATAATCCAATCCCTTTTCGGTGAGGTGGATGCCGGTGAATCCATGCGCGGTGTTGAAGAGGTCGTAGGCCTCGCCGCGCATCGCCCGCGGATCGATCGAACCGTGCGGCGTAGAGAATACGGTCTGCTTGTACTCGCGCATCTTTTCCAGGAAGCCGAGCGGAGCGGAGAGACACCCCTCCTGCTCCATCAGAAGTTCGATCCCGAGATCCATTTTGAGGAAGGTGTACCCCTGCTTCATCCGATCGACCAGCGCCCGGCCCATGTCGCGCCCGCCGCCCTCGGAGTCGGTGTCGCAGTAGACCCGGATCCGATCGCGGAACTTCCCGCCCAGCAGCTGCCAGACCGGAACACCCCACGCCTTGCCGGCGAGGTCCCACAGCGCAACTTCAATACCGCAGACGCCCCCCGCCTGCCGGGACGGCCCGCCGAACTGTTTGATCCGGCGGAAAATCTTGTCGATGTTGCAGGGATTTTCGCCGAGAATGCGGCTCTTGAGCATCGCGGCGTAGGTACGGCTGGAAGCGTCGCGCACCTCGCCGTAACCGATCAATCCCTGATTGGTGTAGAGTTTGAGCAGCGTACACCGCTTCGGCGCGCCGTCGATGTCGGCAAACCGCATATCGGTGATTTTCAATGTTGCTGGATCAATTTTCTGATTCATGGTTCCTCCTGAAAGATGATATAATATTCAACCGCAAAGTTTTGCACATTCCCGTGCGGCACGCCGCACTGCGGCGGCGAGCGCCTGTTCCTGATCACCGGTGAAATCGGCGTCACTGCCGAGCAACGTAAGCGCAGCAATCACATTGCCTTCCATATCCCGGACCGGAACCGAAAGAGCATCGACCCGCCAGCGGTTCTTCCCGGCGTTGAAACAGTAACCATGCCGCCGGATCGCCGCCACCCCGGCAAGCACCAGTTCGGCATGATTCTGTTCGGCAACCGGAACAGTACAACTTGCGGCAAGCTCCCGAATCTCTCCCGGCGAAGCATCCGCCAGCAGCGCCGCCCCGACCGACCCCTCCACAATCGGGAAATGAACACCGATCTTGCCGGAAACCGCCATCGGCCGCGGTGACTCCGCCCGCAGAATCGAGACCTGGTCCCTTCCCTGCCGAATCGAAAGTTTGCAGCCCAGCCCGGTCTCCATCGCGAGACGGTCAAGCACCGGCTGGACCACACCGAACCGCGCCGTGAAGTCGGAAAGTTTGCGCACCACCGGCGCAAGTCCGTTGGAGAGGTCGTAACGCCCGCCCGCTCCCTTGCGGACAAAATCCGCCGCCAGCAGCGTCTGCAGTATCCGGTAGCAGGTACTCGGAGTAATGTCGAGCTCCGCAGCAAGCTCCGCCTGCGTCGCTCCTCCGTTCCGGTTGCCGAGACAATTCAAAATCGCCACTGTCTTCTCTACGGCAGGAATGGTATTATTTTGCATTTTATTCATATTTGAATATCTAGATTTATGATTTTAAAATATCATATCAGTCTTCGCAATAAAATCAAGGAGTAATTCAGAAAATAATCAAAAAAAATCTCCGGCAAAAGCGCATCGCGTTCCGTCGGAGATGAGATTCGGTACAATGGCAGGCTCAGCAGCGCTGCCTGCCGGTCCGGAATCCGTAGAGAGCCACCACCACGAAGCAGAGCAGCGGCAGCAGGAAGGAGAGGTTGACCGCGGGGAATCCACCCACGTTGCCGAGGTCGATAATCAGCGCCTGCAGAGGCGGCAGAACCGAACCGCCGAGAATCGCCATGATAAGGCCGGCGGCGCCGAACTTCGCATCGTCGCCCAGCCCCTCCAGCGCAATGCCGTAGATGGTCGGAAACATCAGCGACATGCAGGCGGAAATTCCCACCAGCGAGTAGAGCCCCCAGATGTCTTGAAGCAGCACGGTGCCGAGCGAAAAAATGCCGCCCGCCACCGCCAGGATCATCAGCAGCCGGCCGGGATTGAGGTAACGAAGCAGGAAGGTGCAGATGAACCGGCTGATGCAGAAGATCAGCATCGCGGCAATATTGTACTTCTGGGAAAGCACCTCTGCGGCCCGTTCCTCCATCCCCTGTCCGACAAAAATCCTCGTTCCGTACTGAATGATGAAGGTCCAGCACATGATCTGTGCGCCCATGTAGAAAAACTGCGCGATCACACCTTCACGATACCGGGGCAGTTTCAGCAGCCGTTTCAGTGTCGGCAGAAAGTTAATCTCGTGCGACTGATCGTTGTTGGCGGGCATCCGGGCGAACCAGATCACCAGAAACAGCGCGAAGATCACCAACCCGATCAGGAGGTAGGGGCGGATCAGCACCGTAAGATCAGCATTCTTCACCATCTCAAACTCCGCATCGCTCAGTGTGGCGCGTTCCGCGGAGTCAAGCGGATTCATCTTTGCCTGAATGAACTGCATCGCAACAAACATCCCGAGCAAAGAGCCCATCGGATTGAAGGACTGGGCGAGATTCAGCCGCCGGGTCGCGGTCTCCTCCGGCCCCATCGAGAGGATGTAGGGGTTGGCGCTGGTTTCCAGAAACGACAGTCCGCAGGTCAAAATGAAGTAGGCCAGCAGAAAGGGATAGTAGGCACCGGTCATCTTCGCCGGGAAGAAAAGCAGCGCACCGAAAGCGTAAAGCCCCAGCCCCATCAGGATTCCCGCCTTGTAGGAAAAGCGGCGGATGAACATCGCCGCCGGAAACGCCATCGCAAAGTAGCCGCCGTAGAATGCACCAGCGCCCCGTCGGTCACGCTCATGCGGAAGATCTTCGAAAACGCCTTCACCATCGGATTGGTGATGTCGTTGGCGAAGCCCCACATGGCAAAGCATGAGGTAATCAATATGAACGGCAGCACGTAACTGACACCGTTCGACCGCAGCAGAGACTCATTTTCCTGGCTCATCTTCCAATCCTCCGGATTTTTCCTGCCGGCGCAATGCGCGTTGTCTCCATACTCTAGCCGCTGTTTGCGCTTTGTCAAACTGAAAATCAAGAAAAGCTCCTGTCGAGGCCGTTTTTCCCGGAAAAAGTGAAGCATTTTTCCGCTTTGCTGTCGAAATCAGCCCGAACCGGTGCTATGTTAAGGAAAAGTGTTGTTGTACCGCATCTCAACCGTTAAGGAAAGCTATGGAGAAAGCCACAAAAGAACGCTTCAGCAGTCTGACACTGCTCTCCGCCTCCGAGCGGAAATATCCGAAATCCCCCGACGAAGCGAAACTCGAATCCTTCGACAACCTCTACGCCGACCGGGATTACGTTATCGAATTCGACTGTCCGGAATACACCTCGCTCTGCCCGGTGACCGGCCAGCCCGACTTCGGCCACATCATCATCCGGTACGTGCCGGACAAGCGCTGCATCGAGAGCAAGTCGCTCAAACTCTACCTCTACTCCTTCCGCAACGCCAGCACCTTTCACGAGGAATCGGTCAACACCATCCTCGACGCGGTGGTGAAGGAGTGCGCCCCCCGGCGCGCCGAAGTGATCGGCCATTTCCGGCCGCGCGGCGGCATCGCCATCAACGTCAAGGCAACCTACGGAGATCCGATCCATGAATAAATTTCAGTTTCTCGAAAACGGTTCGATCACCAGCACGCCGGGCTTCCAGGCGGCGGGGGTCGTCGCCGGGTTCAAGCGGAGCGGCGCGCCCGACTTCGCGATGATCTATTCGGAGGCGCCCGCCAACTTCGCCGGCGCCTTCACCAGTTGCACCTTCGCGGCGGCGCCGGTCCAGGTCTGCCGCACGCGGGTGCTGAACTCCCCCTTCCTGCGCGCCGCGGTCATCAACAGCGGCAACGCCAACGCCTGCACTGGAGCCACCGGGCTGGCCAATGCGGAGTGCACCTGCGAACTCGCCGCCCGCCGGCTCGGAATCCGTGCCGACGAGGTCGCCGTCTCCTCGACCGGCAGAATCGGCGTGCAGATGCCGATGGACACCATCCGGAAGGGGATTGAACTTGCGGCGGCGGCGCTCTCTCCGGAGGGCGGCAGTGCGGCGTCACAGGCGATCATGACCACCGACACAGTTCCCAAATCGGTGGCGCTGCAACTGGAACTTGCCGGCAAAACCGTCACCATCGGCGCAATGACCAAGGGCGCGGGGATGATCGATCCTGCGATGACGGTTCCGCACGCGACGATGCTCTGCTACATCACCACCGATGTCAAGGCGGACAACGCGCTCCTGCGCGAAATGCTCGCGGCCAACGTCGCGGACTCCTTCAACCGGATCACCATCGACGGTGACATGAGCACCAACGATACGACGATCGTGATGGCGAACGGCCGCTCCGGGGTGGAGCTCAAAGCGGGCACTCCGGAGGCGGAGGAGTTCCGGCAGGCATTGCTGACGGTGATGCAGCGTCTCGCCCGGGAGATGGTCATGGACGGCGAAGGTGCGACCAAGTTCATCCACGTGGAGATCGAGCACGCCCGTTCCACGGCGGATGCGAAGCTCTGCGCCGAAGCGGTGGCGAATTCCTTGCTCTGCAAAACCGCCTGGTTCGGCGGCGACCCGAACTGGGGCCGGGTGGTGGCGGCGCTGGGTTACTCCGGGGCGAAGTTCGATCCGGAGAAGACCGACATCTACTACGACAACATGCCGGTTGTGCGCAACGGCGGCGACGCCGGAACGCCGGAATCGGCGCTCTGCGACATCGTGAAACAGCGCGAATTCACCGTCCGGGTGAATCTGCACGACGGAGACGACAACTACTGGGTGTGGACCAGCGACGTCTCGTACGAGTATGTGAAGATCAATGCGGATTACCACACGTAAAATCCGCTCCGGGCCGTTTTTTCGCGCTTGAGACAACGAAACAACTTCTTACGGATACAATTATGAAAAAATCTGATGTAAAAGTTCTGGTGATCACCGGCTTCGGTTTGAACTGTGAACGGGAGACCGCCGCGGCATGCAAACTGGTTGGGGCGACACCGGAACAGGTTCACCTGAACGACCTGATCGCGGGGCAGCACAAACTGGAAGAGTACCATTTTCTGATCTTCATCGGGGGATTCAGCTTCGGCGACCACCTCGGTTCGGGGACGGTCTTCGCGAACCGGGTGAAGTTTCAGCTGCACGACCAGCTGGCGAAGTTCATCGCCGACGGCAAGCTGGTGCTCGGCGTATGCAACGGCTTCCAGACGCTGACGCGCCTGGGGATGGTTCCGGCGCTCGACGGGGATTACTTCACCCAGCATGTGGCGCTGGCGCACAACGATTCCGGGGTGTTCCGGGATGACTGGTGCTACCTCAAGGCGGATCCCGCCTCGCCGTGTGTCTTCACCCGCGGCGTGGATCTTCTGCGGCTGCCGATCCGTCACGGCGAAGGGAAGTTCGTCGCGGATGATGCGGTTCTCGCGGAGCTGGAGGCGAAACATCTGACGGCACTGCGCTATGCCAATGCGGATGGTTCGATTGCGACGGAGTTTCCGGCCAACCCGAACGGTTCGCTCCATTCGATCGCGGGGATCTGCGATCCCACCGGGCGGGTGTTCGGGCTGATGCCGCACCCGGAAGCGTTTCTTTCGCCCTACAATTCGCCGAGCTGGACGGCCGACAAGATTGCCGGGAAGCTGCCGAAAGAGGGGGATGGCGTGGTCCTTTTCCGCAACGCGGTGGACTACATCGCCGACACCTTCTGACATTGCCGCACACGAAAACCGCCGCCTCTCCCAACGGGGAAAGGCGGCGGTTTTGTCATCCGGACTGCCGGAATCAGAAGGTAACCTTATAATAGGAGATCTGTCGTCCATTCTCCCAGAGATTCCGGAACGTTCCCTGTGTGAACGGCACCTCCGCAATCACGTGCCCTTCCCGATCACAGGCTTCAACCTTGCGGATCTTCTGGGCGAAGGAGATTTCCGCCGGTGTTGCCATGGAACGGTTTCGGAAAAACGTCACATACACGCAGGAAGCGTTCGCCAGGGGCGCATCGCTTTTCAAGGCGATGTTGACCGTGCCGCCGCCCAGCAGTGAAAGGTACGGTTTTCCGTTCATCGTCACCTTGATCTGCCGACCTCCGAGGAAGAGGTAGCGGAGATTGCCGGCGGATTTCAAATCCGCTGAACCATTCATCACAGCGAAGAACAGCGTCGAGGAGTCGGGCAGTTTCCCGAAGAAGCTCCAGGCGTCCTCCGCACCGGAAAGCCGGAACGCGCCCGGCATCTTCTTTTCGCCGCTTTTCACATTGCCGATGAAGGCGGAAAAATCTTTCGTTTCCGGTAAGCGCCCAGCCAGCTCCATGGTGATGGTGGATCGAGGGGAGATTTTTTCGAAGGGGAAAATGGCCACAAAATGAATGCCGTCAGACGACGATGACCGCCCGACGACATTTCCTCTTCATAATACGAGCCCGAGCTCATTGACTACGTTGTTTCGCCCCGGGGATCAGCGAATCAATCTGTCCTGCCGGAGTGGAATTCAAACGCGGTAGAACGTCTTCGAGCCATTTGCGAAAGCAGATGCCGTTTGCTTTGTATGCGCCCAGCAAGCCCCATGAGTAAAGGAAAATATCGGCGATAGAGTTTTGAAAAGATTAGACGAGCGCGGACGCCATCACAATCGAAAGAAGAAATTTTTTGATTTTCAGCATAAAAACCTCCTATACGGTTTCGGTTACAACGACGTTGAGCGTTCCGAAATTTGAAAACACGACGACGTACGTTTTGTTCTCGCTGCAGGTGTAGCTGCCCGCGGCGCCGGTCACGGTCAGCGTTTTCCCGGCCGTGGCGACGTTGACGATCAGCGCCTCGCCGAACGGGACGTTTGCGACGTTCGCGCGCGACAGCGTCGCGTTCGCGGTGAGCTTGAGGTTCTGAACCTCGCCGTCTGCGTAATCGAGCTTGATGGTTCCTGAAACGCTCTTCTCGGAGGCCACGTCGAGCGAACTGTCGACGTCCGGAATCTCCTGCGCGACGATTGCGACGTCCGTCCGAAACGAGAACCCCCTCCAGTCGCTCGCATTGCCGCTCGCGTCAACCCAGCAGAACCTCGCGTAATATTTGTTCCCGGCGACGTAGCCGGGGAACAACTCCTGGTCGAGCGTGAATTCGACCGTCGCCTGGTAGTAGGGGACGCCGAGCGACGGCCCCGGAACTGCCTCCCAGGCGTCGTTGCAGAACACCCGCATTTTCATGTAGGAGTCCGCCATTTTCACGCGCGTGTAGTTAACCGGCTCCTCGGTGAATTCGCCCGTCGTGGAGAAGTCGACGACCAGCGTCACGTTGTCGTTATCCGCATCGCCCGGAACCGGCAGCGCGATCGTCGCCGGCCGCGCCCCCGCTTCCGCCAGCGCGGCATTATCCGGCACCGGCTCGTAGCTTTTGACCGCCATTTTCGTGAACACGCCGACGGTAACCTCCTTCAGTTCCGTCACCCGGTAGGTTTTCCCGTCCGCCTGGACGTAGACAAACATGCCGGGCCAGGGCGATTCGATCGCCTCCAGCGCGGCGGTGTCCGCCACCGTCAGCCCCGCGATCGGCGCCGTCCCCGGCGTCGTGAGCTGAAGAGGTTTCGCGAGATCGATAAAATCCGCCATTAAATTGCCTCCACCTTGATGAATGTTTCCCCGGAAACCAGCCGGATCTCGCCATACGCGCGGTACGCGGCCCCGTTGAGCGTGACCTCCGCTCCGTTCGCTCCGGAACCGGTGATCCCGCCGTTGTTCTCCTCAAACTCCAGGTAACCGGAGATTCCGTCGAATTTCAACGCACGCAGGTTTGAACTCTTCGGAAGCAGAACGAACACCATCGCCGCCGCCGGAGCTTCGCCGAGGCTCGTTTTCCCGAGTGCCGCCGCGTTCGCGCTCTTTACCGTCGATACGTTGAGCATAGCCGCCGTGATGTCTGTCACTCGGTAGACCTCATCGCTCGACATCACGTAGCCGTAATACATCGTGCGCGCCGCGGTGATCGTCAGTTTCACGCTGATTTCCAGCGTCGCGCCGGTCGTGGAGGCAGTGAACACCAACTCCGCGCTCCCCTCGGTCGTCGGCGTGCCGGAGAGCGTCCGCCCGGAGAGCGTGAGCCCGTCCGGCAGCGTCCCCTCCGTCAGCGAGAATTCGACGTCCGCGCCGTTCGACGCGACGACGTCGAACACGATCGAGAACGGCGCGCCGACCGGCGTCTCCTCATCGTACCCGGTCGTCCCGGACAGGGTGACATCCTCCAGCGCCTGAACCGCGACCGCAACCCAGCGGCCGTTGCGGCGGCAATAGAAATTCCCGTCCTGCGGCGCCTCCTCCATCGTGTTGTGGACCGCGCTGATCCAGGAGTTGTAGTCGAGCGTTCCGCCCTGAGCAAGGTACTCCTGATACTGCGTCATGCCCGCGACGCCCTGCGCAAACCGGATCCGGCCGCCGAGCGATGTGTCGAGCGTCTGATCGGTCAGATAGACGTGCGTCCGGTTGTCCGTGTCGCAGTAGTGAATCGTCACGCGGTGCGTGATGGATTCCGCCTTCACCTCGCCCGGATCATCCGGATCGTCGAAGTAGCGCTCGACCGACGCGACCGGCCGGACTCCGGAAAGCGTGACCGCGTTCGCGATGATCTCCACCGCGCCGGAGGAGCCGGTCCCGAATTCGACCGGCGCCGCAATCGCCGCGTTTTCGCCCTGCGGCCCCTGCGGCCCTTCCGGACCGGTTTCCCCCTGCGGCCCGGTTTCTCCCTGCGACCCGCAGTAGACGCGGATCCCGGCGCTCCAGGCGCCGAGCGAGGCGTCGGTTTTCTGATAGTAGAGCTGAAACTTCTGCGGAGTCGCAACGACACGGTCGATCAGGTCGTCGTCCCCCCGCTCCGGAGTGGACCAGACCGAAGCGAGAATGTCAGGCGCGGCGGATTCGGTGTAAACGGTCGTTTCTCCGTCGCTCCAGGCGAATGACTCCTCCTCGTCCGCGGAATCGAGCCTGGCGAACACCGTGCCGGCCTCCTCCAGCGTAATCGACTCGCAGCAAAGATCTGTCGCGAGATAGCGGAACCCCCGGTCGGCCGCATCGTAGTTGTGCCGGTTCGCCAGCGTGCCGGTCGCGTCGATCATCAACCCGTCGCCCGGCGGCCCCTGCGGCCCCTCCGGACCCTGCTTGCCGTCGTTTCCCTGAATGCCCTGCGGTCCCCGTTCTCCCTGCGGACCGGTCGGTCCGACTGCTCCGGCTGGTCCCTCCGGACCCGGAATCGTCGCCAGCGGCGCGCCGGTGGTCCAGGCCCCGCCGATGAACCAGTAGACCTGCCCCTCGTCGCTCGAGACAAAACAGCTCCCCTCATCCGCGCTTTCCGGCCGGTCGGCGATCGGGGAAACGGTATCGGGGACGACGGTCATGCCGTCCGCGCCGTAGGGAATCGCCTGCGCCTCGCTCCAGGTGCCGTCCGCGCCGTGCTTGACCCGCTGAAACCGGTCGACATGGTTTGCACAGACGCTGTGCCAGTTCGTTTCGCCGTCGACGCTGTACTCGAAAATCAGCTGCTGCGCCAGAATTCCGCGCGTCCAGGCCTTGCTGGCGATATCCGATTCGACCTCGTCCGGCTCCTCGCCGCCCTCCGGATCGACCGCGCCGCGGCAGGTGATCGCAACCTGAACGATCAGCACGACGAAGCCGCTCTCGTCGAACCCGCGCAGCTCGAATGTCGCGTTGACCGACTCCTTGCCTTCGATTTTCGCGAGGTAGTTCTGCGTATTCGCGTTGATCGGAATAAGCAGGATCCCCTCCGCCGCACGGCTCTTGTCGATCCCCTCGACCGTGCGGCACATCGGCTCGGTTGCGCTGTTCCAGTCGGTGTCAATCGCCGAACGGTACGAGACGATGTGCGACAGGTCCGCCGCGGTGCCGGCGCTGCCCGGCTCGCCCTCGAAAAAACGAATCTCCCAGACCGGACGCTCGCCGAAACAGAGTGCGGGCTTCGTGTTGATGCGGCAGTTGTCCGCATCAACCATCAGCTGTCGCGTGAGGTTGTAGCACAAAATCATGGTTCGTCCCTGTCGTCCTCTTTGAATTGAAATAACCTCGAATAATCCGCAAATGCCCCGCACCAGGTTGACAACCAGCCGCCATAGGTGTTGTGATCCGTCGTCGGCCATTCGACGCCGCTGCCGATGTCACTGTCGGGGAAGGTCACGAACACCCCGTCCGCATCCGCCAGAAAGCGGTTCATCCCCAGGGACACGCCGGAACCGGAAAAATTTGCGTCGTCCCCGCCCGGTCCGGCAACCCGCATGAACAGCCAGACGTTGCCGTCCGGGATGAAATTCTCCGGCAGAACCGCAAAAATTGTTTTGCAGATCGTCACGTCGCAGCAGTACGACCCCTTTCGCCAGCCGTGATCCGGCCCGTAGATATTCGTGACGTAGCTCACCGGAGCCCCGGAACTCACCGATTCACGCGCGCCTTTCAGCGCGGAGGCGATCGACGCCGACGGGCTCGATGGTTTCCCGTCATGCGTGCTGCCGGAGAGATAACTGTACTGGTAGTCGACCGGCGCATAGCAGAGCAGGTTGATCGCCCGCATACGCTGCAGCGCCCAGTCGAGGTTCCACTCCGGGGAAAGGTCTCCCTTCTCCGGATCCGCAATCCGTCTCTCCTCCCCCTCCGCCGCGGCGAGGAGGAGCTCCTCCCAGGTCCAGAGCGGATCGCTCCACTCCTCCGGATCGGTGAGGTCAAGTTTCGTATGATTGAGATACCGTTCCGCGACGGAGCGGAGCTCCTGGTCGAACGACCGGCAAAACTCTCTGCCGCCGCCGCATTCCCCGAACAGCGGGAGAGATTCGGTCGAGGCGATCGCGTCGGCGTCCCACGTTTCGGCGAACGGCAGCCGGCGTTCCGCGAGCGCCTTCCGCAGCCCTTCCGCCGGTTTCCACGGCGGCAGAAAACCGACTCCGGGAAACCCGAACGCCTGCCAGTTCAACTCCTCCATCTCCTGCTCCTCTCTGTCCGACTTGTCAGACCTGTCAGACTGGTCCGACCATTATTTCACCCATCTTCCCAGCACCTCGATGTCGCCGACTGCGCGGATTTGTGCGACGCTGTACGTTTTTTGATCCGTGTCATAGGTCACCTCCGCGATCCGTTCGAGGTATCGCTTTTCATCCTCCGTCTGCGGGAGCGTCTCCTGCAAACCGTCCATTGTCGCGCGCTGGACGTGCCTCTCTCTGCCACGGGAGCA
>ENA-UONY01002534-UONY01002534.1-human-gut-metagenome-genome-assembly--contig:-CS9-NODE-2534-length-12689-cov-5.970635_pt1 | contig 12689 bp, 9 predicted proteins | sample MGYA00242465_ERZ724012 | MGnify/ENA metagenome assembly ERZ724012 | reverse complement strand
TCAAATACCAGTTCCTCTGCTGCGCGTCCGCCAAGATATCCCACAAGCATTGCTTCCAGTTCCTTCTTTGTATTGAGATATTTCTCCTCCTCGGGTACCTGCATTACATAACCAAGTGCCCCCATTGTTCTCGGCACAATAGTAATCTTCTGTACAGGCTCTGCATCTTTCTGCAGGGCGCTTACCAGTGCATGTCCTACCTCATGATAGGATACGATCCTGCGCTCCTGTGCACTGAGGATCCTGTCCTTCTTCTCTTTACCTACCAGAACTACTTCAACAGCTTCGAGAAGATCTTTCTGGGATACTGCACTGCGTCCACTCTTAACAGCAAGGATAGCAGCCTCGTTGATCATATTAGCCAGATCCGAACCCACTGCCCCGGAAGTTGCAAGTGCAATGTTCTCAAAATCAACAGTCTCATCCAGATGTACATTTCTTGCATGAACCTTCAGGATCTCGATTCTTCCCTTCAGATCCGGTCTGTCCACAATGACACGTCTGTCAAAACGTCCCGGACGAAGAAGTGCCGGATCAAGAACCTCCGGACGGTTGGTAGCAGCCAGGATCAGAAGTCCCTTTGAAGTGTCAAATCCGTCCATTTCCGCAAGAAGCTGGTTCAGGGTCTGCTCACGCTCATCATTGCCGCCGCCATAATGAGAATCTCGGCTCTTTCCGATTGCATCAATCTCATCAATAAAAATGATACATGGTGCATTCTTCTTTGCTTCCTCAAAGAGATCGCGGACACGTGATGCCCCCACACCTACAAACATCTCCACAAACTCAGAACCTGACAGGGAGAAAAACGGCACATGTGCCTCTCCTGCTACTGCCTTTGCCAGAAGTGTTTTACCGGTTCCCGGAGGTCCTACAAGCAAAGCTCCTTTCGGCAGCTTCGCTCCGATGGTGGTATATTTGCCGGGATTATGCAGGAAATCCACCACCTCCTGCAGTGATTCCTTGGCCTCATCCTGCCCTGCCACATCCCTGAAAGTAATTCCTGTATCTTTCTGAATGTAGGCTTTGGCGCGGCTCTTTCCAACGCCCATCATTCCACCGCCCTTATTCATGCGGCGCATAAATACCGTCAGAAGTACAAAGAGCAGAATCGTTGGCAGAAGCACACTGACCAGCATAGAAATAATTTCCCCTGCTGCATCCGGCTTCTTATACTCAAACTTGATTCCTGTTCCCTCAAGTCTCTCCGTCAGCTTATCTACTGACTCCATCTGATTGGCATAATAAACTTCTTCTGAAAATCCTGATGACTGATGTTTCGGCGTGATCGTCAGTGTATTTGACTGAAGCGTAACCTCTTTCACATCTCCATCATCTACCATCTCAATAAATTTATCATAAGTGATCTCACTCGAATTATCCTTGAGCATATTGGTAAACATGGCGAAACATACCAGAGTTACCAGGAGGCATACCAGAAAGGCCAGTATCGACTGATGATTCTTGTTCGGGTCCTGTCTGCCCGGACCTTTATTATTATCAGGACGATTGCCATTCGGATTGTTATCCATATGATTATCCATTTCATTCCTCCTAAACGTTATCGTTCTTATTATAAAGAGAATTCGGGTATAAATCAACTGCGAGATTGTGAAAATTGTGTCCGGTTGTGCATATCTTTCTATAAACCCTATAAAATTTATATGAAGTTTTACAAATTCACCTGTTACAAATGGCTTTATTTGTAGTATACTATTGACAAACTGATTACTGCTCACTTCGTTCCCGGTAATGCACTCCGCAATACACAGAATTTATGCTGACCGCATAAATTTGCGCTGTATGTCCCGGGATATTCTAAATGAGCAGTACTAAAAATGTGATGAGGAAAGGAAATGAACAAATGAAGATAGGATTTGACAACGACAAGTATCTGAAAATGCAGTCCGAACATATTCGGGAACGTATTAACCAGTTTGGAAACAAACTTTATCTGGAATTTGGCGGCAAGCTTTTTGATGACTACCATGCTTCCAGAGTTCTTCCGGGATTTGAGCCGGACAGCAAACTGCGTATGCTGATGCAGCTTTCTGATCAGGCAGAGATCGTTATTGTAATCAGCGCTGCTGATATTGATAAAAATAAAGTCAGAGGTGACCTGGGTATCACTTATGATGAAGATGTACTCCGCCTTATGGAAGTCTTTACAGAGCGCGGACTTTATGTAGGAAGTGTCTGCATCACCCAGTATTCCGGACAGGAAAGCGCAGATGCGTTTAAGAAACGTCTGGAGAAGCTTGGAATCAAAGTATACGTGCTTTATCTGATCCCGGGTTATCCGAATAATACTTCCTTTATTGTAAGTGATGAGGGATATGGCAAGAACGATTATATCGAAACAACAAGACCACTGGTTGTCATCACTGCTCCAGGACCCGGAAGCGGAAAAATGGCCACCTGCCTTTCTCAGCTTTACCATGAATACAAGCGCGGTGTCAAGGCAGGATATGCCAAATTTGAAACTTTCCCAATCTGGAATATCCCGCTGAAGCATCCGGTAAATCTGGCATATGAAGCAGCTACTGCTGACTTAAATGATGTGAACATGATCGACCCGTTCCATCTGGAAGCATATGGTGAGACTACTATTAACTACAACCGTGACGTTGAAGTTTTCCCTGTTCTTCAGGCTATGTTTGAAAAGATCATGGGCGAGTGCCCTTACAAATCTCCCACAGATATGGGCGTTAATATGGCCGGTAACTGCATCGTTGATGATGAAGTCTGCAAGGAAGCTGCACGTCAGGAGATCATCCGCAGATATTATAAGAGCATGGAAGCTCTGGTTCGCGGAACAGGCCGCGAAGAAGAAGTTTATAAGATTGAGCTTCTGCTGAAACAGGCTCATGTGACCATCGAAGAACGCAAGGTGGTTCCTGCTGCGTTGAAACGCGAAGAAGAAACAGGTGCACCTGCTGCTGCCCTGGAACTTCCTGACGGACGTATTGTTACAGGTAAGACTTCTGAACTTCTCGGGGCATCTTCAGCACTGCTTCTGAATGCACTGAAAGAACTGGCAGGAATCGATCATGACAAACATGTTATCTCTCCGGAAGCATTAAAACCAATTCAGGCGCTCAAGACAGAATACCTTGGAAGCAAAAATCCAAGACTTCACTCTGATGAAACTCTGATCGCGCTTTCCATCAGTGCCGCAGATAATAAAGATGCGAAGCTAGCCCTGCAGCAGATTCCGAAATTAAAAGGCTGCCAGGTTCATACTTCCGTACTTCTGTCTCAGGTGGATATCCTGGAGTTCCGTAAGCTGGGTGTTGAACTTACCTGTGAGCCGAAATCTGAGCATGCTAAGAAACTGCAGAAATAATTTCTGAAATGGTTTTCAAATAGCAGCAGAAAACTCTGAAAATCCACAATATCTATATAATGATACAAGAAAGAATCCTGCCTGAACATATGACAGTTTCATATGAACAGGCAGGAATTTTTTATTTCTCTATAATCTCAATCGCTCTGTCCGGATAATTGGTAATGACTGCTTCTGCACCTGCGTCTTTTACCAGCTGGATGTGTTCTGGTTTGTTGGCAGTCCATACGTGCATTTTCAGTCCGGCACGTTTGACTTCTTCTATGAACTGTGGGTATTTCAGGTGATAAACTGCAGGGTGTACGGCGTTGATTCCGAGATTTTTGGCGTACATGGCTGGATTTACCCATCCGTCACTGAAAAGGATTCCGGTCTGTACATGGTCATTCAGCTGTTTTAACTGTAACAGGCTGTAATGGTTAAAGGAGGAATAGATCAGCTGGTCTTCCATGTTCATTTCTTTTACCAGTTTCAGAATCTTCTCTTCCATTCCCGGATAGAAGCAGATGCTGTTCTTTAGTTCAATGTTTATCATCATATCTGTGGTGCGCATGAGCTCCAGTACTTCTGCCAGAGTTGGAATGTGATAAATTCCCGATGGTTCTGCGGGTGTACTGACTTTTAATTCTTTCAATTGAGCCAGTGTCATATCTTTGATCAGTCCGGTTCCGTCTGTGACGCGGTCTACGTTTTCGTCGTGCATAACGATGAGTTCGCCGTCTACGGAAGTATGTACATCCAGTTCGATTCCGTCTGCGCCCTGTCTGATGGCAAGTTCAAATGCTTCCAGAGTGTTCTCCGGTCTGTATCCGCTGGCACCCCTGTGTGCCCATACTTTTGTTGTTCTCTTTGTTGTTTCTGTCATTTCCATATGCCTCTCTTATATAAAATTCATTTACAATATCCCCCAATAATATATTTCACCTTTTCCATCTCCGCTTTTTTGCAAAATACCCGGACAGTCAGGCTGTCATATTGGGGAAATTACCGTAAATCTTCATAAACAGGGAACCGCATACGCAGCCCCCTGTCCTCATTTAAGTATAAATATTTTTCCTGTGAATGATTATAACACTTCTCAATGTACTGTTATCAATATTTTTATTCATTCAACAAGTTATAATCTTCGATGGATTTGTTCATATCAGAAGCCATTTTGCTCACCGCATCCTCTGCAGATTCTTTTCCGTTGAGCATATTCTCAATCTCTGTTTCTACAATCGCACGTGCTTCCGGGAATACGCTGAGAAGTGCACCTGCATATTCCGGTGCAGAATCATGAAGCTGGTCAATGGCTGTCTGGAACTGTGGGTATTTTGCAATGTTGTCTTTGAATACCTGCTCGTCATGTGCTGCTGTTGTTACAGGGAAGTATCCTGTCTGTGCATTCCAGTATGCCTGTGATTCCGCAGATACCAGATATTTTACAAATTCCCATGTAGCTGCTTTCTTTGCATCATCCTGGTTGTCAAGCATCCAGAGAGAAGCACCACCGATGGATACACCACCTTTATCATCATCTGTAATGGATGGGAAGTATGCGGTACCTACTTCAAAGGAACCGTTTACATCCTGCAGAATCTGTTTCAGGGACGCTGTGGAACCTAATGTCATAGCTGCTTTTCCGGAAGAGAAATCTGCAAGTCCAGAATCTCCGCCTCTTCCTACGTTTGGTGCATAGCCTGCGTCATAAAGTTTCTTCCACTCATTAAGAATATTCAGTGCACCTCCGTTTTCATCGAATGCAACCTTTGTAGCTACTGCCTCACGTCCGTTTCCGTTATCTACATATGGCAGACCCTGTTTGCACATAAACTCTTCGAAAAACCATCCATAGATTCCCATGGATAATGCTTCTCCCGCACCGCCTTTGTTTACAAGGTCATCTGCAACCTCTGCGATTCCCTCAAGGCTTGTAGGTACCTCTGTCACACCTGCTTTGTCAAACATATCCTTGTTGTAATAAAGAATCGGTGTAGAGGAGTTAAATGGCATGGAATATAATTTATCATCTACTGTATAATAAGCTGTGATATTTGGTTCCAGATCAGATACATCATATCCTTCGCTGTCAATCATGTCCTGCATTGGGATCACCCATCCGGAATCGATCATGAAACGGGTTCCGATATCATAAATCTGCACCAGATCAGCTCCCATATTTCCAAGCTGGGCACTCTTTAACTTATTGATCTCATCGTCATATTCTCCCTGATACTGAGAATCCACTTTAATTCCATATTCATTTTCTTCATTAAATTTATTCACCAGATAGTCCAGTGCTTCCCCGTTGACACCGCCCATTGCGTGCCAGAATGAAATCGTTGTTCCCTCCGGAATGTCTGCCTTTTTCTCTGCTGCCATGCAGGTAGTTGGAAGAATTGCGCTGAATACTGTTGCTGCTGTTAATAATACTGCGAGTTTACGCTTCATAACTTACCTCTTTCTTTTCATGTTGTTTGTTTTTGTTTTCTCTATTTCTCAGCCTTTTACGGCACCTGAGAACATACCTCGGATCAGCTGCTTCTGTCCTGCAATGAATATGGAAATGGACGGAAGGATAATCAGTACTACGCCTGCGATCATCAATGTAATAGACTGGGAGTCTACGCTGTCCAGCATACCGATACCGATCTGTACAGTACGCATCTTGTCTGATCCTGTCACAAGTAATGGCCACATGTACATATTCCATGCATTAATAAATGTGTACACTGCCATAGCTCCCATTGCTGATTTTGTCAGCGGCATCAGAATCTGCCAGATAAATCGCAGATTGGAGCAGCCGTCAATCTTCGCTGATTCATACAGCGAAATCGGAAATGTAAGATAAAACTGTCTGAACAGAAAGATTCCCATTGCAGATGTGAGATAGGGCACGATCAGTACCTGATAGGAATCCAGCCAGTTCCATCCGCTGACTGTCAGGTAATTGGAAATAATCGTTGCCTCTCCCGGAATCATCATAGTTGCCATCACCAGCATAAACAGCACATTTTTTCCTTTGAAGTCCATGAAGGAAAAGGAAAATGCTGCCAGTGAACAGGAAATGATCTGTCCGAAAGTGATGAGACCTGCTACCAGGAAAGAGTTTACTACAAAACGAACCAGTGGAACCTTCTGCAGTGCCTGTCGGAAATTCTCCAATGTCGGATGTTTGGGCAGGATATTCATATCCAGAGTAAAAAGTTCACCGGATGGCATAAATGCAATACTTACTGCATATAAAAGAGGCAGAAGAACAATTAATGCCACGACAATATTTAAGACAATGTGTCCGGCAGTTCTGGCCGCTCTTTTATATTTCTGCTGCGCCAGCATTTTTGCTTTTACTTCCTGAAACCTCTGGCGTTCCAGATCCATCTGTTTTTCTTTTTCAGCAGTGATGCTGCCTAACTGTGACATTAATATTTCACTCCTTTTTTCTCAATTTTAAACATTACCAGAGTAAGTACCAGCACGATCAGGAAAAGTACCACTGACTGGGCTGCTGCACTTCCGAAACGATAGTTAAAGAAGGCATCTCTGTAAATGGAATACACAATCAGGTTTGTGGATTCTCCGGGACCACCCTGTGTCAGAATCTTGACCTGTCCGAATGACTGGAATGCCTGAATGATGTTTACCACTAATGTGTAGAACATCATTGGTGCCAGTCCCGGAAGTGTCAGGCGGTAGAATTTCTGTAATGAACTTGCGCCGTCTACGGAAGCTCGTTCATAAATAGTTTCATCGATGTTGCTTAAGCCTGCGGAAAAGTACAGGAAGTTGATTCCGCTGTTAAGCCATGCAGTAAGAACTGCTACGCAGATCAGTGCGTATTTCGGATCACTGACCCAGTTAATATCCAGATGGAAAATCTAATTGATGATTCCTACGGATGGATGAAGCATGATCTTGAAGATCATTGCTGCGGAACTGGATGCAATTGCCATTGGCAGTGCATATGCAGTACTGAAAAAACGGATTCCCGGGAATGTTTTGTTGCAGAGGACTGCTGTTGTAAGTCCCAGAACCATGCTGACTGCTACTACGATCACAACAAAGATCAGGGTAACTGCCAGACTGTTCCAGAATGAAGATGACTGTAATAATTCTTTGTAATTGCCAAGTCCTACAAATAATTTTGCCTGTCCCATCTTATTTGTTTTAAAAAGACTTAAGTATAAAGTCTTAAAAAACGGATAGAATAAGAAGATTCCAAAAATCAGGAAACTTGGAAACAGGTATGCGTAAGCACTTGTGTTTTTTAATTTCTTCATAATCCTAAACACCTTCCATTTGCTTATTTATCTTGTACTTATAGCAATTCCATAAAATACTGCAATTGCTATATTTCCATTCAAGTATCAGAAATCAAAAGCGCCATATCAGAAGCGATAAGACTCTTCATTTATGAAAACGCTCCACGTTTCAGCGTAATATTCTCCTGTGTTTCCATATCAAACGCAGAAATATATGCCATATCGATCCAGAGAGTCACGCTGTCTCCCTTGTCGATCAGGCTGTCTCCGGAAACTTTTGCACAGCAGTCCTGACCATTGTGATTAAAATGGAGAATCACTTCTGCTCCAAGAAGTTCTCTGGCTGTGACTGTGACTTCCATTTTCCACTCGCCTCTGGTATCTGCGCCTGCCGGTTTTTCCAGGAAATGTTCCGGGCGGATTCCAAGTTCAATATTTCTGCCGATATAGCCCTGGCGCTTCAGGATTTTCCAGAGGAAATCAGGGATTGGAATATCTCCGTCCTGCTCTGTACAGAATGTCGGGATTCCCATCTTCTCCATTGCCAGACCTTTGATAAAGTTCATAGATGGAGAACCGATGAATCCTGCAACAAAGCGATTTACCGGGTAAGCATACAGGTTCTGCGGAGTATCTGCCTGCTGTACTGCTCCCTGATTCATCACTACGATCCTGTCTCCCAGAGTCATTGCTTCTGTCTGATCATGAGTGACGTAAATAATGGTGTTCCCAAGTGCTTTGTGAATACCCGCAAGTTCTACTCTCATCTGGGTACGAAGTTTGGCATCCAGATTGGATAATGGCTCATCCATGAGGAGTACTTTCGGCTCACGGATGATAGCATTTCCAATGGCTACTCGCTGACGCTGACCACCTGAAAGATTCTTTGGTCTTTGTTTCAGCAGATTTTCCAGCCCCAGAAGTTCTGCTACATGGTGAACTCTTTTATCAATTTCTTTTTTCGGCACTTTTCTTACCTGCAAAGAAAAAGCGATGTTATCATAAATATTCATCTGTGGATAGAGCGCGTAGCTCTGGAAAACCATTGCCAGGTCACGTTCTTTTGGCTCCAGATAGTTGACCAGTTTGTCCCCGATCCATAATTCGCCGTCGCTAATGTCTTCCAGTCCGGCGATCATTCGGAGCGTAGTAGATTTTCCGCATCCGGACGGGCCAACAAATACGACCAGCTCACCTTTTTCTATTTCCAGGTTAAAATTTTTGACTGCCTGAAAGCCGTTTTCGTAGCTTTTGCAGATGTCTCTTAATATGATTTCCGACATTTAATTTCCTTTGATCTCCTGCTTTTACAATAGATATTTTTACGAAAAATATCCGGCAAGCTTTCCTAATGACTGACACCGGAAGCCGTTTTTCCATTCTTCTGCACTGGCCTCTCCTGTCAGTACCAGACAACTGTCAACTCCTGCGCGTTTTCCGCATTCCATGTCTGTGTAGATTCTGTCGCCGATGAGCAGGGTCTGTTTTGGGGTACATCCTGTTTCTTCCAGACAGGCGTATACCATTCCGGGGGCCGGTTTGCCGATGTATTCCGGTTCTCTGCCAACGGACGCTGTGATCATCCGACAGATGGAACCACAGTCCGGTACCATCCCGAAGTCAATCGGACAACGCAGATCCGGATTTGTTGCAAACCAGGGAACCTTTGTCTCTGTGAGCTGTTTACAGACCTGAACCAGTTTCTCGTAGGTGAGTTCTGTATCGTAAGCGCAGAGTACGCAGTCTACGTCATCCCCTGCCTGATCTGTGATGTTCAGACCTGCTTTTCGCAGTTCGCTACAGTAGGTTTCAGTAGCTGCCACCAGAATTTTTTCGTTTCCGTAATATTTCTTCATGAAATCTCTGGCATAAGTTCCGGCAGTGATAAATTCCTCTTCCGTCGTTTCAATTCCCCAGCCATGAAACTGCTCCACATAATCACTGGCTGCTTTGGATGAGTTATTAGTCAGAAAGCGGAAAATCCCACCGTTTTCTTTTACTGTCTGAAGAAAGTCTGCCGCACCCGGAAGAAGTTTACTTCCCAGCGCAACGGTTCCGTCAATATCCAGAAGAAACAGCTTTTTTTCTTTTATCATTGATGCAAGATTGTTCTGCATATTGATATCTCTCTCCTCTATTTGAGCTTTTATTGTCATTGCATTGTCCATCGACATTTTGCTTTTGACCACTGGCATTATTATAAAAACTTTTTAGCATTACTAACAATCTTATTTTTGGCAAATAAATGTTAAATGCGCATAAAAAAATCACGACTGTTCGCCGTGATTTTTTTACATTTTGATTTTATTGCTGTTGTCTTAATTATCTGTTTCTGCCTTATTCATGCATTAGAAATGAGTTTTTTCTCATTTTACTTGAATTTTACTTTACAGAGATTCCGGTCTTTCCACCTCATAGTTGGACCAGTCATCGACTGTAGTAGATGCAGATGTATCTGCGCTGTCCTGATAGGAGCCTACTGTGATTGTGTAGTCACTGTCACCCTCCACATAAGTTGTTCCGTCTGTACCTACGATGGAAACTGTTTTGCCGTCTGCATCTGTGATGGTTCCTGCGTTTGAAAGGGATGTGATGGTGCTGTCACCGGTTACTGTCCATGTGGAATCTTTGTCAATCACTACGTTGCAATATCCGTCTCCACCGTTTCCTGCGTTGGATTCATCATTGACAAACGCACCTTCCAGTGTGCTGCCGTTGATCATGTAGAAATCAAGGTCACTGATGGAATCCCAGATTACATTCCCTTTCATATCCTGGCTGTCTGCTGTGAAGTTACAGTCAGATCCGTTTGCACCACTCTGTCCCCATCCACGCTGGTTGTTGTTTCCTGTGCACTGCAGGAAGAATTCATTGTCATCATTGTATGTGATGTCTACGTCCTTTAATGTGATAGTACATTCTGTGTTTGTTGTATAGAATAAGCCGCCATTCTTGGATGTAATCGTTCCACCATCCATCTGGAATGTACTGTTACCTACTTCAGAATCACCGGACATGCTCTGGTAGAGAATGACTGTCCATGTAGTATCATTCTGATCATCATCACTCATATTTCCGGTCAGATTGCTGTTATAGAGTCTCAGAGAGTTTAATCCCTCGATGCAGACTGCTTCTGAACCATTTGCTGTCAGTTCTGCGTTGTTGACTGCGATATCTGCTGTACAGTAAACCGCAGGGGAACCTACACCATTAGAAGTATAAGTACCTCCGTCCACTACCATTGTTCCGCCGCCTCTGTCACTGCGGATTGCTGCGGAAGATTCGCCGTTAGTTTCAACGTTCAAATCCCATGCGTAAAGTTTTCCGCCGCCTGCTGCGTGGATTCCACCTGAAGTATCCTGCTGTGTGGTGATATCTGTATCTGCTACATATACAGTTCCGTCACCGTATGCAAAGAGTCCTGCACCGCCTTTGCTGTCTGTGGTTACTGTACTATCTTTGACATATGCAGTTCCGTCTGTGGCAAGAACTGCTGCTCCTACACCATAGAAGCTGGAGTTATCACCGCCCTGGCTGTCGGAAGATGTTCTTGAGATTGCGTCATTGCTGAAGGTAACCTCTGCACCATTGGAAATAAGTGCTGCGTTTTCGTCTGTTCCTGTAGATTCCAGAGAGGTATCGGAAACTGTTTCATCTGAGCTGTATTCATTTACTGTATCATAGCTGTCCACACCGGAAGCCTGTCCGCCAGGTCCTCCCTGTCCGCCTCCCATATCCATGGACTGAACAGTGATAGTTGCTGCGTTTCCGTCATCATCTAATGTGATAGCTACTACGTCGCCCTCTTTGATGTCATCTAATGTAATCTCTTCCGTCTGACCTGCGCCGTCTGGTGCTCCCTGGCCATCTGGGGCTTCTCCCTCTGGTTTTTCCGGGGCTTCGCTGTCTGTATTGTCACTGTCAGATGATTCTCCGTCTGGTTTCTCCAGGGCTTCTCCACCAGGTGCTAACTGACCGCCGCCCATGGTCTGTTTCGTAATCACTGTGCTGTCTGTAACTGTGATTTCCTGTTCTTCACCTGTCAGGTCTAACATAGATGGTGCTTCTCCGTCCGGAGCTCCCTGGCCATCACCGTTACCATCTGGAACTTCATCTTTGTCTGTGTTATCAGCGGATGTTTCATCTTCGCCATCTGTAGTTTCTGCGTTTTCCTCTGCATCAGTAGTTTTATCTTCACTGGTATCTTCTGTAGCTTCGCTGTCTGTTTCTTCAGCACCGTCTGCTTTTGAGTCATCTCCTTCCGGTTTTTCCGGAGCTTCTCCGTTCTCTCCGCCCTGGGGCTGTTCACCTGGCTGGCCCATTTCTTTTCTGGTTCCTACTGCGATGGTGATTTTTCCATCTTCTACGGATTTTACTTCTCCGAGAATTTCATTTTCGTTTGTTTCTTCTTTGCTGTCGTCTGTTTTCGCATCAGATGCTTCTGCTGTATCCTCTGTAGTGTCACCTGCATCCTGAGTACTTTCTGTCTTGCTCTCTTCTGCAAATACTGTTGCCGTAGATCCCACAGATGTTGCTGTTATCATAACTCCCATAATCATTGCCAGATGTTTATATTTCATAGTAATACCTCTCTGTTCTTTCTATTTTGAATTTTCTCTGTTTCTTTTGTTTTTGTTAATGGTATTACTATATCTAATAAATATGTTTGATCTATGGTCAGTCTGCGAAAAAAATGTGTTCTCCTATAAATGGTACATTTCAGATTTGCGGTGTTTTAATAATGGAAGCTGCTCTCTGATCTGGTCTTCCCGGTCCAAATCTATTTCTTCTATTAAAATGCCCTCTTTCTCATCCAACTGTTTCATAACCTTTCCCCATGGATCTGTTACAATAGAATGTCCCCAGGAAATATATCCTGCCTGTGTATCTCTGGCAGGAGCACATCCAAGCATATATATCTGATTGTCAAGGGCTCTTGCACGAAAAGTCAGTTCCCAGTGTGCCGGACCTGTGGTCATATTAAATGCTGCAGGGACGAAAATCATCCTTGCACCGTCCAGTACCATTGTGCGGGCAAACTCCGGGAAGCGGATGTCGTAGCAGATCATGACACCCATTTTCCCAAATTCAGTATCAAA
>ENA-UONY01002527-UONY01002527.1-human-gut-metagenome-genome-assembly--contig:-CS9-NODE-2527-length-12723-cov-12.534102_pt1 | contig 12723 bp, 13 predicted proteins | sample MGYA00242465_ERZ724012 | MGnify/ENA metagenome assembly ERZ724012 | reverse complement strand
AATATGCTCCATGCGGGCGTTGTCGAAATGCTCGTCAAGGAACACTTCCAGCTGTCCGTTAGGCGCTTTGCCGCTGGTGCGGGCATCGTACCGCGCCAATGCCAGCGCGCTGGTAAGCATATTCACCGCCATGAACACCGCCAGCGCTGCTGTCATCCACGGACGGATATGGCTGCGCACCTTTTTCATCAGCTTCAGCACCAGCGGATAGCCGTAGCGCATCCATAGCACCGCCGCAATGCCCCAGAAAAAGCAGTACAGCAGATTGATGCGCCCGCCCAGATTGAACTTGAACTTGCTGTAATCCCAGAACACGGTACCGAACAATAGCTCTGTGACGGCGCTGCACACATATTCATATACACCGCCCAGCACCGTGCCGAAAGCAAAGAGATAGCGGTCGCTTTTATTCTGATTCTGCCGCAGCAGCACGGTAGCCATGGCCAGCGCCAACCCCCACACCACGCTGAAAGGCCCCCATACCAGACTGGAACGGCTCATCCACACCCCGGCGGTCAGGCGGCAGAACACCGTTTCCACCAGATCGCCCAGAAACGCCCCGATGACAAACAGCCACAGCAGGTCTGCCGCGCTGAGGTAGTCGGCTTTTCCCTTCTGCACTGCCGTGGGCTGCTGCCGGGCGGCTTCCGGGTAGGCGCGCTGGATGCGCTTTTCCACATACACGGCAATGCGGCGGCGCAAGGTATCGGAGCGCTCTTCCAGTTTCTGGTTCAGCTGCTCCAGCACCGGGTGCTGCGCCGTGTACCGCCCCACCAGAACCGCCGAGCCCAGCTGGTCCAGCGCCGCGATGCCTAGCGCAGCCCACACCAGCGGATGCAGCAGCCAGTCCGGCACAAGGGCGCACAGCCGCAGCAGCAGCCCGTTGCCCCAAAGCACGGTCACCATGCCCAGCGCACCCCACAGCACCGAGTACTGCAGGCAGACGTAGCCGTTCAGGTTGAATTTTTTATCCGAGTAGTCCCACCATTTGCGATTGTGCAGCCGCTCCAGCAGCTTTGCCGTGAGCCACTCCACCACGGTAGCCGTAAGCATACAGGCCACGAACAGCACCACCGGCTTTGTGCGCAGATCTGCAAAGCCCACTGCCATCAGGATGGCCGTGGTACCATACACAAAGCAAAACGGCCCCGCCGCCATGCCGCGGTTTGCAAACCGCTTGCCCCGGAAGGTAGCCACCACGGTCTCCCCTACCCACCCAAGGAAGGAATAGACCAGATACAGCACGCCCAGCGTGTAGAAATTCAGTGTCATCGCGCTTTCCTCGCCTTCTGTTTTTATGCTCTGATTGTACTCGCTTGCGCCGGTTTATACAAGAGGACGGCAGAAAAATGTTACAATTGGCGTGCGTTTTCATTTTACGAACACATCATTCCGGGCAGACCGCAGTCTGCCCGGAATGATGCAATTAAAAACATTTTTCCGTTAAAAAAGCCGCTGCACAAGCACGGTGCAGCGGCTCTCAGAGTCATTTTTTACAGCTTACAGCTGGCTCTTGTACAGCTCCACGATCTCCTCCACGCTGGTGTCGCGGGGGTTGCCGGGACGGCAGGCGTCTGCAAAAGCGGACTCAGCGAGGAACTGGATGTCCTCTTCCTTCAGGATGCCGTGCAGGTTTGCGGGGATGCCCACGTCTGCGCTCAGCTGCTTGACGGCGGCGATGGTAGCATCAGCGGCTTCCACGTCGTTCATCTCGTCGATGCCCACAACGCCCATAGCCTTGCCAACGGCGCGGTAACGTTCGCCGGCAACGCTCTTGTTGTACTCCAGACCCACCGGCAGCAGGATGGCGCAGGCCACACCGTGCGGGGTGTCGTACAGAGCGGACAGGCCGTGTGCCATGGAGTGGACGATGCCCAGACCCACATTGGAGAAGCCCATGCCGGCGATGTACTGGCCCAGAGCCATGCCCTCGCGGCCTTCCGGAGTGTTCTGGACAGCGCCGCGCAGGTTCTCACTGATGAGCTTGATGGCTTCCAGATGGAACATATCGGAGATGGTGCAGTGGCCCTTGGTGATGTAGCCCTCGATGGCGTGGGTCAGAGCGTCCATACCGGTAGCGGCGGTCAGGCCCTTGGGCATGGAAGCCATCATATCGGGATCGACCACAGCGATCTCGGGGATGTCGTTGGTGTCCACGCAGACGAACTTGCGCTTCTTCTCCACGTCGGTGATGACGTAGTTGATGGTGACCTCCGCCGCAGTACCGGCGGTGGTAGGCACGGCGATGGTGAAGACCGCGTGCTTCTTGGTGGGAGCCACGCCTTCCAGAGAGCGGACGTCGGCGAATTCGGGGTTATTGATGATGATGCCGATGGCCTTTGCGGTATCCATGGAGGAGCCGCCGCCAATGGTCACGATGCAGTCAGCCTCGGCAGCCTTGAAGGCAGCCACGCCGTCCTGTACGTTGGCGATGGTGGGGTTGGGCTTGATCTCGCTGTAAACAGCGTAGGCAAAGTTTGCGGCATCCAGCAGGTCGGTGACCTTTTTGGTAACGCCGAACTTGATCAGGTCGGGGTCGGAGCAGACGAAAGCCTTCTTGTAGCCACGGGCGGTCAGCTCGGGAACGATGTTCTCGATAGCACCGTGGCCGTGGTAGGAGATGGTATTCAGAACAATGCGGTCAGCCATAATACAAATCCTCCAAATCTGTTTGCAGCCGCCCTTCCGGCGGCGTTCCTCTACGTTTCAGCATAGCACATCGTCAAAAAATTTGCAATGTAAAATTGTTTAAAATTGTAGCATATTTTTATACTTGTGTATTGTTTTCTATCATTTTTGTCTGTTTTCCGGCATTATTATCCTCTGCCAAAAAACAATCCTTGCCAAATAGCCGTGCCTGTGTTATACTATTTAGGTAACCTTTGCTGGTGTGGCGCAATGGCAGCGCAACTGATTTGTAATCAGTGGGTTGCAGGTTCAACTCCTGTCACCAGCTCCAAGAAAAATCCTGCGATATGCCGCTGTAATGGCGGCGTGTATCGTGGGATTTTTGCTTTTATATGCGCTGCAAATCTATCAGAATGTGCCTTGTTTGTGCCTTACGGCTCAAAAAATGCCTTGTCGTGTTCCTTACAGAGTGCCTTGTACCGGATGCCCGGCGGGGCGGTTTTGTGCCTGTTTATCGCCTGTTTGATAGCAAAAAAGCCTGTCCGGTGTGTATCCGGGCGGGCTCTTGTGCGATATGGGGTTCAGTACCCTTTCAAGATGTTCAGTGCATCCAGCGTCTTTGCGGTGTCAAGCAGTTCAGCTTGTGACTTGTCAATAGCTTCGATGATGCTCCACAGAAGCGTGTGGTACATGGGCAACTCACGCCAGAGTGCTTCCAAATCGTACTCGCCGCAATCGGCTTCCCGCTTGAGTTCATCCACCTTCCCGCGGGTGCACATCCAGCTGTCCATGATAAAGAGAAGGTTCTTCAGGTCGGCTAAATGCCCCATCGTGGTTCCCACGTCCAGCGCTTCCACTTGCTTTGCAGTCAGGATCATTGTCTTGCCCCCCTTCAGTCTTTGATAATGCCGCTTGCGAATATCCAAACCAGCCGCACCTTGTCCGGTGCTGCCTTCTTCAGACGTTCGTTGATAGCGTCAACCGTGTTTGTCTTCTGGTCGCCCAGGTCGCCAAAGAACAGGGCGTCCACGCTGGTGTCAAGCATGGTCGCCAGCGTTTTGGCTTCGCACAGCCGGAATTCAACCTCTCCGTTCAGCTTTGCGCGCAGTGAGTTGGTGGAGATCTGCAGTGCCCACGCCACACTCTCCAGCGTCATGCCGCGTTCCCGAATCATAGCACGAATATCGTTCATACCTCAACTCTCCTATCTGGGGCTGGATCGTGCCCCGCTCTACCCGGCGAGCTTCCATCTTACCGCCGGGGATCCTCTGATTGTGTTACTGGGCTTCCAGCGGCTGCACCTGCGATGCACCAAAGAACGATGCCCGGTAGGACTGGCCGTCTCCCTTGCTGCTGTGGATAAGCACCGCCTGAAACAAGGCCTTTGCGCCGTGCTCTACCATGTACCCGGCGGCCTTCCAGCCTGCCCAAGTGTTCACCGGCTCGGTGATCCCGGCGGTCTGCTGGGCTTCCTCGATGCGCTGGGCATTGACCGGAGCAGCCTTTGCGCTGTTCCATGCCCGGTGCAGGGCTTCGGCAAAGCTGCTCACGCCATTGCGGTACAGCTTCCATGCCTTGTGCATGATCTCGGAAAGATTGTATTTCATTTTAAGACCTCCGCTTTACTTTGCGGGTCAGCCTTGTTATAATGGGCTTGACCCTGTTGTGGGTTTGGCGTGGTGTGTAGTTGGTAGCTGGCACCGCGCCATTTTCTTTTATACAGCTTATCAGGAAGTGGGTTACTGTCTTAGCTGGCGTTCTGCTCTTGCGCTCCCGGTACATCCTTCGCCCCTTGCCTTCCGGTCGTGCTTCCCTTGCTGTGTCTTTATTATATACGTTAATACATATTTTGTCCACTGGCATTCTTTACAAACATTAACGTATAATTTTTGATACATTGTATATGTTGACGTATATGTTAGAATATGATATAATCATCATAAAGAGGTGAGATTATGCCAACAAGTGAAGCTCAAAAGCGCGCCAACGCGGCTTATAACCGCCGTCAGGACAATATCATGCTGCGGCCGACCAAAGAGGACGGCGCACGCATCCGCAAGGCCGCCGCAGACGCTGGCAAGAGTGTCCAGCGGTTTTGTCTTGATCTTGTCCTGCCCCATTGCCCGGAAGTGGCAGATGGGCTTACAGAGGACACCGCCGGGGAAGTAGAAAAGAGTGAGGTGTAATCATGGCAAATACCTGTCCTGTATGCGGCGGCAAGCTGGGCTTGCTGAACCGGGAGAAGAGCGCTGACGGCCCAATCTGCGCCGGATGCAGTAACTTCTTCTTTTCAAAATTGGGCATCCGGGCAGCAAAGCAGTCAACAGCCGCCCTTGCGGACTACTGGGTTACACTGGACAGCCGCCGCAGAACATTTAAAGAGACCGATTCCATCTTTGACCGCGATGCACTCTTTGTCTCTATCGATAAGGTCAACCGGCTGTTTTACTTTGGGCACCGCGGTGGTGATAAAGGCCCACGCATAATTTACAGTTTTGATGAAGTCGCAGGGTACGAATCGGATGCGCCTGACGATCTGACGGTGACCGAAACCAAGGGAGGCATTGGGCGTGCAGTAATAGGCGCAGCCGTTGCTGGTCCTGTAGGCGCGATTGTAGGTGCTGCTACCGCAAAAACTGAAACCCACAAAGCCTACAGCAAAGAAAACATCTCTATTCGCTTCGTCCTTCCTCTTGGGGAAAGCAACTTGCCGACAACGGTTTATCCCGGTGGCACAACTGATTTTCTCAGGAACTGTAAAGCTGGCTCTGAGAGGCCGCAAGCCGCTACCCCGGCTGCGTCCAGCACAGCTGATGAACTTTTGAAGTTTAAGCAGCTGCTGGATATGGGTGCCATTACGGAAGAAGAGTACAACGCTAAGAAAACCCAATTACTTGGCTTGTGATGTCAGGAAGGAATGACTATGGACGAATTGTATAATCGGCCAACCACACTAACCTGCCCGCCGGGTGATCTGCTGGAATATGCGCCAGATGAGATTCCGAACGCCCTGACGAGAGCAGCCATTGAAGAACTTGACAACGGCGGCGGTGAGCACTTTACAGGCTCCGCAGAGGAGCTTTTCAAAAAGATTCTCAGTGAACCGGATGAAGAGGAAGACGCATGATGGAATTGACAATAGAGAACCTGCGCACACTAGCCAGCGGCGGGCAAATCTTCCTGACCGCCCATTCACAGGCGCGGCTTTATGAACGCGGCATTTTGCTGGCCGACATCCGGCAGGCTATCCAGAGCGGGAAGATCATCGAATACCGCCCGGATGATTACCGCTGTCCATCCTGTCTGGTGTTAGGCGTCAATCTGGCAGGCCGTTGGCTGCACGTTGTCTGCGGCATTCATGAGAGCGCTCTGTGGATCCTGACGGCCTATTGGCCTGATCTCGACCACTGGAACGCAACGTATACTGAACGAAAGAAGAAAGGGGAATGATTATGACTTGCTTTTTCTGCAAAGGCGAAATGAAGCCCAGCACGACTATTCACACGGTTCAGCTGAAGAACTGTGTTGTGGTCATCAAGAATGTGCCCTGCCTGAAGTGCGAACAGTGCGGCGAGGTCGTTCTGTCAGCTGACACGGTGGAGAAGATAGAGCACATCTTGCAGACGGTCGAAAAGGCCGTGGCAGAGATCACCGTTGTGAACTTCCCTGACTGCGCGGCATAAGCCCGCCGGGGCTGCCTGAGCAAGAATAGAACCAACGGCAAGGAAAACCACCCACAGAAAAAACAAAGCCCTCAGACACGCGCTGTCACGGTCTGGGGGCTTTGTCATGCAGCGATTTTGTTGAGGTCGACAGAATCGTGTGGCTGAAGTGCTGCGCCCGGCGGGTGCTGCACGGTCAAAGGGTTTGGGATGCTGCCCAACAAGTCCTTGCAAGGCAAGGGGCTTTGTACATACAAAGCCACTGCTTGCAGCGCCTATGGTGGTACCACGGCGCACTGCTTGCCGTGGTTTGGCGCTTCTTTTTTATAGCTGCCGGAAAATCCGGAAAATTTTGCAGACACGGTATGTGCGAGATCGGGAGGCGCTTTATCACCGCTTCACAGTTTGCATGAAACACTGTACTTTCACCGCTGAATCACCGCTGAACTGTGTAGCGCGCCCGGCGGGGTGCAGATCAGACGATGGCAGAGATTCCGTACTTCTCGACCAGCTCGCGCACATGTTCCTCGTATTTCTTCACCTGTTCGTCCCAGTATTCCACCGTGCGTTCCTGAACGCTGCCATAGCGGTTCCATGCGTTCCAGCCGGTGCCGCGCCATGCTCTGGTGGTGATCGCATCATCATGCCAGCGCTGGATAGAGGACAGGCCTTTCATTTTGCGAATTGCTTTGCCCTCGATTATACGCACCCTTTCCCCTCGCACTCCCAATTCTTCACCGATGGCCTGCAAGGTCTGACCGTCATAATACCGGCGGCGCAAAACATCCGCTTCACGCTCAGTCAGGTGCTGGGTCATGGCTGTTTCAAGGGTCGTGTGCAGCTCTTCAGTGTAAATATCATTCTCTGCCTGCTGGAATGCCTGTGCAGCCGCCGGGTCTTCGATGGTTTCACCTTTGGTGCTGCTACCTTCGTCTGATTCATCAAGGCGAACGTCAAGGCTGCTGCACTCGTTCAGCGGGTTTGCAGATACCGCCACGCGCCTGCCGTCATCGGTGGTGACACCCCGTGTGTGCTCTCCACAGGTGGCGGTGCGAATCTGCTTCAACAGTGCGTAGCTCAGATACGTTGTGAAATTGCCATGTTCTGCGCTGTAGTGCTTGGCAGCATAGTCAACCGCAAAATACCCTTCCTGTACCAAATCCTCAAAGGACAGGCCCGCATTGTCAGCAACAGGCTTGTTCTTCTCGAACCACTGCCACAGCTGCCGCCGAATAAAGCCCTTGTTGACTTCCCACAGCTGGCCCAGTGCAAAGGTGTTCCCGGTGGCTGCCAGAGCGGCAAGGACCGCGTTTGTAGCCTGCTGGTCATTCTTGGCCTGTTTCTGTTCCATTGCTGTATCCTTCCTTTTTTCGTGTGCATTTTTGTTCAAAATACGAATTTATGGACACGATACGTGGGCGCGCGTGACCGTGTGAACGAACTACGCACCCCGTCTTTTTTAGTGCGCACAAACGCGCACATTGACGCTCTCTTTTTTATGCCGCACAAATCCGCACATTCACAGGCAGATATGTGGCGATTCACCACCCACCTTTTACTCAATTTTGAGCAAAACCCAGACTGCGAAAACGCCCATTTTTTCACGGCTTCACCGCCGCTTCACCGCCGCTTGGGGCTGTATCAGACACCCCTTTCTGCCCGCAGGGTGTATACGCCCATGCTGGCATCTATGCTGGTCGCAAGGCGCGGTGTGAGCATATCGGCCACCTTCTCGCCGTCCATGACAAGCTGCCCGGTGCCGATATCCGGCAAATGCTCGTCCAGCATATCGCGGATCTGCTGCAAAATGCCCAGCTGTGCATCCGTGCCGGTGGTCTTTTCCATGTAACGGTGCTGCATGGCTGCCCGGGTGGAGAACTCGGTCAGGCTGTCGTACACGTCATGCCCGGCAAAGGGGCTTTCGTAGTGGCTCACAGCCTGCCCGCCGCTGCTGCTTTTGCCAAATTTGGAGAACAGCGCAGCGCCCAGCGCCGCCACGCCCGCCACAATGGCGATGATCGCGGCAACCTCCGGGTTCGCGATGATCAGGCTGCCAATCTTTGCGATCAGCCCGCCTGCGCCCTGCGCAAGCGTGCCCAGACTGCCCATGCTCCCGGCAAGGTTTGCAATATCCGTGCCCGCGTTGAGAGCAAAGCTGCCCATGCCGGAGCCAATGGTGTTCAGCACACCCATGATCTTGCTACCGACGTCGGAAACGTTGATGCCAAGCTTCTGGAATACCTGATTCAGCCCGTCTACGCTCGTGGTAACGCCGTCTGCCTCGGCTGTGATTCCGTTGGACATGATCTGCTTAAAAGCGTTGAACGCCTCGCTCAGACCGCCGCCGGAATACGCCTCGTTGATGGCTTCCAGCGCCTTGTTTGCCCAGTCGGACAGGAATTCGCGCTGCTTCTGTGACACCTCGCCCCACATTACGTTGACGATATCCAGACCAAGCGCCGCCCAGTCCTGATTTTTCAGGTCGGTGTACAGGTTTTTGCCCAACTTGAAGATACCGCTGTTGAACTGCTGCTGTGCCTTGCTCAAGTTCTCCTCAATGCGCTTTTGGGTTGCCTTGATGCTCTTGTCGATGTTCTGCGCGGTCTCTGTCACCTTGTCCTGCACGCCGTCAATGTAGCTGATGACCTTGGTGTAGGTCTGCCGCACGCCGTCCACAATGCGCTCGCCGGTCTCGGTGGCGGTGGTCTTGATGTGCTGGCTTCCGTCCGCGTAGGTTTCCACGGCCTGCTGCGTGGTGGTGGTGATGCCGTTGAAGGTCTTTTCTGCAATGGTGGTCAGGGTGCCAAGCAGGGTCTTGGACATATCGGCGTAGACCTTTTTGGTCGTGGTGCTTATCTTGCCGTTTGCGTCCGTAACTTTCTTGGTCACAAGTGTATAGGTGGTAGCAACGCCGTTGACCATCTCTTTGCCGGTCTCGGTGGTGGTCTCGGTCACGCGGTCTTTGATTTTGCCCGCTGCGTCCTTTACCTTCTCCTGCAGGGTCTCAACGCTTGTAGTCACAGCGCCCAGCGCGTTCTGTGCGGTGGTGGTTGCGGTGTGCGTCACGGAAGATATGACGGTTTCGGTCTTGGATTTTGTGCCGGTTCTCTTGCGGGAGGAACCGCCGGGCGTTGCGTCCGTTTCTCCGCTCCCGGTATCAGTACCTGTCTCGTTCAGCCCATATTGCTGGGCAAGCTTGTCTCCGTACCGCTTCCAATAATCAGTGTCCTTCTGGCTGCCTTGCTGGTATCTTGTTTCGCCCGTTTTGCCATTGGCTGCCGCCCATGCCTCGAATGTGTTTTCTTCATAGCCGTTTTTACCCAGAGCATGGTTCAGCTTGTACGACAGCCGATCAAGCGGGCCAGACATTGCTGAAACTCCATTAAGAATGCCTTGCCCAATGGACGAAACAACGTCTTTGCCGACTTGCACCCAGTCTGTGGTGAAGATTTTTGTAACGATTGCCGCGGTAATATTCCCGGCGGCTTCGATCACGTTGCCTGTCAGGCTTAAAAATCCTTTGACCAGCTTGCCCACCAGATCAGCGCCGGTTGTAAATATTTCGTCCGCGTGGTTCCAGAGTTCCACCACGAATGCCGAAAATATTTGCTCCGCAGAGTTTACGATGGCGGGTGCCATATCAAGGATCCCGCTCGCCAGACTGACCAGTAGTTTCCCCCCGGTGTCCGCGATCTGGCCTGTGTTGTCTTGCAGATACAGTGCAAAATTCTGTACAGCATCCTCTGCCCGTGCAGCAAGAGAAGGAATACCGGCAGAAATCCCAGAAGCAACCTCGTCCACAATATGGCCTCCGGCCTGCATCAGACCGTTCGCGCCTGCCGTTTCAAAGCCTTCCTGAAGCTGCTGCACCCACCCGGCGGCTGCGGTTACAAGATTGCCCTCTGTCTCCGTCAGTCCCTTTGTGAGCGTTCCGAGCAGCTGCGACCAATTATCCTTCAGCGTTTCAATTCGTCCGCACAGGGTTTGGCTCTGGGTTTCCATGGCGTTGTAATAGCGCCCGCCCTCTTCAGATGCTTTTTTCAAAGCGGCTGTCAAGAGGTCGTATGTAATGGTCATGCCTTGGACTTCTGCGGTGCTCTTGCCTGTGTAATCGGCCAGAACGCCGTAAATATCAATGCCTGCCATTGCAAACTGCTTGATATCTATCGAAGCCGCCTTGCCCACGTTTTTGATCTGCTGCAGGTTTGCAGCCATGCGGGACAGTACTTCACTGCCGCCGCCAGTAGCAGAAACTGCATCGCCCAGCGCCAGAATCGTGCTGCGAGCCTCGCCAGCGCTCACGCCTGCGCTGATAAGCAGCTGGTTTGCCTGAACCAACGAATCCACGTTCAGCGGGGTGCGTGCTGCATCCTGTTTGATCTGGTTCAAAACGGCCTGTGCCTTTTCTGCGCTGCCAAGCATGTTAGTGAAGCCAGTGGTGTACTTTTCCATCTGCTGGTTGAAAGCAACACCCTGATTCACGATGCCTTCACCGAGGGAAGAAAATTTTTTTGCAAGTCCTATGATGGACGTTGCCAGCAGCTGCGACTTGGTGAATGCGCCTGTCAGGGTTTTGCCAATACCGGAAAATCGCGGGTTGAGTTCACCGGCCAAAGCTGATGTTTTGGCTCTTGCACGGTCAACACCCTGCTCAAACGAGGATGTGTCCATTCCAAGTTCAACCGAAAGTGCAAAAAGATTCAAGGCAAAGCCTCCTTTCCGTTATAAAATTTTATATTGTGATTTTGTTAAAATGTGACAACCTTACGGTTCTATTATACCATACTTTCACTCTTTTTCCAACGAGAAAACGTATTCTGCCGAAAATAAATTTAACGATGCTCCTATAAAAAGCGCCCTCTCCCGGCGGCGTGTCGAGAGGGGGCATTTTGTCAGAATTTATTGCGTGCTGCGATGATGCTTTTGGGGTTTTGCGGGTCGTCAAGGGGTTCCCAGACCTTTGGCAGCGTTTCTACATCACGCGGGTCCAGCGCCGCCAGCAGTCCACCCGCCTTGCTGATTGCGGTGCAGACCGTCTGATTGTACGCCACCAGCGCCGCTTCTATCTCTGCCTGATCTTCCGGCGGCAGCTTTGCAATGATAGGCGCAATACGCAGATCCAGAGCCACAACGGCATTGCGGGCTGTGCACATTTCGGTCTCGATACGCTGGTAGACCTCCTGCACATAAGCCGGGGCGCGGGGTTTTGACTTGAATTTTCTCATGCAGTTACCCCTCAAACTTAGCCGGTCAGCTCTGCGCCAATTTCGGTGGCCACAAGATTGGTTTTGGTTTTCACAATTGTCCTTTCTGCACCCTACGGATGCGGTCAAATTTGTTTCAACACCGCCGGGGTTCGGTCGGTGTTCACTGCTGCGGCCGGTCAACGGCGATGTCAAGCACCGGTTTGCCGTATGCGTTGATTGCGGGGATGATTTTCAGTTCCGTGCTTGGGGCCTTGGCGTTGTACATGTCCTGAAACTGCAAAATGATGCCTGCACTGGGGTCGATGCCGTCAGCTGCATCCAGCGGCTTGCAGTTGCCGAAGTAATCTGGCAGCTGTGCAGCAATATCGTCCGTACTGGGATTGCCGGAAGGGTCAAAGGCTGCGGCTCTGGGGGCCTCGTGGATGCTCAGTTCATCCGTGGTAATGGCGGCCTGAAGTTCGGCCGCACGGTCAAAAGCGTTGTCCTCTGCCAGCTCCACAGCTTCACTCACTGCCAGATATAGCGCATCCTTGGTTTCAGGATCATTGACCTTTTTGAAAAGCTGGAAGCATTCATGCAGTTTGTTCATCAGGGGCTTGCAGTTGGAACGGTCGATAGTCTTGGAAAAAAGTGCATTGTTGTCAACATGGTTGATGATCATGGAAAAGTCCTTTCTGTGCTCTTACTGAGCACGCTCAAAAATCAACACCGCCGGGGTATGGTCGGTGTATTTGCTTATGGGATAACTCAGCTTTCAGTCAAATGGTCTGCTTCATCAGAGCGTGCATATTGGCCGTTTTTTGTGCTGCTGCTTGCTGCCGTAGGTTATCACCCGCAAAACAGATGGGGCTGCACATGGACAGCAATCGGTCATAAATGCGGGCGTGAGCCACGTCCTGTGGATTCTTTAAGTCCGTTAAGGTCAGGTTCGTGGTGACGATCAGCGGCTTCTTGCTGCGGTAGCGAGCGTCAATGATGTTATAGACCTGCTCTAGCGCATATTCAGTGCCGCGCTCGATGCCGAAGTCGTCAATGATGAGCAGCGGAAAGCTGCACAGCCTGTCCACCATATCGTTCCGACCGGAAAAGCTGTTGCTTAGGTCGTTCAAGATGCTGGCAAAGTTGGTCATTCGGACTGAAACCTCTTGCTCCATCAGGGCGTTTGCGATGCACCCAGCAAAGAAGCTCTTGCCCGTGCCGACACCGCCCCAGAGAAGCAAGCCAAT
>ENA-UONY01002522-UONY01002522.1-human-gut-metagenome-genome-assembly--contig:-CS9-NODE-2522-length-12760-cov-3.352696_pt1 | contig 12760 bp, 11 predicted proteins | sample MGYA00242465_ERZ724012 | MGnify/ENA metagenome assembly ERZ724012 | reverse complement strand
GTCGCAAAAAAGTCGTGCAAAAATCCGCGCCGAAGACCTACGAAAAAGACGGATTTACTATTTACTTCTGCACGAACAACATACTTAATAACGAAGTAACTTTCAAAATCGGCAGGTCGTATGACGTGTGGTTGCATGTCAAAAATCACCACGGAAGTCACGTAATTATCAGAAAAAACAGCGAAAACGACGTCATTCCCGACTCGGTTTTGTCATCTGCCGCGGAAACCGCCGCATACTTTTCAGAGGCGGCGAACTCCGAAAACGTCGCGGTTGACTACACCGAACGCCGCAACGTCCGCCGCATCAAAGACGCCGGGCTCGGCATGGTAAATTACGACGACTACAAAACGATTTTCGTCACCCCGAAAAACAATATCGAAAAATAATCACCTTTCAAACAAATTTTTGAAATATCCTTTCAGATAATCCGCAAAGTCTATTGCGGATTTATTGTTTCTCGCGCTTTCGTTAAGGCGGATAACGATATATCTTTTTGCGCCGCGGCACTCGATTTTCAGCAACTTGATTCCCTCGCCGACGTCGCCCCAGGTATATCGCGGCCAGAATCCCACGCTGTTCCCTTCCGCAATAAGGTTCCGCACGGTGCGGGGATTGTCGCTTTCAAAGGTGATATCGGGGATAAATCCTGCCGCGCGACACAGGTTGTCGCAAACCGTACGAAAACCCTTGTTGCCTTGAAGGCACACGAAACTTTCGTTCCTGACCTTGTCGAGTTCGATTTTTTTCAAGCCCGAATAATCCTTCTTTTCGGGGACGGCAAGCATAATATCTTCGCAAAAATTAGCGACGTCCGCGCCGTTTGCCCTTTTTGTGTCGGTATATATCGCAATATCCGCATCGGAAATCGCGTTGTTCTGCACGACGGAAAACACCACGTCGCAGGCGTGACTTTTTTTGTAATCGATAATCGCGGTCGTAACGCAGTCGCTTGCCGCAAGCACGTTAAGTTTCACGACGTCTTTAATATCCGACGCAAAACGTGCAACCGCCCCCGGCGCGCGCTCGATAACTTTCACCGCTTCGGCGACGTAATCGTACAAATATTTGCCGCATTTCGACAAAGTAATTCCCCGTCCTTTTCTTTCAAAAAGCGGAAATCCGATTTCTGTTTCAAGTTTTTTTATCGTTTTCGTCAACGCGGGTTGCGCGACGTTCAGCGATTCCGCCGCGTGGGTGACATGCTCGGTTTCGGCAACGGCAATAAAATAACGTAACTGCAACAAATCCATAAAAATTCATAACCTTTTGTATATGTATTTTGACTTAATTATATATTTGACACTTAATATTGTCAATGATATAATGGCGCCGTTCAACAAAGGAAGTGAAAGAAATGGAAAGAGATTTAACGGTCGGGAAACCGATTACGGCAATATTAAAATACACACTACCCCTTTTCGGCAGTATCATTTTCCAACAACTTTACAACATAGCAGACAGCCTTGTCGCAGGCAGATATATCGGCACGGACGCGCTCGCCGCGGTCGGCAACGGATACGAAATCACGCTTTTGTTCATTGCGGTTGCTTTCGGGTGCAATATCGGCACGTCGGTTATCACTGCAAAGTATTTCGGCAAGAAAGATATCCGCGGCGTGAAAACGACGGTATCGACTGCCCTTATCGTCAGCACCGTAATTGCGGTGATTCTGACGGCGCTGGGGCTGGGACTTACGAAACCGCTTCTGAATCTCATCAAAACCGACCCCATGATTTTCACCGATTCGTACGAATACCTGATGATATATCTCGGCGGCTATATTTTCCTTTTGTCGTACAATATCGCGACGGGCATATTCTCGGCGCTCGGCGACTCCCTTACCCCGTTTTTGTTTCTTGCGGTGTCGTCGGTCGCAAACGTTATCGTCGATATCGTTTTCGTAAAAACCCTTCATATGGGCGTTAAAGGCGTGGCGTGGGCGACGTTCCTTTGTCAGGGAGTCAGCGCGATTCTTGCTCTTGCATTTTTGTTCGTAAGGCTCAGAAAACTTCCGCACGTAGGCGAGGAAAAGATTAAAAAAATCGATTTCAAAATTCTGAAAGAGATTTCCGTCGTCGCAATCCCCAGCATTTTGCAACAGGCGTTCATATCCGTCGGCAACATTATCATACAAGGATTCATCAATGCGTTCGGTGCGTGGGCGACGGGCGGATACGCCGCGGCAATCAAACTCAACAATATGGCGGTAACGTCGGTTGTCGCGCTTGGCAACGGTATGTCCAACTTTTCGGCGCAAAACATGGGCGCGGGAAAACCCGAACGTATAAAAAAAGGTATTTTCGGCGCAATCGGTATGGGCGCGGTCATTTCGCTTATCTTCACCGCGATTTTCCTTGGATTGTCCGAGCCGTGCATTAAGATTTTCATCACCGACGGCAATGCGGTCGCAATCGGGACAGGCGTGAACTTTTTGAAAATCGTAACTCCGTTTTACGTGATAATCGCGGTTAAAATCATTGCGGACGGCACGCTTCGCGGCACGAATCGTATGCTTTCGTTCACTATTGCGACGTTTGTCGACCTGCTCCTTCGCGTGATGTTTTCGGCAATACTCAAAAAACCGATGGGCATTACCGGCATCTGGTGGTCGTGGCCGATCGGCTGGCTTATCGCAACTCCTATATCTTTCGGGCTTTACTTATTCGCCGCGAAAAAGAATTTCGGACTGAAAAAAGAAAATACACCTGCCGAAATCGAATCTTCCGGAACCCCGTCCGAAACCGAGGAAAAAGCAGAGGAAATCGTTTCCGAGAACGCGGCGGAAAGCGTCGCGCCCGAAGACAATAATCTGACGGAATAAGTCAAAAACAACAATTTTTTCCACAAAAAAACCGTCCTTTCGGACGGTTTTTTGATTTTGTCGATTATTTTCCGCTGACTTGCTTTGCGTAGTTGGCGATGTCGACAATCATCGGGATAAGGACGAATGCGTATGCAACCACAACGCTTATCCAATAACAAATTTTAACGCCCTTGCCCTTATTCTTGACAAAGCCCACGCTCACAATCGTGAAAACAGTATAAGTCAGAAGACCTACGATGCCTTGAAGGATAACGGGTACGAGTTGATACCAGGTCGTAATTTGTTTGTCGTTTGCGATGCCGAGCGCGAAGTTGATAATCATCGTAACCGCGCCGACCACAAGCACGATAAACGCCATAAGCCCCAAGGTTTGTTTGCCGCCGGATACTCTCTCCTCGTCTTCGTTGTCAGTTTTGAACATAAAGTATATCTCCTTAAAATTATTCCGTATTTTTGCGCGACGTCGCGCTACTATTTAATGCTAACTTCTTTTTTCAAGAATGTCAAGTACCGCTTGAAAATAATCGGGTATCGGCGCGGTAAAAGTCATTACCTTTTGGGTTTTCGGGTGAGTCAGCACAAGTTTATAGGCGTGCAACAGCTGACCGTTCAGCTTAAACTCGTTACTGCCGCCGTATACCGCGTCGCCGACGACGGGATGATGCATATATTTTGCGTGCACTCTTATCTGGTGGGTGCGCCCCGTTTTCAACTCAAACTCGCAAAAAGTGTATCTTGAAAAACGACGTAACACCCTGAAATGAGTTTCGGCGTTCCTGCCGTCCGTGACAACCGCCATTTTTTTTCGGTCGGAATGGCTGCGCCCTACGGGCTCGTTTATTGTGCCCGCGTCTTCCTTCACGTTCCCGTCCAGCAGCGCGACGTAATATCTTTTCGCGTCTTTTTTCTGGATTTGCGATTGCAGGTTTTTGTGCGCCTCGTCGTTTTTCGCGACGACGAGAAGCCCCGACGTGTCCTTGTCGAGCCTGTGAACGATGCCCGGACGAACAACACCGTTTATCGTGCTGAGCGACGACAGATTGTACAAAAGCGCGTTCACGAGAGTGCCGTTTTCACTGCCGCACGCAGGGTGCACGACCATACCTTGCGGCTTGTTAATGACGGCGATGTCGTCGTCTTCGTAAACTATGTCAAGGGGAATGTTTTCGGGTTCCAGCGAGAGATTTTTCGGCGACGGCAAATTAAAAACTACCTTGTCGTTTTCTTTTAAGGACGCGCCCGCTTTTTCGACCTTACCGTTCACGGTTGCGCCGCCCTCTTCGATTATCGTCTTTACGTGGCTTCTCGAAACGCCCGGAAGATTCTTTTGCAAAAACCTATCGAGTCTTTCTCCCTTGTCTTCTTTCGCCGCGACAAATTCAAACGTTTCCATCGTCTTTCAAAGCGGCAGCGTCGTCGGACGGCGAATCCGATATTATGTCCTGCCGATTTATCGCGTCGTATGGGTATGCTGGGGGATAAGTCGAGTCCTGTTTTTCCTTTTCTTCCTGACGTTTTTTAAGGTCTTTCGGCATAAAGAAAATCGCGTAAATCGCAAACAGTATCGTGGCAACCGTCAAAAAACTGTCCGCCACGTTGAAAGTCGCGAAGTTCGGCCAGAAGTCGAAAACGATAAAATCCCTGACGTAGCCGAAAACGATGCGGTCGTAAAGATTTCCGAGCCCGCCCGCAAGAATAAGGACAAGCAGCGTCCTGAAAACTTTGTTTTCCTTTTTGTTGAAAATCAGATAAAACACCAAAATCGCAAGCCCCACCGCCGTAAACGCGATAAGAGCCGCCGTCTTGCCCTTGAACGAGCCGAACGTCGCGCCCGTGTTCTCGTCATAGGAAAAAGAAATGAAATTTCTTATAAATTCGATATCGTCGTTGTGCTGGACGAATTTGCCGCCCGCGACGTGTTCGATCCCCAGCGCCTTTACGATGCCGTACTTGCTGCCGAGATCGAGCGCAAGAACCGCGATGACGATAAGTATTTCATACCAGAACATCAGCGACGATTCCTTCTTTCTTCAATGGATTTTGCAATGTCGCCGCCCGCCGATATCGACACACCGTAAGGCGTGAGCAGGAATATCGTGCCGTTTATGCGTTGCATACTGCCGCCGAGCGCGTAAATCGCCCCGCTTAAAAAGTCCAGAATACGTTGTCCGTCTTCGTCGCCGATTCCTGCAAACTCCACGATTGCGGGCTCATGCATGCGAAGATGGTCGATAAGCGACTGAACGTCGCCGTAATTTTTGGGAGAATACAAAACTACGTTGCCGATGGGCACGCTTTGAAGCGCGGGATTTTGCGGGGGCGGTGCTGCGTATTGCGGCGCAGGCTGTTGCGGCGGCACGAATTGTCCCGTCGGCTGAGTCCTGACGGGTTGTCCGATGGGAGGTAAAGCGCGGTTGAGTCTTTCTTCTGTGGAACGGGACACGTTGCGACGCGTATCGTCTGTCGAAGTTATTCCCGGTGCGGTCGTAATCGCCGCGACGGTCGTAATCGTCACGACGGTCGTATCCGTCGCGGCGGTCGTATCCGTCCCTATCCGAACCTCTTCTGTTGTTTCCGAAAAAATCAGCCATTCGTAATTACCTCTCGTTCCCCGAATAACGCCCTGCCGAGTCGCACGATATTCGCCCCGTATTTTACGGCAACGTCGTAATCGTTGCTCATGCCGGCGGAAAGATACCGTATATCCGCATTATCGAGTTTTGTCTGTTTTAGTGTATCATATAACTTACTTAATTGCAAATAAAATGCGTTAAGCGCTTCTTTTTCGACGTTCGGAAGCACGCTCATCAGCCCTTTCAGGCGGACGGAGGGATATTTATCGACTTCTTTTGCAAAATCAATGACTTCCGCGGGGGCGACGCCGCCCTTCTTTTCTTCGCCGCCGATATTGACTTCGATGAGAATATCCTGCACTTTCCCGTGCTTTTTCGACTGACGGTCGATTTCCTGCAACAAGCTTAGCCTATCGACTGAATGAATAAGTTCCACCTTGTCGATGATATATTTTACCTTGTTGGTTTGCAACTGTCCGATAAAATGCCAGCGGACGTCGGGCGTGTATTTTTCCAGAAGTTCCTGCACGCGGTTTTCGCCGAAAATTTTCACGTCGGTGTTGTCCCTTACGAACAGTATTCTTTCAAGGGGCATAGTTTTGGACGCACCGATAACCAGCACGTCCTTCCTACTTCTTCCCGATTCTTCAAGGGCCGTTTCAAGGCGGCTCATCGCGTTTTTATAATTTTCAATGACTTTGTCTTCGTTTACCATATCCTATATGGTAACACCGCCCGATAAAGTTTGTCAAGCGTCGTTTTATCTTTCGTCGGACGCACATTCTTCGGGGGACGTAGCGCCGCACTCCGCGTCATCGGTCGAAATCCTGCTTATCGACACTTCATAGGCGGTTTTCACGACAATATCGCCGTCGACGTTTTTCTGGTATTCCCTGCTTTGTATGCGCCCCGACACGGTGATTTTATCGCCCACAACGAGACTTCCCGCAAAGCGCGCGTTCCTGCCCCACGCAATACACGGGATATAGTCGGATTTGTTGTAGGCGCGGTTGACCGCGATAAGCACGTCGCATATTTCGCGCTTGAACGGAGTCGTGCGATATACGGTGGGCTTACAAACGTAGCCCGTAAGTTCGATGATGTTGGGATTTCTTTCTTCGTCGTCGTCCGCGATTTCCCTTGTGAACACCGTCAGCATAAGTCGGCTTTTTCCGTTTTCGTACTTGTTGTAGCTTCTGAATTGCCCGTCGACGGACAGCGTGTCGCCGACGCGGATTTCGTTGTCGATCATCAGCCTTTCCGAAAGAGTAACCGGTATGACGTCTTCCTGCTCGGACATTCTTTTTACCGCAAGCATTACTTCGTAAAACCCTTCGCCCATCACCTCGTGAGTGAATACGGGATTCGTGATTACCTTTCCCGAAAGGAAAACTTTGTTGTTGATTTGTACGTCTGACATAATTTTCTCCATATTTGTGTTTTATTTTTTGCGTTGTATCCCGTTATTGTCGATTGTGTAGTTTTCACGAAGTACAAGTTCGTCAATCGACACCGCCTTGTATCCGTCCGCTTTCAGCCGCGGCAGTATTATTTTCAGCGCGTCCAGAACGTGGTCGCTGTTGTTGTGGAAAAGTATTATCGCGCCGTTTTTCAGTTTCGGAATTACCCGCGCCGCAATCTGTTCGCCCGAAAGACCTTTCCAGTCCAGGCTGTCGATGCTCCACTGCACGCCAACCATATTCTTTTCGTTCACTGCGCTTAAAAGCTTGTTGTCGTATTCCCCGAAAGGCGGACGGAAATATGCGGGCGTTTTTCCCGTCAGATTTTTTATTCGTTCGTTTACGCTGTCGATTTCCTTAGATATTTCGTCTTTTGAAATCTTGCTCATATGCAGATGATTGTTGCTGTGATTGCCTATTTCAAGCCCGGATTCTGCGATAAACTTCGTTTCTTTTGGATATTTGTCAATCCAGAACCCGACAAGGAAAAACGTGCCGTCCGCGTCGTACTTTTTCAGAAGTTCGATAATCCCGCGGGTTTTGTCCGCGCCCCACGCCGCGTCGAAAGTCAGCGCAACCACCTTTTCGTCGGTTTCCACCGAGTACACCGGGACAAGCCTTTTTTCGGCGGCAAGATAGACGGGAGCAACCCCGCCGACAGCCGTCATCGCAACGAGAAATACCGTAATTATCGCAACGATAACCGCCTTAAAGACGTCGTTCTTTTTCACGACAATAAACATCTTTGACCTCATCATAAATTATTTCCGACGACCGCGCGAAAGTGTTTTTCGTGCTTTTTGTCGGATTTTGGGGATTTTTTGCACAAAAAAAATACCCTGATTTAGGGTATTTGAAAAATCTTTCGGTTATGACCTTATTACTTAAAATACTTCACGCCACTTTCAAAAATCTTTGCGTCCCACTCGCCGGGGACGTTTTCGTAAAGGTGGTCCGAAACCCTTGAAAACCGCGTCGCGCGCCCGTAAATCCTGCCGTCAGGACTGAATATGCCCTCGATGGCTTCCGCGCTGCCGCCCGGGTTATAAGGCGTTTCCATCGTCGCATTGTCGTTAAGGTCAATATATTGCGCCGCAACCTGTCCTTTGACGATAAGCGCGTCGGACAAAGCCTTGCTTATTACAAACCTTCCGTCTTTTTCGCTTGTCTGCACCTTGAACACGTCGCCCGTTTTCACGCCGTTGAACCACGGCGAAAGATTGCTTGAAATCCTCACGCGCCTTATTCCGCACGTCTTTTTCGCGCCGACGTTTTCGGAAAGCGCCGCTTGTACGTTTTTAATATCGGTGAATTTTCCGTACGGCAAAAGCCCCGTTTCAAGCAGCAGCTTAAATCCCTGCCCGACGCCCAGAATCAGCCCGTCGCGCGACAACAATTCTTCAACCGCCGCCTTGATTTCGTCGCGCATAAACAAAGCGTTAAGCAACAAATTTCCGTCGTTCAACACAAGAATCTGGCAATTTTTCAGCGTTTTTGAAAACTCTTCGACAGATTTTGTAAATTCTTTTTCATCGCTATTTCTGATGACAACCTGCTCCGTACGCGCCCCCGCGCTCCTGAACCGCCTTGCGATTTCCTTATCAATCGCCGTGTCGAAAATCGGCATAAATACTTTCGGGCGGGATACGGGGAATCCGCAAACCTTCTTTTTTGTGAAACTTATCCCCAGGTTTTTCGTGTAGCCTTCGGAATACGCCTCGGTCGGGAAATATTTTGCAAAAGGCGCGTTGTAAGCCGTAACAGTTGCGTCCGCGCGAAGAGTCGTATCGTTTATTATGAACTTCGCGATAAACGGATAAGCAGTCAGCCTCTCGTCGTTCGTGAGAATAATAAGATCGCCCGCGTCGTTTTCAAAATGATTTTCGCCGACAAACCCAAAAAAATCAAGCCCCATACCGTTGCCGAGACACGATATTATCGCGTCCGTCGCAAGGTTTTCTTTCACGACGGTCGCCGCCGAAACTTTTTTGAGCCTGATAAGTTCGCCTGAAAGCGCGTACGCCGCGGCTATCTTGTCAAAATCGACAAAGTTTTCGTTTTTCAGTTTTATCCTTAAAAGTTTGCCCTTTTTGGAAAAAGTCGAAGATATTGCGCCGGTTTTAGACGTAAATGCCGTAGCCACAACAGTTATCGCGCAGGAACTTCCCTTTTCGACGTTCACGTCGGACACCGAAATGCCGAGATTTTTTGCCGCCGTCATCGCGCCGAGCAAGCCTTCTTTTGCCTTTTCGTCGTCGTCACAAAATACGTTAATCGAAAATGCGGCGGGGCTTTCCGCGCCCGACGAATAGACTTTTGAGAGCGCAGTAACCGCGGCGTCGATACCGCCCGAGAAATCGCACTTTTTCGTTTCGGACGAAACGGCGACGGACAAATCGCCCGAGATTTCGTTCCGGAAAGAGTTTTCTTTCGTCAGACGATACTTCCCGCCGACAAAATCGAACGCGGTCGCTTTCCCGTCGAAAGTGTCGTGACGTCCCGTTTTCGCCGCGACGTTGTCTTTCGTGAGAGTATACAAAACCGCTTCCCTTTGCTTGTCCGCACCGATAAGCGCGAGCGTCGATTTATCAACGGATTTTTTGTCGTATACGACGTTTTCCAAAGATATTTTTGCGTTTTTTGTGCAATTCTCGTTTGAAATTGTATTTTTGAATATTGTTTTTCCTGAAAGTTTCACCGTCGTTTCCGTGGCGACCGCGCCTATTTCGACGGCGTTGATATTTTCGGCTTTCAGAACTTTTATGAGTTTTTTCACGTCTTTCGTAACGATTGATAACGCGTTGTCGAAAAACGCCCTTACGTCGATTTTACGGTTTTTAAGGTCGATTGCCGCGCCCTGTTTCAACACGTTTTTAAGAGCGTCGCAGGCGCAAATCAGGTCTTTTACGTCGGGATTGTCGAAAACGCGGCGGAGTTTTTCAAACACTTCGGGCTCGGTTTTCACGTCGTCGGACACAAGGATAACGCCGTCGCCGACGTCGGACGATTGCATATCGAGTTTTTTCACGCCGACAACCGAAACCGCATGAACACACGACTTTTGTCCGTCGTTCACGAAACATTCGGAAAACGCGCCAACGTTTGCGCGCGACAAATAATCTGCCGTTCTTTTCGCGTTTTCAAGCGCACGAAAGCAACTTTCGTTGTCCTTTGAAAAACACGTTGTAACGACCGCGGACACGGGCGCAAACCCCACTGAAAACGCTTTGATAAGCGCGCTTTCAACGCTTCCGGAAAACGCTCTTACTGCAACCGATTGCCCGTCGAGATTTTTTTCAATTACGTTATTTTGCGAATTTTCAGCGATTTTGTCGAAATTTTTTGAAAATTTAACACAATTATTCGATATTTTTGCAATGTTTTCATTGAAAACTTTTTGCGCGAAATCGCAATGGTTTTCGTTTTCGCTTTCAAAAATCTTTTGAATTTCGGCTTTTGCGACTTTCTCGTCGAAAGATAAATTTCCTTTCTCTTCCCCTGTCCCGAAACGGATTTTCAGGGCGTTTTCAAAAACTTCCCGGTCTTCGTCTTTCAGCCCGTACGCCGCAACGATTTTCGCGCTTTTTACGCCGACGGTTTCGCCGCAGGCGATTTTCACCGCGCTTTCAAGCCTTTCGTCGTCGCGCCTGATATCGTCAAACGCAAATATTTTCGCGTCGCCCATATCGAGTTCGTTCTCGTACAGCTCGTCGGAAAAAGCGTCGTAAAAAAGCCCCTTGCACTTTTCAAACCCGTCGTCGGACAGTCCGTCGATTTCAAACCGTGAAAACTGCACGAGTCCGTCCGCATTCACGCCCGCGGCGGCGCACGCTTTCACCAGCGTATCGTACGACAACGCGTCATAGCAATCTTTTTTTGCAACGTAGAACTTTCTTTCCATAATCGCTCCGAAAACAAAATATACGTATATTTTATTATTTTATATATTGACTGTCAATGAAAACTCGCTCCAAAACGTATTTCGTTGACAAATCGCGGGCGGTATCTTAAACTGAAATTATTATGATTGAAGTATGTTTCGCAATATTGATGGATTTATTGAAATCGCGCAAAATCACGGCGCGGTACTTATCGGATAAGTACGAGATATCGCTTCGGAGCGTGTACAGATACGTCGACGTATTGTCGTCAAGCGGCGTGCCGGTGTTCTCGGAGCGCGGAAGGCGCGGCGGTATCACGATTGCCGACAATTACCGACTGCCCGCAACCCTTCTCACAAAGACCGAGCAAAGCGACGTATTGTCCGCCCTGTCCTTGTATAAAGGCGCGGATCCGCTGTGCGACGTTGACGTTATCCGCGACAAACTTCTGTCGGTGAATACGTCGGATGACGCCGAAAAACTCATAATGTCGGGCGACAAACTCATTCTCGAAGGCGTTATCGGCGACGAAAAACTTTACCGTGCGAAAATCGAGCCGCTGTCGAAAGCAATCGACGAAAACAAAAAAGTCACCGTCGTATATCACGACCGCGGCGGCGAAATCACAACCCGTACGATCCACCCGCACGCTTTCGTGCTGAAAGACTTCGTCTGGTACGTTTACGCCTTTTGCGAACTCAGAAACGGTTTCCGAATGTTCAAAATCAGCCGCATCGAAAAGTTGAAAGTCCTTGACGATTACTTTGAAAGAAAACCGCGCGACGAATTTACGCCCTGGAACTTATCCCCCGAAAAATCGCAGTCAATAAACGTCCTTCTGTACGTCAAAGAAGCGGCAAGATATATGGTGGAAGAATGGCTGGGCGTCGAATGCGTAAAACCGCAAAAAAACAAAGCCTTCCCTTACGTCGCGTCGTCGCAGGTCGCGTTTGACGACACCCTTATCCCAAAGATTTTGTCGTACGGCTCCGACGTAAAGGTGCTGGAACCGCAATCTCTTGTGAAAGATATCGTAAACGCCGCACATAATATAGACGCTTTGTACGATTAACCGGGCGTCTCGGGTTGACAAATCACAAGAAAGCAATTAAAATATTTTTATACCTTCAAGGAAGTTATTTATGGAAAATCTCGACATCGACAAGTTTTTGGACAACGACTACGACACCATCGCCAAACCCGACTACTCGTCCCTTTCTCTGGAAGAGCGCGCCAGCCGCGGCGACGCCGACGCTCAGAACGAACTCGGCACCGCTTATATGCAAGGCTACGGCGTTCAGCTTGACTACAAAAAAGGGCTTCACTGGTTCATCGAGGCTGCGGCGCAAGGACACACCGGTGCGTTTGCGAATCTTGGTATTTGCTTCCTTACCGGACTCGGTATTCCCAAAAACTATAAAAACGCTTTCAAACTTCTGAAAAAATCGGCGGAGCGCGGCTATGCCCTTGCTCAATATAACCTGGGCGTTATGTACGAAAACGCTCTCGGCGTCGAGGAAGACTACGAAATGGCGCTTTATTGGTACGCTCTCGCCGCAAAGCAAAACTACGCGATGGCAATCAACAACATCGGCAACTGCTTTATGTACGGCAAAGGCGAACAAAAGAATTATCAGGCGGCGTTTTCATATTATATGCAGGCGGCAAAGCAAAACCTGCCGATCGCGCAATACAACGTCGGCGTGTGCTACTTCAACGGTTTCGGCGTGAACAAAGATATCGCCCTTGCCGAAAAGTACCTGCGACTTGCTGCGGACGGCGGCAACCGCGACGCCATAGTCGCCCTGCAAACGATTTTCAAAAAGTAACGATAAAACATAAAAAACGTACCCGAATTTCGGGTACGTTTTTTGTTAATGTCGATTAAAAGATACCGTACGAATATCATTGCGACTGCAATAGGGTGTCCCCTTATTTACGCTCGCAATGACTTCAAAACAAATCCCTAAAAAGTCAGCATTTTGATATTTAACTTTTCCTAAAACGGCGAGAATTTGA
>ENA-UONY01002520-UONY01002520.1-human-gut-metagenome-genome-assembly--contig:-CS9-NODE-2520-length-12763-cov-5.557129_pt1 | contig 12763 bp, 10 predicted proteins | sample MGYA00242465_ERZ724012 | MGnify/ENA metagenome assembly ERZ724012 | reverse complement strand
ACTCCTTCAGTCAGCTTCGCTGACAGACCTTCGGCGTTCCGCTTGCCTGCTTCCCGCACAGCGGGCGGCAAGCTCCACGCCCTCAAGGAGGGAGCCCTTTTGGCTTTAAAATGGAACTGTGAAAGGATAAAATCTTCCTCTTCAAGGAACGTTTGAAATCGTTGCCGCCCGTGACGGGAGGCGTTTTCGAAAAAAGGTATAAAAAAAGAACAGAAAAAACCGCAAAAGTCAGGCGCTTTTTTACCTGTTTTTGCGCGTGGGTCAGTGATATAATAGTGCATCGGAACAAAGGAAAAAGTGAGGTAATCGTTATGGAAACGCTGCTCAGCATTGCGATCGCGCTCTGCGCCGGTCTGCTGGTTTCCCGCTTCGTCAAGCCGCTCAAGCTGCCGGCTGTGACGGGCTACCTGATTGCGGGTATTTTGATCGGCCCGTACTGCCTGGGCAAGCTCGGCGTACAGGGTCTGGGCTTCCCGACGAACGGCGACGTGAAAGCGCTGAGCCTGTTTAACGACGTGGCGCTCGGCTTCATCGCCTTTGCCATCGGCAACGAGTTCCGCCTGTCCCAGCTTCGCCACACCGGCAAGCAGGCGACGGTGATCGGCATTTTTCAGGCGCTGACGGCGACGCTGATGGTCGATCTGGTGCTCATCGGGCTGCATATCTTCGTGCTCGGCGATTCGATGTCCCTGGCGGACGCGATTGTGCTGGGCGCGATTGCGACGGCGACCGCCCCGGCGGCGACGCTGATGGTCGTTCGTCAGTACAAGGCGAAGGGCGAATTGACCGACTTGCTGCTGCCGATTGTCGCGCTGGATGACGCGGTGGGTCTGATCGTGTTCGCGATCAGCTTCGGCGTGGCCAAGGCGATCAACTACGGCCATTACGACATGACGAGCATCCTCGTTGAGCCGCTGCTGGAAATCGTGCTCTCCATCCTGCTGGGCTTTGTGATGGGCAGCATCTTCTCCGCCGCGGAGAAATATTTCAAATCCAACAGCAAGCGGCTGTCGCTCTCCATCACGTTCGTCATCCTGACGGTGGCGCTTTCGATGATGGAGTTTGAGGTCGGCGGCGTGAAGATCGGCTTCTCCAGCCTGCTGGTGTGCATGATGCTGGGCACGGTGTTCTGCAACGTGTGCGATTTCTCGGCGGAGATCATGGATAAGACCGACCGCTGGACGGCGCCGCTGTATATCCTGTTCTTCGTGCTCAGCGGCGCGGAGCTGGAATTGAACGTGTTCAGCAGCGCCTCCGTGGTGCTGATCGGCGCGGCGTATATCCTCGCGCGTGCGTTCGGCAAGTGGGCGGGCGCGAGCATCAGCGCGAAGTTTATGAAGTGCCCGCCGAAGGTGCAGAAGTGGCTGGGCATCACGCTGCTGCCGCAGGCCGGCGTGGCGCTGGGCATGTCCGTCACGGTGGCGCAGACGCTGGGCGCGGATGGCGCGATGGTGCGCAATATTGTCCTGTTCGGCGTGCTGATCTACGAGCTGGTCGGCCCGGCGCTGACGAGAATCGCGCTGACCGAGGCCGGAGATATCCAGCCGAAGGCCGAGGCGGTCGTTTCGGCGGACGACTGAGCGCGTCCCCGAATCCCCTGAAAAGAGACAGAAAAAACGGGTTGCAGATGTGCAGCCCGTTTTTTGGTTGTCATTTCATTTCCTGATGCGCCTGAAAGTGCCGCTTGATCGCGTCGAAGGTTTCGTCGCTCAGGTCGTGCTCGATTTTGCATGCGTCGTGCAGGGCGGTTTCCTTCGTGACGCCCAGGCGCATAAGCAGCTGGCTGAGGATGGTGTGGCGCTCGTAGATGTGGGCCGCGATGGCGCGGCCTTCCTCGGTCAGGTGGATGTGGTTATCCTCATCGACGGTGACCAGCCCGCTCTCGCGCATCTGGCGCAGGACGATGGAGACCGTCGGGCGGGAATAGGAGAGGTAAGAGCAGACGTCAATGGCGTGAACCTCGTTTTGCTGCTTAGAGAGAATGTAGATCGTTTCCAGATAGTTTTCGATGGCTTCGGATACGGCCATAGTCAAAATCACCTCCACGCGCCGACCGCGCGGGACGCACGGGCGCACTTATACCAGCTCCATTATAGCATAATTCCCAAATTCAAACAACGCGAATCCAAAAAATTTGGGCTTTTTTTCTGCGCGCGAGCCATTGACAAATCTGTTAGTCGATGCTAATATATTTCCGTTAGTTAAAGCTAATTTGTTCATGCAAACAAACGAATGGACAAGCTGAAAGGGAGGATGCATATGCCGCTTACGATGGTGGGCGTCGGCGAAAGCCGACCGATTCTCCGCATTGGGGGCAGCGACAAGGTGCGCACGCATCTTGAAAACCTCGGCTTTGTTGAGGGCGAAACGGTTCGCGTGGTTTCCGATATTGGCGGCAACCTGATCGTGCAGGTGAAGGATGCGCGCGTGGCCATCAGCCGCGAATTGGCGATCAAGATTCTGGTCTGAGTTCCATCGGGGCGGAATCCGAGCATACAGGAGGAGGATAAGCGATGACACTGAAAGAAGCCGGAATTGGCTCGACCGTGACGGTCGTGAAGGTCGGCGGCGAGGGCGCGCTCAAGCGCCGCATCATGGACATGGGCATCACCAAGGGCGTACAGATTTATGTTCGCAAGGTGGCGCCGCTGGGCGACCCGGTGGAAGTAACCGTTCGCGGCTACGAGCTGAGCCTGCGCAAGGCGGACGCCGATCTCATCGAGGTCAGGTAAACCCCGGGGGATCGTCAGACGGCGGGCGGTGGCCCGCTTGATTTCAGGATAAAGGTTAGAAAAATCTAACCGAGGAGGAATGGTCATGGAGATCAAGATCGCGCTTGCCGGTAACCCGAACTGCGGCAAGACAACGCTGTTCAACGCGCTGACCGGCGCCAACCAGTTCGTCGGCAACTGGCCGGGCGTTACGGTTGAAAAGAAGGAAGGCCGCCTCAAGGGCGAAAAGGACGTCATCATCACCGACCTTCCGGGCATTTATTCCCTCAGCCCGTACACGATGGAGGAAGTCGTCGCCCGCAACGTGCTGATCGACCAGCGCCCGGACGCGCTGCTCAACATCATCGACGCAACCAATCTGGAGCGCAACCTGTATCTGACCACGCAGCTCGCCGAGCTGGGAATTCCGATGGTCGTCGCGCTGAACATGATGGACGTTGTCCGCAAGAACGGCGACCGCATCGACGCGGCAAAGCTCTCCAACCATCTCGGCGTGCCGGTGGTCGAGATTTCCGCGCTCAAGGGCGACGGCGTGATGGAGGCGGCGCAGCGCGCGGTGCAGATGGCGCGCAGCGGCAAGAAGACCATCCCGCAGCATCGCTTTGCGGGCAGCATCGAGCATGCGCTGGCGCACATCGAGGAGGTCGTGCTGCACGACATGCCGGAGGAGCGGCAGCGCTGGTTCGCCGTCAAGATCTTCGAGCGCGACGAGCGCATCATCGAGAAGCTGAACATCCCGAAGGATAAGCTCGCGCACATTGAGAACGATATCAAGGCCTGCGAGACCGAGATGGACGACGACAGCCAGTCCATCATCACCGCCGCGCGCTACACCTATATCGCCTCCATCATCGACGGCTGCGTGAAGAAGAGCAACCGCGGCATGAGCACCAGCGACAAGATCGACCGCGTGCTGACCAACCGAATCCTCGGCCTGCCGATCTTCGCCGCGGTGATGACGCTGGTGTATTACATCGCCATTTCCACCGTCGGCGGCGCGCTGACCGATTGGACGAACGACGTTTTCGTCGGCGAGTGGATCGTTCCGGCGGCGCAGAGCTTCTTTGAGGGCATCGGCTGCGCCGACTGGCTCACCGGCCTGATCGTGGACGGCGTCATCAGCGGCGTCGGCGCGGTGCTCGGCTTCGTGCCGCAGATGCTCGTGCTGTTCCTGCTGCTGTGCATTCTGGAGGATTGCGGCTATATGGCGCGCATCGCGTTCATCATGGATCGCGTCTTCCGCCGCTTCGGCCTCTCCGGCAAGAGCTTCATCCCGATGCTGGTCGGCACGGGCTGCGGCGTGCCCGGCATCATGGCCTCCCGCACCATCGAGCAGGAGCGTGACCGCCGCATGACGATCATGACCACGACCTTCATCCCCTGCGGCGCGAAGATGCCGATTGTCGCACTGATGGCGGGCGCGATCTTCGGCGGCGCGTGGTGGGTCGCGCCGAGCGCCTACTTCATCGGCATTGCGGCCATCGTCATCTCCGGCATCATCCTCAAGAAGACCAAGCCCTTCGCGGGCGAGCCTGCCCCGTTCGTCATGGAGCTCCCGGCGTATCATCTGCCGACCGTGAAGAACGTGCTGCGCGGCACGTGGGAGCGCGGCTGGAGCTTCATCAAGAAGGCAGGCACGATCATCACCCTGTCCTCCGTGTTCGTCTGGTTCACCAGCTCCTTCGGCTTTGTGGACGGCGTGTTCGGCATGGTGGAGGATATGGACGCTTCCATCCTTGCGAACATCGGCAACGCGGTCTGCTTCATCTTTAAGCCCCTCGGCTTCGGCAACTGGCAGGCGACGGTCGCGACCCTGCTCGGTCTGGTTGCGAAGGAAGAAGTTGTCGGCACGTTCGGCACCCTGTTCGCGGTTGCGGGCGACGCGCTGGAGATGGTTGACGCGGGCGATTTCGCCGGTCTGGTCAACATCGCGGTGCAGTTCACCCAGCTCTCCGCTTACAGCTTCCTGATCTTCAACCTGCTCTGCGCACCCTGCTTCGCGGCCATCGGCGCCATCAAGCGCGAGATGAACAACGCCAAGTGGACGTGGGCGGCCATCGGCTGGGAGTGCGGCTTTGCCTACGCCGTCAGCCTGATCGTCTATCAGCTCGGCGGGCTGTTCTGCGGCGAGACCACTTTCGGCCTTGACACCGTGGCGGCTGTGATCGTGCTCGGCGTGCTGATCTACCTGCTGGTTCGTCCGTATAAGGAGAGCGGCGAGCTGGAGGTCAAGTACAGCGCCAAATAACCGCGCCCCGTTTTCAGGAAAGGAGAACATTCCATGGCAACGATTATCGTTTTGATTGTTCTGGCGGTCATCCTGTTCTTTCTCGGCCGCAGTTTCATTCGCGATCGAAAGAACGGCGGCTGCTCCGGCTGTCCGGGCGGCTGCCCCGGCTGCGGAGGCGGCAAGAGCTGCCATGTGAAATAATCATGCCTTTGTCCCCCGGCTTCGGCCGGGGGATTTTTGGATATATCAGGAAATGAGCAAATTCGAGATTTTGCGCAAATCCGATAACGGGCGCACGCCTGCCTAACTCCTTCAGTCACGGCTGCGCCGTGCCAGCTCCCTCGAAGAGGGAGCTCTTTGGTTGGGTTCTTTTCCGTCTAGGCGATAAGTCGCGCGGTGCGCGTTCGCGTGAGCGGAACTTGGGCATCCTGTCGACTTCGGCGGAGGTGAAAACGGGCTCAGCCCGTGGAGCGGCACGCTTTTTCCGCCTTGCGCATAGCATGGCAGAGAGGTGAATTCCGATGAAAGCAGTTTTCTGGGCGGGCGTCGGCACGCTTTTTCCGTTCCTGATGACGATAACGGGCGCGGCGCTCGTCTTTTTGCTCAAAAATCAGAAGGAAGACGGCCCCTGCATGGGCTTTGCGGCGGGCGTGATGAGCGCGGCGGCGGTTTTCAGCATGCTGCTGCCCGCGATGCGGCAAAAGGCGGGCGGCTGGCTGACGGTGACGCTCGGCTTTGCGCTCGGCGCGGCGATGATCGCCGGGGTGGATGCGTTTCTGGGCAGAACGCAGCGGCTGCAAGGCGTTTCGGCGAGCGCAAAGCGGCGGCTGATGATGTACGCCGCCATCACGCTGCACAACATTCCGGAGGGCATGGCCGTCGGTCTGGCGTTCGCGCTGGCGGGCGTTGAGGGCGGCTTCGCCGGGGCGGCGGTGCTGGCGCTGGGTATCGGCGTGCAGAATCTGCCGGAGGGGCTGGCCGTGGCGCTGCCTTTTCGCGCGGGCGGCCTGAGCCGGGGCAGGAGCTTTGCGCTCGGCGCGCTCAGCGGCGCTGTCGAGCCGGTTTTCGGCATGCTGGCCGCGCTGGCGGCGGGCACGATGCAGGGCGCGCTGCCGGGGATGATGGCATTCTGCGCGGGCGCGATGATGCAGGTCGTGTTCGCGGAGATGGCTCCGCAGGCGGCGAAAAGCCGCGCTGGCCTGTTCACGCTGATGACGGGCTACGCGCTGATGATGGCGCTCGATCTCGCGCTCGGGTGACGGGTGCGGTCAGCGCGCGCCGCTTGCATTTTGGGGGCGCTGCGGGTATAATAGGAGCATCAACACGCGCAACGCGCGGGCAGGAGGTTTGGCTATGACCCCGGAAGATATGCAGGAACGCGATATCGTGGAATTTACCGATGACAACGGCAATACGCTGATGCTCGAAGTGATGGATTATTTCTATTACAACGGTCAGGAATTTGCCGCGCTGTGCAACGCGAATGAGAATCCCGGCGACGACGATCCGGACGACGACGCGGTTTATATCATGCAGGTGAACACCTTCGAAGACGAGAACGGCGAGGAGATGGAGGAATTCGTTCCCCCGGAAGAAGCGTTGATGGAGAAGCTGATTCAGGTGGTTCGCACGCGCTTTTCCGATGAAGCCGATGACGAAGACGAGGACGAATAAGCGCCGGTCTATGCGCGGGGTGAAGCATCGCTTCGCTCCGTTTTTTCTTTTTCGGGGCTTCCAAAGCGGTGGAAGGAGGAAGGGCTGACCCTATGAACGATCTGCTGAAACTCAAAATTGAAAAACTGCCCACCTGCCCGGGCTGCTATCTGATGAAGAGCGAGGGCAGGATCATCTACGTCGGCAAGGCGGTCAACCTCAAAAACCGCGTCAGCCAGTATTTCACCCATTCCAAGGCGCACACGGTCAAAGTGCGCGCGATGGTGGCGCGGATCGACGATTTTGATATCGTGCTCTGCGATACGAATCTCGAAGCGCTGATTCTGGAATGTAACCTCATCAAGCTGTATAAGCCGCAGTATAACATCCTGCTCAAGGACGATAAGCATTACCCGTATCTGAAAATCGACCTCGCGCAGGATTACCCCCGCGTGGAGCTGGTGCGCCGGGTGGAAAAGGACAAGGCGAAGTATTTCGGCCCGTACATGGGCGCGACGGGCGTGCGCGAGGTGCTCGACGTGCTGCGCGGGCTGTTCCCCCTGCGCACGTGCGCGATGGCGATCAAGCCGGGGATGCATCAGCGCCCGTGTCTGCATCACCAGCTCGGGGAATGTCTCGCGCCGTGCGCGTCGCTGACCACGCCGGAGGAATACGGCCGGGTGGTGCAGGAGGTCGTCGATTTTCTGAGCGGCAAATCCGCCGCGGTGATCGACCGGCTGACCGAGCAGATGAACAAGGCCGCGCGGGAGATGCGCTTTGAGCAGGCGGCGCAGCTTCGCGACCGAATCCGCGACGCGCAGAACCTGATGGAGCGGCAGAAGGCGATCAACGTCAATGGCGGCGATCAGGATATCGTCGCCTGCACGAGCGACGATATCGACGCGATGGTGGAGGTCGTCTATGTGCGCGGCGGCCACATGATCGGCGCGGAAAATTACGCGCTGGACGGCGCGGGGGATCAGAGCGCGGCGCAGATCCTCGGCTCGTTCATCATGCAGTTTTACGACGACGGCAGAAGGCCGCCCGCCGAAATCCTCTGCATGGTGCTGCCGGAGCAGGCGGAGGATATCGCGCAGGCGCTTTCCGAGCGGAAGGGCGCGAAGGTCGCGGTGTTTGAGCCGCAGCGCGGCACGAAGCACAAGCTGGTCGAGCTGGCGCTCAAGAACGCGAAGGACGCGCTGGCCAAGCGCAACGCGCATCTCGCCCGCGCGCACGAGCGAACCGTCGGCGCATGCGAGGCGCTGGCCAAGGCGGTCGGCATGGATCACACGCCGAGGCGCATCGAGGGATACGACATCTCCAACACGCAGGGCGTTTTGAGCGTGGCGAGCATGGTTGTCGCCATCGACGGCGAGGCGGCGCGCAAGGAATACCGCATTTTCCGCATCAAAACGGTCGTCGGCGCGAACGACTTTGCCTCCATGAACGAGGTGCTGACCCGCCGCCTGACCCGCGCGACGCAGGAGCGGGAGGCGCTGGCCAAGGCGGGCAGGCTGCCTGCGGACGGACGCGGCCTGTCCGGCTTTGCCGATCTGCCGGATCTGATTTTGATTGACGGCGGCCCGCAGCAGCTCCGGTTCGCGCGCGAGGCCATGCTCAAGGTCGGCTACGACATCCCGATTTTTGGCCTTGCCAAGCGGCTGGAGGAGATTTTTCTGCCGGATCGAGAGGAGAGTATCCTGCTTGACCGCAAGTCGCCCGCGCTGCACCTGATTCAGCGCGTCCGCGACGAGGCGCACCGCTTCGGCATCACCCACCACCGCGACCTGCGCCAAAAGGCGGGCATGCACTCCACGCTGGAGGATATCCCCGGCGTCGGCGCGACCCGTCGGCGCGCGCTGCTGACGCATTTCAAATCCGTCGCCAACATCGCGGCGGCCACGCCGGAGGCGCTCTGCGAGGTGGAAGGCATCGGAAAAGCGCAGGCAAAGGCGATTTGGAATTATTATCATCCGGAAGAAAAAGAAAGCGGCGGGGCAAAGCCCTGACCGCTTTCTTCTTATATGAACGAAAATTTATTCTTCCGTCTCCACCCGGCGGCTCTTTTGGAGCACGGGCGCGAGGTATTGCCCGGTGTAGCTCACTTCACATTGGCAAATTTCCTCCGGCGTGCCCTCGCAGACGAGCGTGCCGCCGCCGCTGCCGCCCTCGGGGCCGAGGTCGATCACGTAATCGCAGGCCTTGATGACGTCGAGGTTGTGCTCGATAATCAGCACGGAGTTGCCGCCGTGGGCGAGCTGGCGCAGCACGCGCACCAGACGTTCGCAGTCGGCGATGTGCAGGCCGGTCGTCGGCTCATCAAGCACATAGAACGTCCTGCCGGTCGATGTGCGGGATAGCTCGGTCGCCAGCTTGACGCGCTGCGCCTCGCCGCCGGAGAGCGTCGTGGAGGACTGCCCCAGCCGGATATAGCCCAGCCCGACGTCGTAAAGGGTTTGCAGCTTGCGCGTGATGCGCGGATAGGCGGAGAAGAAGGCCAGCGCTTCCTCGACGGTCATATCGAGCACGTCGGCGATGGATTTGCCCTTGTAGAGCACCTCGAGCGTCTCGCGGTTGTAGCGCTTGCCCTTGCAGACCTCGCAGGGCACGTAGATATCCGCCAGAAAGTGCATCTCGATGCGCAGAATACCGTCGCCGGAGCAGGCCTCACAGCGGCCACCACGCACGTTGAAGGAGAAACGGTTTTCCTTATAGCCGCGCGCCTTGGCCTCCGGCGTGGCGGCGAAGACCTTGCGGATCATATCGAACAGGCCGGTGTAGGTGGCCGGGTTGCTGCGCGGGGTGCGGCCGATGGGACTTTGGTCGATGGCGATCACCTTGTCAAGCTGCTCCATGCCCTCGACGCCGTCGCATGCGCCGGGGCGCGTGTGCGCGCGGTTGAGGTCGCGCTGGAGGGTCTTGTAGACGATCTCGTTGACGAGCGAGGATTTGCCGCTGCCGGATACGCCGGTGACGACCGCCATCACGCCCAGCGGAATCTTCACGTCGATGTTTTTCAGGTTGTTGGCGCGCGCGCCGCGCACCGTCAGCCAGCCGGCGGGCGCTTTGCGGTGCAGCGGCACGGGGATGCTGCGCCGGCCGGAGAGATACGCGCCGGTGATGGAATCCGGGCAGGCCATGATCTCCTGCGCCGTGCCCTGCGCGATGAGGCGGCCGCCGTGCTCGCCCGCGCCGGGGCCGATATCCACGATCTGATCCGCCGCGAGCATGGTGTCCTCGTCGTGCTCGACGACGATCAGCGTGTTGCCGATGTCGCGCAGGTGCTTGAGCGTTTCGATGAGCCGCGCGTTGTCGCGCTGGTGCAGGCCGATGGAGGGCTCATCCAGAATATACAGCACGCCGACGAGACTCGAACCGATCTGCGTCGCCAGCCGGATGCGCTGCGCCTCGCCGCCGGAGAGTGTGCCCGCCGCGCGGGAGAGCGTCAGATACCCAAGCCCCACGTCGATCAAAAAGCGCAGGCGCGAGATGATCTCCTTGAGGATCGGCGCGGCGATCATGCCGTCCTTTTCGCCGAAGGTCAGCGCGGAAAAGAACGCCTGCGCGTCGAGCACGGACAGGTCGGAGGCCTCCGCGATGGATTTTCCGCCGACCGTCACGGCCAGAATTTCCGGGCGGAGGCGCTTGCCGCCGCAATCCGGGCAGGGCGTCTGGCTCATCAGGCCGTCGTAATAGGCCTTGGTGGAATCGCTCTGCGTCTCGGCGGCGCGCCGCTCGGTCGTGGGAATCACGCCCTCAAACGGCGCGCTGAAGGTGTGCGAATCGCCGTTGGGGCGCGTGTAATGGATGTTCAGCGGCTCGCCCTTGCTGCCGTAGAGAATCACATCCAGCGCCTCCTTGGACAGCCGGTTGAGCGGCGTATCCATGGAGAAGCCGTATTTTTCGCTCAGCGCCTGAAAGAACATGCCCGCCTGCGTGCCCGGCTCCAAGCTGCTCCAGCCCATGACGTTGAACGGGTTTTCGTTCAGGCTCTTGCCCCAATCCGGCACGATCAAATCGGGGTCGATCTTTTGCAGCATGCCCAGCCCCGCGCACGTCGGGCACGCGCCGAAGGGGCTGTTGAAGGAGAAGGAGCGCGGCGAGAGCTCCTCCATGGAAATGCCGCAGTCCGGACAGGCGAGGTTCTGGGAGAAGAGCATCTCCCGTTCGCCCGGCCCGATATCCGCGATGACGATGCCGCCGGAGAGGGAGAGCGCCGTTTCCAGCGAATCGGTCAGGCGGGTGCGGATATCCTCGCGCAGAATCAGGCGATCGACGACGACCTCGATGTTGTGCTTTTTCTGCTTGGCGAGCGCGGGCGCTTCCGCCGCGTCGTAGATTTCCCCGTCGATGCGGACGCGGACAAAGCCCTGCTTGACCACGTTTTCCAAAATCTTGACATGCTCGCCCTTTTTGCCGCGAACGACCGGCGCGAGGAGCTGCATGCGGGTGCGCTCCGGCAGGGCGAGAAGCTGATCGACCATCTGATCGACCGTCTGCTTGGCGATTTCCCGGCCGCACTTGGGGCAGTGCGGCACGCCGACGCGCGCGTAGAGCAGGCGCAGATAGTCGTGGATCTCCGTCACCGTGCCGACGGTGGAACGCGGGTTTTTGCTCGTGGTCTTCTGGTCGATGGAGATGGCGGGGGAGAGGCCGTCGATGGCGTCTACGTCCGGCTTTTCCATCTGCCCCAGAAACTGGCGCGCGTAGGAGGAAAGGGATTCGACGTAGCGCCGCTGCCCCTCGGCGTAGATCGTGTCGAACGCCAGCGAGGATTTGCCGCAGCCGGAAAGGCCGGTGAAGACGATGAGCTTGTTGCGCGGCAGGGTCAGGTCGAAGCCCTTGAGGTTGTTCTGGCGAACGCCGCGGATGACGATGTTTTCCTGCATGGTGAACTCCTTCATAGACTGGCGCAAAGCGTCAAAGAATGATATAATCAAAAACAGAACATGGTTTTGGAGGATGGCATATGCAAAAGCGCGGAAAGACGGCGCTCACGCTCGTCGGGTTTGCGGTGATGCTCGCGGCGCTGCTGGCGCTGATGGTGAGCATCGGCGCGAGGAAGGACGGGTTTGATATCGACGAATTCTTTACCTACGGGCTGGCCAATTCGTATCATCAGCCGTTTTTGAACACGGAAACCGGGCGCTGGATCAGCGGAAAGGCGTTTTCGGATTACCTCACCGCGAGCGGCCATGCGCACGAATATCTGAACGTCTATGAAAACCAGATCGCCGACGTGCACCCGCCGCTGTATTATCTGTTCGTGCACGCGGTGTGCTCGGTGTTTCGCAATCCGCCGTTTACCAAGTGGACGGGCATTGGGCTCAACCTGTTTTTCTTCAGCCTGACGCAGCTCGGCCTGCTGCTGCTTTCCGCGCGACTGCTTTCCGACGGGGAGCGGCTGACGCTTACGCCGTCGGCGCTCCTGCCGGGGCTGCTGTACGGCCTCAGCGCGGGCGCGGCTTCGAGCGTCGTGTTCATCCGCATGTATGCGATGATGACCATGTGGGCGGTCTGGCTGGCGCTGGCGCTGGCGGCGCTTTGGGTCGGCGGCCAGACGGTCTGGCGGATGCGCGCGCTGGCGGCCGTGCTGATCGCGGGCTTTTTGACGCAGGATTATTTTGTCGTGCTGGCCTGCATGCTATGCGGCGCGTATTTCTTCGCGCGGCTGGCGCGGCGGGAGTTTGCGGCGGCTGGGCGCTTTGCGCTGTGGTGCTTCTTTGCGCTGACGCTGGCGGTCGGCCTGTTCCCGTGGTGCCTGAACCACATCTTCGGCGGGTATCGCGGAAAGGGAGCGATGGAAAGCGCGGCGGCGCTTCGGCTGAGCGACATGTGCCGCTGGTTCAAAATCCTCTGGCAGACGCTCGACGCGCAGCAGTTCGGCGGTCTTTTGCTGGCGTTGGTCTGCGTCGGCGCGGCGCTGGCCTTCTGGCCGCTGAAAAAGGCGGGGCAGGGGCTTTTGCGCGGCGCGGGTCTGTCCGCGGCGGCGCTTCTGGCCTGCGCGGCGTATGTGCTGGTGATTGCGGTTGTTTCGCCGTATAAGGTGGATCGGTATATCTTCTGCGTCTATCCGCTGGCGACGGTCGCGCTGTTCATGCTCTTTGCGCGCGGCGGCTGCCGGTTCGGGTCGCGGCGGGGCTCGGCG
>ENA-UONY01002515-UONY01002515.1-human-gut-metagenome-genome-assembly--contig:-CS9-NODE-2515-length-12781-cov-5.523731_pt1 | contig 12781 bp, 10 predicted proteins | sample MGYA00242465_ERZ724012 | MGnify/ENA metagenome assembly ERZ724012 | reverse complement strand
GCTGGGAGTCAAGGCCTGTGTCTGTTGGCCGTGGCCGGCCGCGGCGGTCCGGGGATTTTTGCAGGTGTTCGGCCGGCCGGAGCTTCCGGTCGGCTGCAACCGGAGCCGGCAGGATACGGAGGAGTACCGCCGCCATGCGTCCCGTTCTTCCGGGCTTCTTTATCCCCGTGAAGTGGTGCGGTCTGTTTCTTCCTGCGTTGCGGAGCGGAACAGGCTGCCGGATTCCTGCGCCTTTTACCGGCGGCTTCTGGAAGCGGCTCCCGACCGGAGCGTGACGGTCTGCGCAATCGGGCTTCTGACTTCGATTGCGGAACTTTTTCTTTCCGGCGGCGGAGAGCTGTTCCGGCGCAAGGTGAAACGGCTGGTCACGATGGCGGAAGCGCCTTTCCCGGAAGGGGCGGACTGCTTCAACTGGCGCATGGGGCCGCTGGCCGCCGAAACCGTTCTCAACCGTTTCCGGGGAGAACTGGTCGTATCTTCGTGGGGGAAAAGCGTGATGACTTCGGCGGCGCACTGTCCGGCCGGAGAGCGCGGCGACCTGCTGCGCCTCATCTACCGGATTTCCGGCAGCGGAGACCCGGAATACCGGCGTTCGAGCTGGGATCAGCTGGCCGTGCTGTACGCTGCCGGAGAGTTGTCGGATCTGATGGTCCCCGGCCCGGAGGGAAAACTTCACTTCGAGGCCGCCACCGGCCGTCACCGCTGGACGCCCGGCGATGGGAAAGCGGTTTTCCTGCACCCGGCCGCATCGGACGAGAAGTTGGCCCGGCTGGTTCAGGAGTGGATGGACCGGGCGTGTACTTCATATTCCGGTATTACTTCAAAACGATTTTGACGCTTTGCCCGGCGAACTCTCCGGCGGGAAGCGGGACCTTGCGGGAGACTCCGTTCAACTTCAGCGTGAATGAAGAATGCCGGCCGGTGGGGTCGGCGGCGTGAACCGTCCCTTTGCCGATCAGGAAAGCGCCGGGAGTATCGGTTTCAAAATCGTCCAGTCTGCCGGGTTCGTAAAAGATCGCGGCACGGACGCCGTCCGCAAATTCCACCGCCTGACACTCCGGAGTATTGCGCAGAACCCGGCCGGGAGGCGTTCCGGCGGTCTCTTCCGGCGTGGCTCCGGGCAGGATCGTATAGATGTAGGAGGCGTTGCGCGGTTTTACGCCATGTTCGACGGTCAGGGTGAAAAGCTCCTTCATTTCCGGGACGGGGCGGGTCAGGCCTCCCTCCACGTAACGCCAGTCGCCGGTGCGGGGACCGGCGGTGAGCTTCAGGTTTTCGCCCCGGTAGCCGATGCCGTCGTGCCGGAACCAGCCGTCCCCCTGTTGGATTTCGCCGTTGCGGAGGCAGGAGTTCACGGTGGTGGCGACTTCGTAAGGGCTGGTCGAGGTGATGCCGCTGCCGAGACAGTAAGCGCCCAGCCAGCTCCATGGTGATGGTGGATCGAGGGGAGATTTTTTCGAAGGGGAAAATGGCCACAAAATGGTATATGCCCAGTGAGCCCCATCTAGAAATCCTCCCGAAGTGAGATTACCTTGCCTCCGTAACTTGAAACCGGGAGGCACAAATGGAACGAGAAAGGCGTAGTCGTGACTACTGGCGGGAACAGTTGTCGGAATATTGGGATGGCGGTTTAACGATTCAGGTGTATGCCCAGTGAGCCCCATGGTAAAGGAAAATATCGGCGATAGAGTTTTGAAAAGATTAGAACAGGAAAAGGTGATGCCATCTGGCGTTTGAGCACCAGACGGCATTCTCTCTTCATAATAATGAGCCTGAGCTCATTGACAACTTTGCTTTGCCTCTGGGATCAGCGAATCAATCTGTCCTGCCGGAGTGGAATTCAAACGCGGCAGAACGTCTTCGAGCCATTCGCGAAAGCAGATGCCGTTCGCTTTGCATGTTGCGGCGAATGAATACAGGAGAGCGAGACGCTGTCCTCCTGCCTCACTTCCGGCAAAAAGACAGTTCTTTCGGATGATCGCAATTCCCCGGTTGAGCCGTTCGGCCGGGTTGTTATCGATGTTTAACCGGGCATCCTTCAGGAATTTTTTGAGCTCCTCTTCAATGTTCAACGCATAAGAGACGGCTTGCGCGACCGGGGATGACGGACGTTCCGATTCTTTGAGAACTCGGCACTGTTCAAAAAATTCCCGGACAAGCTTCTGAGACTGCCGGCGTGCATTTTTCCGCTCTTGAAAGAGAGCCGTATCCGTGCCCTTCTTTTCCGCCCTCTCTTTTGCACCCCGCTCAATTTTGTACAGGGCTTGTATCATTTTCAGCGGAACCTCAGCTTTCGTATATCCGCATTCGACGGCCTGCAGAAATCGTGAATCCGGAATTTCTGAAGCAGCAACTCGCTGACAATTCAGCTCGCAATGCCATTGAAGGAAAATTTGGACAGTGTAAACGACGCTTGGGACTGGGGCGGATTATGGCTCGACGCAGAGATTGTTCTGAAACTGTTATCGCAATGACCTTCCTTGCGGTGAACTTGATCCGCTGGCTATGGAATACGGAGACTTTTTTGCCCTTCCTCCGATTCTGGCCTCTATTTTTCATGGGGCGAAAACCGGTCATTATGCCGTTTTTTCAAAATGCAGCATGATCCCTTCCGGTTCAGCAGACCCTAAATAAGCATTTATGCTTTTAAAACATGTCGGACACGGTTCAAAATTTCCTCGGTAGGGATATCGGGAGTATCGAGCAACTTCAATGCTTCTTCGATCCGCTGGCGATCGGATTTGGTCGTGATGGACGCGACAGCGGCAATCGCTTCCATTTGGGCCTCCTCTCCAATATGAATATAGTATTTATCAGCGATATCAGAATCGGTGCCGAGGATTGAAAGCAATACGGCTTTCGGCACACCTGCTTCGGCACAATGACTGGCAAAGCTGTGGCGCAGGGAATGAAAGCCGTAGACCGTTGCCTTCTTCTTGCGTCCCGGCACCTCCACGGATGGTTCCAACCCGATCCAGCGGATCACCCGGAGAATGTCCAAGCCGACTTTATTGCATCCGACATCTTTGCCGCTGGCATCTTTCTGCTTATAACGAGCCGCACAGTTCGGGCAGATATATTCATCACACTTCCATGCCAACGCTTCCTGAAGCACCGTCAATAACTGATCGGCGATTGGAATCGTGACTTCTTTTCCGGTCTTGAATTGCTTGACCCAGATGCGCCGCCGTTCAAGATCAACTTTATGCCATTGCAGCAGAACACAGTCTTTCAGCCGCTGGCCGGTAAACATCCCCAAATGATAGATGACCCGGATTTCCGGTTTGTTCTTCACCTTGTGCGTAGAATCGGCCAGTACGTCCAGCAATGCCTGTTCCTGTTCGCGAGTAAAGGCAAGACGGCGTGTATTGTGTTCCTGCTCTTCGCGGTCTTTACGCCACAGGACGGGAGATTGAAAAGGAGAACCGTCGGGACAATACTCGATAAGCGTAGAGAAGATTTTTCGCAGCCGTTTGATCTTACGGTTGTGCGTATCAACGGCCAGTTGACGTTCCCGGAGCTTTTGCGCATAGGCATCGGCGAGTTCCGGCGTCACTTCGTGAAGATATTGGCAGCCTTTCGGAAGAGACTTCAGGAAATCTCTCCAGTCAGCTTCATAGGCGAGACGTTCGTTAACAGTTGCAGGAGTGGCACGATTCGGGTGTTTTGCGTAAACATTCCACGCTTCAGTAAGCAACAATACGTTTGCCGGCTTAATCAGATTGCGCGCGTGAGCGACATGTGCCGAAACGACCTCCATACTGGTCGCTTTCAAAACAGGAAGCAGTTCTTTAACTTTCCGCTTCGCTTCTTCCTGACTCTTGGTCTTCAGGCTGATCGACTTGCGTTCACCGTTGATCTGGTAACGGTAATGATAGGTCCCGTTCGGTTTCTGGTAGATGGTGCCGACTTCCTGCTTCATGACTTTCCTCGCCATTGCCCTGTTTCCTCATAACTATCCTTGTGAGCTAAAATAACACTGATTTCGAGGATTGAAAGGCAAGGACGGCACAAAACGGCACAAAATCTTGCATTCTGAGGCTAAAAATGGTACCGGAGACGGGACTTGAACCCGTATGGTTGAAACCGCTTGATTTTGAGTCAAGTGCGTCTGCCATTCCGCCACTCCGGCACGTTTTTTCTTAACATAGCTCCCGAACGGCCGGTTTTCAAGCCGGAATCAGTAAGTTCCTACATAAAAAGAACCGATTCCGCCGGGAGCGAAGCTGACCCAGGCGATCCGGCGGTTCGCGATGTCGAGAATGAGGTCGCCGCGGCCGTCGATTTCCGGCGAGGCCTCCCCCGCCGCGGGGGTCCAGCCCGTTGCCCGCAGTTCCGCCGCGGTCGAACGGAGCAGCTCCTCCGGCTCACCGGAGGCCGCGCGGAAGGAGCCGTAGAGGTTCCCGGTACGGCCGAATTCGATCACCTGCACCGGCTCCGCGCCGATCGGCAGCCGGGGCAGTCCGGAGGGCCAGTGCGGCGGTTTCGGGAGTTTTTCCGGCGTGACCACCCGGAATGCGGTCACCGGTTTGCCCGGGCCGGAGTCGATCAAAAGATACCGCTCCACCCGGCCGTCGCCGAGCGGATGGTTCACCCGGAGCGTTCCGCCGGAACGGGTCAGCTCCTCCGGTTTCAGCTGTCCGGCGAGGAGGCGCGCCAGCTCGTCGAACGGGGTGAGTATTCGTGAAACGGTCATCTCGAGACGGAGACCGTTGAAGCGCAGCATTTCGCGGTGCTCCCCCCGCTGTTCTGCTCCCGGAAGCAGTCCGGAAATCTCCGCGAGAGCTCCGTTCCCCGCACCGTTGCGGTGGGGGCGGAGCGTGAACACCTCCGCCCGGAGAGCGGAGGTCAACAGCAGAAGGAGCAGGAGGCCCGCCGCGCGTTTCACCCGTCTACCGTCGTTTCAGACTCGCGACGAAGCGGCCGATTCGCTCGATCGCCTCGATGATGTCCTCGGCGCTGGAGGCGTAGCAGCAGCGGACGAATCCTTCGCCGCAGGCGCCGAACGCCGGTCCCGGCACCACCGCCACCCGTTCCGCCCGGAGCAGTTCCTCGGCGAATTCGGTCGAAGAGAGCCCGGTTGAAGCGATCGACGGGAAGGTGTAGAACGCCCCCTTCGGCATCAGGCAGTCGAGGCCGATCCGGTTGAATCCGGCCACCATCAAATTGCGCCGCTCGCGGTAGCTTTCGCGCATCTCATTCATCGCCCGGCGGCCGTTGCGGAGCGCTTCCAGAGCCGCCTCCTGCGCAGTGGTCGAGGCGCACATGATCGCGTACTGGTGCACCTTCATCATCGCGTCGATGATCTCGTGCGGGCCGCAGGCGTAACCCACCCGCCAGCCGGTCATGGCGAACGCCTTGGAGAAGCCGTGGAGGAAGATGGTCCGATCCCGCATTCCGGGCAGCGAGGCGATCGAGACGTGGGTCCCCTCGTAGGTGAGTTCGGAGTAGATCTCGTCGGTGATCACCACCAGGTCGTTTTCGATGGCGATTTCGGCGATCTTCTCGAGCCCTTCTTGCGACATCACCGCGCCGGTGGGGTTGCAGGGGAAGTTCAGCAGCAGCACCCGGCTGCGCGGAGTGATCTTCGAACGGAGCACCTCCGGGTCGAGCGCGAACCCGTCCTTGGCGTAGGTTTCCACCGGCACCGGGACGCCGTGCGCCATGCGCACTTCAGCCGGATAGGATACAAAGCACGGTTCGGTGTAGATCACCTCGTCGCCCGGATTGACCAGCGCGCGGATGGCAATGTCCAGCGCCTCGCTGACGCCGACGGTGACGATGCACTCGTTTTCGGGGCTGTACTGAACATGGTAGTCGGAGGCGACGTAGTCGCAGATCTCCCGCCGCAGCGCGATCGTCCCCAGGTTGGAAGTGTAGCTGGTGTGCCCCTTCTCCAGCGAGAAGATGCCGCTTTCGCGGATGGTCCAGGGGGTGGTGAAATCGGGTTCGCCGACGCCGAGCGAGATGACGTCGTCCATCGTGTTGACCAGATCGAAAAAGGCGCGGATTCCGCTCTTGGGCAGATCCTTGATATGGTCCGCAACCAGCGGTCTACGGACAGATTTTGAGTCGTTCATATTCTTCATCATTCTGCATGATCCTGCCGGATTCTTTGTATTTCTTCAGCAAAAAGCTCGTGGAGGTCGAGAGGACCCCTTCGATGGTGGAGAGTTTGGCGGAGACGAACGAGGCCACCTCCTGCAGGGAGTCGCCCTCCACCGTCAGCAGGAGGTCGAAACTCCCGGAGACCAGGTAGAGGTCGGTCACTTCCGGGAAGCGGGCAATGCGCCGCGCCACCTGGTCGAATCCGCCTTCGCGCCGCGGAGTCACCTTGACTTCGATCAGCGCCTTGACTTTGCTGTCGTCGAGTTCACTTTCGTTGAGAATCGCGGTGTAGCCGCGGATGATGCCGCATTTCTCCAGCTCGCGGATCTCCTGTTCCGCCTCCACGTCCGGGAGGCCCGCTCTCAGTGCGATTTCATGAATGCCCATACGGGCATTTTCCCTCAACAGGGCGAGAATCTTATGATTCATATCCTCTCCTTTCCCGCCGGACATCGCCGTGCGGATGTTATCCGTTGAATTTGCACATTCCCAGCACAATGAAGAGAACGCCGTTGTAGATGAAGCTGTCGAGCACATCGAAAACGCCGCCCATGCCCGGAATGATCGCGCCGGAATCCTTCACTCCGGCACTCCGTTTCAGCGCCGATTCGGTCAGGTCTCCGGCGAGGCTGCCGATGCCGAGCACCACGCCGGCGGTGATGTACCACCAGATCGAGGTGCCGAGATTCTGGAACGGCATCCGGCAGAAGGGGGCTTCCGCGTAGATCTTCCAGAAGATCAGGCTCACGCCGACCGAGAAGAGCAGTCCGCCGATGGTGCCCTCCCAGGATTTCTTCGGGCTGATCGAGGGGCAGATCTTGTGGTTGCCGTTCTTCATCCAGCGGCCGGAAAGCATGCCGAAGATGTAGCCGCCGGTATCCATCGCCTTGGTGACGAGGATCAGGAAGAGGAACTGGCGCGCGCCGACGTTCAGCGGCACCGGTCCGAACGGCACACTGCGGTTGAAATAGACGACTGTCACGGTGTACATCGAGAATCCGATCAGCACCAGCACCCCGAGCGAAACCGCCGCGCGGAGCATCAGCTCCTTCCGGCGCTCCCGGCCGAAGAGCAGGAGGAACCAGCCGCCGAACGCGGTGAAGACCAGCACGAGCAGCTCCAGTTTCAGCAGGAACTGCGCCGTTTCCAGCTGGCCGGAAATCAGCAGCGTGTTGGAGGCCAGGTAGCCGAGAAAGAGCAGTCCGCCGAGCAGGGCCGTGGTTTTCGGCAGCGTCGGCGCGCCGCATTTCTCCACCATCCGGCAGCACTCGAAGAGCACCGCGGCAATGGCGCCGGAGGCGACGAAGGTGTAGATCCACGGCCCGCCTGCCGGCCAGTAGACGACGGCGGCGAGCAGTGCCAGGAGCAGAGGAAAGCTGATTGCCCGATAGAGGAACACTTTTTAAAACCCTTTCATTCGATCCGTTATTTTTCCGTTACTTTTCCGTTATTTCCGGCCGCCGAAGCGGCGGTCGCGCTGCTGAAAGGCGGCGACGGCCGCTTTGAACTCCTCCTTGCCGAAGTCCGGCCAGAGGGTATCGGTCACATAAAACTCCGCATAGGAGAGCTCCCAGAGCAGAAAGTTGCTCAGCCGGAGTTCGCCGCTGGTCCGGATCAGCAGATCCGGGTCCGGAATGTCCGGCGCGTAGAGGTAGCTGCGGAAACTCTCCTCGGTGATCTCCCGGCGCGGATGCTCCGCCAGTTCGGCGGTGATCCGGTTGACCGCGTCGACGATTTCGGCGCGTCCGCCGTAGTTGAGCGCCAGATTGAGCGTGCCCTTCGTGTTGTTCTTCGTCGCTTCGACGGCGGCGAGCAGTTTCCGGCGCGCTCCGGCGGGGAGCCCGGCGGTCCGCCCGATGGTGCGCAGCCGGACCTCGCGCTTCTGCAGCTCCGGCAAATTCCGGTCGATGAACTCCTCGAGCAGATTCATCAGCGCCGCGATCTCGGCGGGCGGGCGTTTCCAGTTTTCGGTGCTGAAGGCGTAGAGCGTCAGAAACTCCACGCCGCACTCGTTCGCCGCTTCCAGCACTTCGGAGACCTGTTTCGCCCCCTGGCGGTGACCGGCGGTACGGGGCAGACCGCGCTGCTCCGCCCAGCGGCCGTTGCCGTCCATGATGATGGCGACATGACGGATGTTGCTGTTCATCGTTCCTCTCCGCCGAACATCGCATCCTCGACCGCCGCGCAGACGGTGTGGTAGACCGGCAAATGAAGTTCCTGGATGCGATAGGTTTCCGAATCCGGTACCGCGATCACGATATCGGCATATTTTTCGCAGGCGCCGTGGCGGTTCCCGGTCAGCAGAATGGTACGGATTCCCATCATCTTCGCCGCCATTTCCGCGTATTTGACGTTGACTGCGCCGCCGCCGGTGGAGATGCCGAGGAGGACGTCCCCGTTCCGCCCGAGCGCGTAGAGCTGCTGGGCGTAGACCAGATAGGGATCGACGTCGTTGCAGAATGCGCTGGTGAATCCCGGGTGCGACAGCAGCGAGACGGAACGGAGTCCGCGCTGGAGCTTCCCGGCCAGCTCCGAACCCTCCGCGCCGAACCGCTCCGTGAAGCGCTTCTGTTCGGCCGCCGGGAGTTCGCGGCGGAGCAGGAATCCCTTCAGGAACTCCCCGCAGATGTGGTCGGCGTCGGCCGCCGAACCGCCGTTGCCGCAGCAGAAGAGGGTGTTGCCCGCCCGGAAGGCGGCGAGGATCGTTTCGATGGTTTCGCGGATTGCGGGCGCCGTCGGCGCCAGTTCGGGGTGGCGCCGCAGAAGAGTTTCGATATGGATTTCGATCGATTGCATCATCCTGTTCCTCGCTGCGTAAAATGATTTCAGATAACATAGCAAACAAACCGGTTTTTTTCAATCCCGGCGGCGGTTTTTCCGGGGAATTCCGGAGGAGGGGGAGGCAAAACGGAAAAAAAGTTGTCCGCACCGGCGGATTTTCCGTGCAATTTTTCCTTTGGGCGTCTATAGTAACCCAGCCGGAAAGATGGAGTTTCACACTGTGAAATTCCCCGTGAAAACCCCGGCGGAATCTGGAGAAGGATCATGAGAGAGCTGGAAGGAAAAATCGCACTGGTAACCGGCGCGTCGCGCGGCCTCGGCCGGGGCGTGGCCACCGTGCTGGCGGAAAAGGGAGCGACCGTCGTCGTCAATTTCCGGAGCGGCGCCGAAGCGGCGGCCGAAACCGTCGCCGCCATCGAAAAGGCGGGCGGAACCGCCGTCGCCATGCAGGCCGACGTCTCGGAGTCCGGAGAGGTCGGGAAACTGTTCGATCGGATTGCCGAAACCTTCGGCCGGCTCGACATTCTGGTCAACAACGCCGGCACTTCGCGCGCGCAGGACATCTTTGAAATGAGCGAGGCGGACTGGGATTTCATCCTCAAGACCAACCTCAAGAGCGTATTCTTGTGCAGCAAGCGGGCGATGGAGATGATGCGCGAACAGAACTTCGGCCGGATCATCTCGATGACCAGCATGGTCGCCTACCGCGGCGCGGTGTTCGGCCACTGCCACTACGCGGCGACGAAGGGGGCGATTCTCTCCTTCACCCGCACGATCGCGCGGACCGGCGCGCCCTATCACATCACCGCCAACGCGATCGCGCCGGGAATCATCGAAACCGAACTGCTCTTTCAGACCCACGGCGAGGAGGGGGTGGCGAAGCTCGCCGCGACCGTTCCGCTCGGGCTGGGCAAGCCGCGCGACGTGGGTCTGGCGGCGGCCTTTCTCGCAGGCGAGGGGGGCGGCTACATCACCGGCGCGTGCATCGACGTCAACGGCGGGATGTACTTCCACTAGGCGCCGCGGGAAACAACGGTCCGCCCCGCCGCCCCTCTCCTACTCCAGCTGGAGCACTTTCCAGAGGGAGGGATCCTCTCCGGTCCCCATTCCCGGCGCGGCGGCCAGATACCCCTCCCGCAGTTTGCCGTCGTTGTCGTTGACGATCAGATTGAAGCGGAATCCGGTTCCGGCGATCTCCCGCGTCATGCCGAGCGCGGCGAAGGGCAGGAGCGCCTCGTAAAGGGTCCGGCGGCTCCCGTCGTCGCGCCGGGCGTTCACCCGGACGGCGGAGGAGGGATCGGCGAATCCTTCCGGGCGGCTCCAGCAGAACACCTCCGTCCCGCCGTCGTCGCGCCGCGCAAAACCGATGCTCCAGAACCCCTTCTGCCCCGGCAGCGCCAGGCCGAACTGCACGCTGTCGCCCCGCCAGATTGCCTCGCCGGAATTGGTCTGTACGGGAAGGTCGTCGGTGACCTCCGCTCTCAGGCGCAGAAACTCTCCGCGGCGTTCCAGAAAGATCCGGGCGGAGAGATCGGCCGGCCCCTTCCAGTAGAAGGGTTCGTTCCCCGGAGCGCTCGGCACCAGCGCGTGGTACTGCCCGGCGTCCGCCAGCACGAACAGCGGCTCGCCCGCCGCCGGCTTCCGGATCAGCGAAAGCGGAACCCGCTCGACCACGGCACCGCCCAGCGAGAGCTCCAGCTGCAGCGTCGCCGGGTGCGAAAGCGGCGCGGTGAAGCTCTCCGCCGCCCGGAGATGGAGCGTCACCGCCCGGGTTTCTCCCGGCTGCAGCGGGACGACTTCACGTTCCGGCGTGACGGAGACCCCGTCCGGTGCCGCCGCGTTCAGCGTCAGGGAGAGCGGTTTCTCCGCCGGATTGAAGAGGGCTATGGGGCAGGTGCGTTCCCTGCCCGGCTCCAGAATGAGATGCACCGGCAGCTGTTCCGGCAGAAAGCCGCGCGCGAGGCGGATTTCCCCGTTTCCGCCCGGGGGCGTCTTCAGCGTGAAGGGGGTGGAGGAGACCGGGATGCACGCGTTCTCCCCCTGGAGTTCGACCGGCGTCTCCTTCCCGAAGAGATCCACCTTCACGGTTCCGGGGGGAAGGGTGGCGAAGAGGGTCCGCGGGCGTTCGCGCTGATTGTTCCAGAGCGCCAGCAGCGTCCCGCCGTCTGCGCGGCGGAACCGCAGGGCGCTGATCTCCTTGCCGGCGGAAATCCTGCCCGTGAATTCGGCGTTCCGGTAGGTGGCCGCGAGCATGTTGAAGGCAAGATAGGCCGGTTTCGGTTCGAACTCCGTTGTGAGCAGCCCGAAATGGCGCTCGTAATGGCCCGGGGCGTAGAGTTCGCCCTTCTCCCGCAGATTGTACCAGTTGTAGCCCACGGCGCCGAAGGCACGGGCGGTCAGAAGTTTCTTGAACAGGCTCGCCGCCTGCTCCCGTTCGCCGATCCGGACGGAGCTCTCCGCCGTCTCGTTGGAGTACCAGGGGCGGGGGGCATTTTCGCCGATCAGGCCGCTTCGCTCGAGCTGTTCCAGCTGCGCCAGATAGCCGGCGAGGGGGCCGTGACCGTGAAAGGCGAAGAGGTCGAAGTGTTTACCGCCATCCTCCTTGAGCTGTTTGATCCAGCCGTTGTTGGAGCGGGGATCGCCCCCCGCGTCGGTCTGGGTGCCCGCGATGCCCCCGTTCATGACCACCGCCTGCGGCGAGACGCGCCGGATGGCGTCGTATCCGGCCCGAAGCAGCTCCATGTACCGGGGGAAGTCGAAGTTGGCGAAGAGGATGAGGTCCGGTTCGTTCCAGAGTTCGAAATAGCGGATGCGCCCCCGGTAGTGTTTGGCGATCTTCGCGCAGAAGGCGGCGTAGAGCGCCGGATCGGCGAACCGGCCGACCCGGGCGAATTCCGGTGCGCGGTACTTCGGCGTGAAGTCGCGGGGAATCGCCCAGTCCGGCGGGTTTCCGAGGATCGCCTCCACTTCGACTCCCTGAGCGGCGAGCAGAGCGACGAGCTGGTCGTAGAGGGTGAAATTCCACCGGTCCGGTTCCGGCTGGAAGCGGTTCCAGGAGAAATCCAGCCGCATGATTCCGGCGCCGCAGAGGCCGGCGGCCAGAGCCTCCAGCTCCGCCTTTTCCCGGCCGAACCGCTCCATATGGCTGCAGACGCCGAGGAGGAATCCCGGGGCGCGTTTCGCGACCGGTCCCGCCGGGACCATGCGACCGAAGCGGTGTTCGCCGGAATACTCCTTTCCGGTGGCGCTGATCAGGCGGTAGTTGAGCTTCCACCACCCCGGGGCGGAGTAGTCGCCGGGAAGGACGATGCGCCCCGGAGTTTCCGGCGTGGCCCGGGCGGACACTCCGGCCTGCCGGAGGTTGCCGGCACCGTCCTCGATGCGCAGCACGCCGCCGAGGACGAGCTCGCCGGTGCCCTCGTTGCGGACGACGAGCGCGGGCGGTTCCTGCCGCTGCGGCAGCAGGAGATTGAACCGGTGACCGGTCTCCAGCGAGAGGTTCACCGCCTCGCCGAAGCGCCGGAAAGAGAGGGAATCGAGCAGGATTCCGGCGCCGGGACGTGTCCGGGCGCTGCAGTCGACGGCGATGCCGTGAAAGCGGAGCGGCCAGTCGATTTTCCGGTTTCGATCGCCGCCCCAGACGGCGGCGGCGGCGCCTTCGGCGACGCGGTAGTCCAGCTGCCGTTTCCCGGAGAAGGTGCCGGATGCTGTGTTGACGAACTGGAAAAGCTCCCCGCTGGAATCCCGCAACCGGAGAACGATCCGGCGCAGTTCGACTGGTTCCGGGAATTCGACCTGAAGGGAGAAGGTCGCCTGTTCAAATCGGCCGATTTCGGGGGAGGCGGGCGAGACGAGCCCCAGTTCCATCGCGGCCGGGGCGGGGTCGCCCCAG
>ENA-UONY01002507-UONY01002507.1-human-gut-metagenome-genome-assembly--contig:-CS9-NODE-2507-length-12809-cov-9.038184_pt1 | contig 12809 bp, 10 predicted proteins | sample MGYA00242465_ERZ724012 | MGnify/ENA metagenome assembly ERZ724012 | reverse complement strand
TCACGTGCTTTGATCAGCATTTCGGTTGCATTTACCAACATTATTCATTACCTCCACAAAATCATTGGGGTCTTGCTCGTTTCATATCCGCTTTGTGCACGGTTTAACGAACCTACAGAATTAGTATACCCCAAACAGCGGCCAAAATCAATCCAAACCGGTGTTTTTCCTGTAACAATGCGGGGATTCTGTTTCTGGCAGGGTGCAGGGGGTTACTGCCAGAAGCGCGTATATTCGATAGAATACAACAAATTTCCATATAATGCGCAACAAGCGGCCGGAAGACAGAAAGCTTGATGAAGGACGGATTTTCAACACAGATCCACATTCGTCAAAATGATATTGGGCAATTTGGCAAAAGCGGACAGGATGCAGTTCAAAAAATTGTCATATTTCCGACTTGTATTCTACAAATTGTACGTAGGAAATCAAAAAAGGTCGAACCAAAAAGTGGAAAACCTTGTGGAAAGTGTGGAATTCCACAGGCAAAACAGGCTTTAAAGCTGGACTTTTGAACTTTCTCCACAGGGTTTTCAACATGTGGAAAAATAATCGCTCTTCTACGGATTGTATACCGCGTTTTTGTGGAAAACTTTTTTCTCCGGCAAAACAGAGGGATATCTACCCAGCAGCCGGGTAAAGCTGATGCAGGGCGGCAGAACATTTCTGCAAAAAAGCGGAAACGGCCTTCGGCACCACGAACAGAAAAACTTTTGCAGGACGCGGATAAAAAACGGTAATTTGCTGGCAAACAAGGTCGGCTTATGCTATACTTCAAAATGAGTTATCAGCTTCAGATCATACCGGTGCGCGGCCCAGAGTGCGGCGCGCCTTTTGGAGGGTGTGCACAGCACCTTCCGGTGATACAACGGAAGGAGAAAATCATCATGGAAGAAAAGAACCAGCCGCGCCGTCCGCGCCGCAGCCCGGAAGAGCCGCTGCAGAAGAACGAGAGCCTTGTTTATGGCAAAAATCCGGTGACCGAACTGCTGAAAAGCGGTTCCGGCGTGGACACCGTGCTCATTGCTGAGGGCATGGCTCCGGCCGTGGCGGCTTACTATACCGCATTGGCAAAGGAAGCGGGTGCCACGGTGAAGCGGGTGCACCCCAACAAGCTGCGCCTGATGACCGGCACCGAGAGCCATCAGGGTGTGGCGGCATTTGCCAGCGAGATCGAATACGTGACGGTAGACGACCTGATGGCAGCAGCCAAGGACAAGGGCGAGGCACCTTTTCTGGTGCTGAGCGATGGCATTGAAGACCCGCACAATCTGGGTGCCGTGATGCGCAGTGCTCTGCTGTGCGGTGCGCATGGCATCGTGATTCCAAAGCGCGGCGGCGCATCGGTCACGCCTACCGTCATCAAGTCCAGCGCAGGTGCCGCAGAACGCCTGCCGGTGGCTCGTGTGGCCAACATCGGCGAGACCATCCGCCGCCTGAAGGAGCAGGGTGTGTTCGTCTACTGCGCCGATATGGACGGCGTGTCTCTGCGCAGGAACAACCTGACTGGCCCCATTGCACTGGTGCTGGGCAGCGAGGGCAGCGGTGTTTCGCAGCTGGTGAAAAAGCTGTGCGACGGTGTGGTGCGGCTGGATATGGCAGCACCGGGCACCGGTGTGGACAGCTACAACGTGTCGGTGGCTGCGGGCATTATTCTGTACGAGATCCAGTCCCAGCGCGCAGCACAGCAGGCATGATCCGGCATTCGGGCCGGAACCTCAATTTGAATTACAGGAGGGACAAGAATGCCGAAAGATAAAAATAATGGCCGGGAAATGACCCCGGATGAAAAGTTCCGCTCCTTTTTCAGCACCACGGCGGTGGATATCCCGGAGGAGATGACCCGGAGGGACGAAAACCAGCCGGAGGAAAAGCCGCAGAAACGGTTTGGCCTGTTTGGCCGTGGCAAGGAAAAGCAGGAGACTGACGAAGCTGCAGCAGAGCAGCCGCAGGAAATGCCTACCGGTGAGGTGCGGCTGGGTGAGGATGCGCAGCCGGAACCGGAAGCGGATCTGGAACTGATGCTGAAGCCGGAGGCAGACCCGGAACAGGAACTGGCCCCGTGGCCTTTTCTGGAGAAGGAAGCAGAGGATACACAGCCGGAAGCACCCGCCAAAAAGCCGGAGGAAAAATCTGCACCGCAAACGGCGGAACCCCCGGCGGCAGTGAAGCCGGAAACACCCCGGCAGAGCGCTGTCCCGGCGGCAAGACCCGCAGAGCAGCACAGCACGGAAAAGCCTCTCCGGCACCCCAAGAATGCGCCGGAGGTGCTGCTGCCGCAGGAAGAGCAGGAGCAGCAGGAGATGGCACAGCTCAAGGCGATGATCAACGGCCTGAGCGACCAGAAGCCGGAAAAGCCTGCACCGAGGGCCGAAGCAGCCCCGGCAGCAGAAACTGAACCGGCTGAAAGCAAAAAGAAACCGTCCGGTGCACCGCTGCCCGCGGCTGTGTTTGCAGCGGTAAAGGAGACGGCACCGGAGCTGCAGCCGGAACCTGTGCCGCAGCCGGAAAAGCAGCCGGTGGCCGATTTCTTTGGCAAGGCGCAGAGCGAGGACGCACCGCAGGCACCTTTGGCCCCGGCAGAAGAGCCTGCCGCAAAAGAGGACACCATGAGCCTGCCGCTGCTGCCGCTGGACGGTGAAGAGCCGCAGCAGGCACCGGAGAAGGCACCCGCTGCGCCACAGCCGGAACTGAAAGCTGAGGCGGAGGACGCGGTGTCTCCGGAGGAACATGCCGAAACGGAGCTGACCGAGCCGGAGGCTACGGCGGATAAGCTGCACCGTATGAGTGCAGAGCTGACGCTGCGCTGCGTGCTGGGCGGCATTCTGACTGTAGTGCTGCTGCATTTTGGTTTGGTGTCGGATGGGCTGCTGCCCGCCATGGCGGCGCTGGACCCGGATGCTGCCCCGGCGGCATTCTATGGTGCAAACCTGCTGCTGCTGGCAGCAAGCCTGTGCGTGGGCTTCCCGGTGCTGCGCGACGGCCTGAACGGCCTGCGCGGACGGCCTTCTTCCGAGACGATGCCGGCGCTGGCCGCAGTAGCAGCGCTGGTGCAGGCGGTCACAGCCATGCTGAACGCAAATGTTTACCGCGGCACCACCGGCATCTCGCTGCTCAGCGGCATGGCCGCGCTGGGGCTGTTCCTTGCGCTGCTGGGCAGCCGGGTGATGCTGGCTGCTGTCAAGGGCGGCTATGAGCTGGTGACCAATGGTGTGGAGTTCGAGGGCGCCTACCGCGCCAAGGATAAAGACCTGCTGCGTGCCCTTGCACGGGATCTGGAACAGAAGGACCCCTGGGTGCTGCTGAGCCGCCCAATGAAGGAAGCTGACGGCTTTGTGGAGCAGAGCTTGAGCGAGCGCGCAAGCGAGCGCCGTGCCCGCAAAGTTTCGTACATCCTGCTGGGCGTTGCCCTGCTCAGCGGTGTGCTGTTCCTGCTGGCAGGTGCCGGCTGGAACAAAGCTGCGGCTGCCATGGCCGCTGTGCTGTGCATGGGCGCACCGCTTTCTTCTACCCTGATCGCGGGCGTTGCCTCGCTACGGCTGCAGCGTGCGGCTGCGGCTGTGGGCGCAGTCGTGCCCGGTTGGCAGGCCATTGAGCAGCTGGGCGGCATTGATACGCTGCAGATCGATGCAGACGACCTGTTCACCGCCGACAGCGCACAGCTGGAGGATATCCGCATCTTCAAGGGCGGCCGCATCGACCGCGCCATCCTGTACGCGGCCAGCGTGCTGAACGAGAGCCACGGCACCCTGAAGGGGCTGTTCCGCCAGATCGTTGAGGAACGCACAGACATCCTGTTCCCGGTCAAGGATCTGGAGCAGCACCATGGGCTGGGCTTTTCCGCCTGGTGCGATAACAACCGCATCCTCATTGGTACCCGCCGCTATCTGGAGCAGGAGGGCGTGCCGCTGCCGGACGAGGAATACGAGATGCAGCACTCGAAGAACGGCGAGCTGCAAATTTTGTATCTGGCTGTGTCCGGCAATCTGCACGCTATGTTCGTGCTGAAATATGTGGGCGGGCGCAATGTGGCCCGCAGCCTTGCCGTACTGCAAAAGGAGAACATCCGCCTGCTGGTCACATGCCAGGACCCCAGTCTGACTGCACACCACATTACCGAAGCATACCGCCTGCCGGAAGGCATGATCACCGTGCTGGATCAGGAGCAGTGCAACGCCATCAAGGCCGCACCGGCAGACCCGGAGGACACCTGCTGCATGATCCATCTTAAGGCGTTTGCCAGCCTGACCGGCGGCCTTCAGGCTGCGGATCAGGCCCAGAACGCCGAGAGCAGCGCCACCACGGTACAGATGGTCTCGGTGCTGTTCTCCATTATCATTGCAGCGCTGCTCACCAGTGCAGGCAGCATCTGGGAGCTTTCGGTGGCAACGGTGCTGATGTATCAGGCAGCGTGGAGCGCCCTGAGCATTGCTGTGTGTGCACTGAAGCAGCATAACTGAGAAATATTCTCAGAATAAATAGGAACTGTTCTTGATTTCCATCAAAAAATATGGTATACTCTGTTCAGAACCTGAGCCGCAGGCGAAAAAATTACCGCCGGGCTGAATGATAGAGCCGGGATCGGTCGATCCTGACAGAAGATCCGTTTTTGAAAGGAGAGCATCATGGAACTGAAGGGTACCAAAACCGAGAAAAATCTGATGGAAGCGTTTGCAGGCGAGAGCCAGGCACGCAACAAGTACACCTTCTTTGCCAGCATGGCAAAAAAAGAAGGCTACGAGCAGCTGGCCGCGATCTTTGAGGAGACCGCCGGCAATGAGAAGGAGCACGCAAAGATCTGGTTCAAGCTGCTGTGCGGCGGCGCGATCCCCGATACCCTGACTTGTCTGGACATGGCAGCGGGCGGTGAGCACGACGAGTGGACCGAGATGTACCCCCGCATGGCCAAGGAGGCCAAAGAAGAGGGCTTCCCTCAGATCGCAGCACTGTTCACCATGGTGGCACAGATCGAGAAGGAGCACGAGGAGCGCTACCGTGCGCTGGCCGAAAACCTGAAAAACAACAAGGTCTTTGCCCGCGAGGAGCAGCAGGTATGGCAGTGCCGGAACTGCGGCTACACCTATATCGGCAAGTCCGCACCGCTCAAGTGCCCGGTGTGCGCACATCCGCAGAGCTACTTTGAGCTGAAAAAGATCAACTACTAAGCTGAAAATTCAAAAGCAGAACAGCGCCGCCGCATCCGGTTTGCCGGGTGCGGCGGCGTTTTGTACAAAATTGAAAAGCGGATTTTATTATTCTCCACAAAATATGGCTCAGCTGCCCGGCAGAATGGGCAAAAAACTTGACCCGGTTTTGCACTGCGTGTAAAATAATACGGAGACAGGAATATTTAAAGGATCTTGCAGCAAAGCAGGCGGGGAGGGCAAAGCCCATGAAGCAGGGGTTCAAAGCGTGTGTTTGTGCAGTGGTGCTGTGCGCAGAACTGTTTGCAGCCGGGGCCTTGTCGGCCTATGCTGCGCAGGAGCAGCCGCTGCCGGACAGCGGCATGACATTGGACACTGCCGAACTGACGCTGGATATCACCGAAGGAGACCCGGCCCCGGTGGCCTACCTGAATGTGCAGGCACCCAACGACTACTTCTTTCTGATCTGGACTTCCAGTGATCCGGCAGTGGCATCGGTGGACGGCACCGGCAAGGTGACCGGCCATGCCGAGGGCACTGCGGCCGTCACGGCCCGCAATGAGCGCGGCGAAAAGACCACCTGTACCATCACGGTGCGCAAAAGCACAGCCAGCCGCCTGGTGCTGAACACCAGCGATCTGACGCTTACCATTACAGAGCAGGAGCCTGCCCCGACGAAACAGCTGAAGCTGGAACAGAACAAAGGCGGGTTTACCTATGTGCGGCAGTGGATCAGCAGCAACCCGGCGGTGGCATCGGTAAGCACAAACGGTACCGTAAAGGCGCAGGGGTCCGGCAAGGCCGTCATCAGCGCACTGACCACAGCCGGGCAGGTGCTGCGCTGCACGGTAACGGTTACATCGGAGATCGGACGGGTGCAGATGAGCAAAAACGCCATGCTGCTGCAGGCAGTGGGAGCCAGTCAGAAGCTGACCGCGCAGGCTGCAGGCGCCAAAAACGGAACGATGACATGGCTCAGCAGCAATCCGGGTGTGGCAACTGTGAGTGCGGATGGCATGGTAACGGGGGTGGGCGACGGTGAAACGATGATCCTTGCCGTTACACCGGAGGGTCGTGCCGATGCCTGCTATGTGGCCGTGGGAGCGGCGGCGTGGCGGTTCCGCTCGGAGGACGAGCTTGCCGAAACGCTGACTCTGACCGGCCAGCTGCCCTATTCGGATGGAAAGTAAAAAGAAAAATGGGAGCGTTCTGTGCAGCAGGATGCTCCCATTTTTTCAAAACCCGCTGGGCAGAAAGATCATGGTTCCCCGGGCAGACCACGCCATCCGCTGGGCCATGCAGCCGGGCGCACCGGCCAGCAGAAACAGGGCCAGTGCGGCGAGCAGCAGCACCCATCCAAGGCCGCTGTGCGGCCTGCCGGAAAAAGGATCCCCTTTTTTGCGTCTCATCCCGCTGCCCCCTTTTTGCTGTGCTGGCCCATGCTATGCGCGGCCAGCAGTGATTGTGCAACGTGCTGGGCTGTGGTACAATAAAATATCGAAATCTACTGTGCAGGGAGAACGATCTTTATGCTGACCATTACACTGCTGGGCACTGCGGCTACCATGCCACTGCCGGACCGGGCACTCTCGGCGGCGTTTGCTGCCTGCGGCGGCCACGGCCTGCTGTGGGACTGCGGCGAGGGCACGCAGGCGGCAGCGCGCCGTGCGGGCGTGAACCTGATGCGGGCAGATGCCATCTGCCTGACCCACTACCATGGCGACCACATCTTTGGTCTGCCGGGCCTTTTGCAGACTCTGGGGGCGCAGGGCCGCACAAGGCCGCTTGCGCTGCTGGGTCCGGAGGGCCTGCCGGATATCTGGGCGGCGGTGCGGGCACTGACCGGCCCGCTACCCTATCCGGTGAAGCCGCAGGTGCTTATGCCGGGCCAGCCGCTGGCGCTGGATGCGCTGAGCGAGGGCTGGCCTGCCGGTGCGCGGCTGGTGTCGTTTGCCACAAAGCACCGGGTAAAAAGCCTTGGCTACCGGCTGGAGCTGCCCCGTGCAGGCAAATTTTCGCCGGAGCAGGCCCGGGCGCTGGGGGTGCCGGTGCAGCAATGGAAGCTGCTGCAGAAAGGGCAGAGCGTTGCCGTGGAGGGCAGAACGGTGCAGCCTGCGCAGGTGCTGGGCGCCCCGCGCAAGGGGTTGAGCGTGGTATTTTCCGGCGATACGGCCCCCTGCCCGTATTATTTGCAGGCGGCGCATGACGCAGACCTGCTGATATGCGATGCCACCTATGCCCTTCCGGAGCAGGAAGACCAGGCCCGTCAGTGGGGGCACAGCACCTTTGGGCAGAGCGCGACCCTTGCCGCGCAGGCGAGAGCAAAGCGGCTTTGGCTGACCCATTATTCCCCCATGATCACCGACCCGGAGGAGTATGCCGCGCAGGCACAGAGCATCTTCCCGGCGGCGGAGTGCGGCTTTGACGGCAAAAGCATCACCCTGCAGTACGAGGAGGCACAGCCATGACCATCCGGATGGACGAGGGTGCGGCAGAGCTGCTGGACACCCTGCACAGGGCGGGCTATGCAGCCTACGTGGTGGGCGGCTGCGTGCGGGACAGTCTGCTGGGCCTTACACCGCACGACTGGGACCTGTGCACCAGTGCTCTGCCGCAGCAGGTGATGGAGCTGTTCGGCGCGCAGCGGTGCATCCCCACCGGCCTGCAGCACGGCACGGTAACGGTGAAGCAGAGCGGTGCCCTTTACGAGATCACCACCTTCCGTACAGAAGGCACCTACACGGATGGCCGCCACCCGGACGAGGTGCACTTTGTGCCGGATGTGCGGGAGGATCTGGCCCGGCGGGATCTTACCATCAACGCCATGGCCTACAATGAAAAAGAGGGCCTTGTGGACCCCTTTGGCGGGCAGGCCGACCTGCAAAGCGGCATCGTACGGGCGGTGGGTGTGCCCCGCCAGCGGTTCACCGAGGACGCGCTGCGCATCCTGCGGCTGTACCGCTTCGCAGCCCGGTTTGGCTTTGCCATCGACCCGCCCACGGCGCAGGCGGCACAGGAGCTGTGTGCCCATCTGGACTGCGTATCGGTGGAGCGCATCGAGGAAGAGCTTGCAAAACTGCTGAGCGCACCCGCCCCTGCGGCATATCTTGACAAAAAAATACTGCTTGTTATTCTGCCGGAGCTTTCACCGGAGGCACTGGCGGCGGCAAAGCCGGTGGTGGATGCCTGCCCGGCGGGTGCAGAAAACCTGCCCATCCGGCTGGCGGCGCTGCTGCTGAGCCTTGGCGAGGACGGCACCCGCCGCACCCTCAGGCGCCTGCGCTGCTCCAATGCCTGTATTGAGGAAACGGCGGTGCTGGTGCGGGAAGCCAGAAGGCGTGACGGTAGCTTTCTCTTCGGACACGAGTTCGAGTTGCGGCACCCAGCGGATGCTTTGTGCCTTGAGCAGCACTCGCATCCTGCTGGCCGCTGCCCCAACAGCAACTCCTTGTTTCCGCCGCAGGCGGCAGTCGTTGCCGTTGCAGGCCATTCCATCGCCCGCCCTATTGCCTTCGGCAACAGGGTCCCACCCCAGCGGACGGTCCTCAGAGAAACTACCGTCACACCCGACTTTACTATCTACGCCCGCCGACTACTGGGCAAATATAACTTGTGTACCGTGCAGCGTTTGGCAGCACTGGGCACAGCCCTGCAGCCGGAACACGCGGCTGATTTTGCTGCACTTTCCGAATTGGCCGAACGATTGGATGCGGACGGCGTGTGCTGCCGCGTCAGCCAGCTGGCTGTGAATGGCCGCGACCTGATGGCGGCAGGCATCCCGGCGGGGCCGGGCATCCGCAAAGTGCTGGAAGCGCTGCTGGACGGTGTGATCCGGGAAGAATATCCCAACGAGCGGCAAGCCCTGCTGGACGCAGTGCAGCAGCTCGCTGCGTCTTGACAAGCTCTTTTTTCAGAGTTACTATTATACTACTGTTTTAGTGTGTTGAATGCACCAAAGGAGAACTTATGACCACACAGACCCCTGATTCAAAGCCGCGTGCCCTCATTGCCATGAGCGGCGGCGTGGACAGCTCGGTGGCGGCATGGCTCATGCAGCAGGCAGGCTATGACTGCACCGGCATCACCATGCGGCTCACCCGCAACGAAACGCTGGGACAGTCCGGCTTTCACACCTGCTGCTCGGAAAAGGACATCGAGGACGCGGCAGAGGTGGCGTTTGCCATGGATATCCCGTACGAGGTGCTGGATTTCACGGCCGACTTCCGGGAACAGATCATTGAAAAATTCGTCCGCGTGTATGAGGCGGGCGGCACGCCGAACCCCTGCATCGACTGCAATAAATATATGAAGTTCCGCCATCTGCTGGACTGGGCTCGGGCACACGGCATGGAGTATGTGGTCACGGGCCACTATGCCCGGGTGGAGCAGGACGAGGCCACCGGCCGTTTCCTGCTCAAAAAGGGGCTGGACGAGGGCAAGGACCAGAGCTACGTGCTCTACAACCTCACTCAGGAGCAGCTGGCGCATATCCGTCTGCCGCTGGGCGGCCTGCACAAGACTGAGGTGCGCGAGATCGCGGAGCAGCACAAATTTGTCAATGCCCGCAAGCACGACAGTCAGGACATTTGCTTCGTGCCGGATGGCGACTATGCCCGCTTTATGGAGGACTTCACCGGCAAACACTACCCGGCAGGTGATTTTCTGGATGAGAGCGGCAGGGTGGTGGGCACCCACAACGGCGCGGTGCGGTACACCATCGGCCAGCGCAAGGGGCTGGGCCTTGCCATGGGGGCACCTGTGTACGTCTGCGGCAAGGACATGCAGGCAAACACCGTCACGGTAGGGCCGGAGGAGATGCTGTTCGACCGCATCGTGTATGCGGACGAGGTGAACTGGATCGCCATTCCGGAGCTGACCGGGCCGCTGCGGGTCACAGCCCGCACCCGGTACCATCAGGTGGAGCAGGCCGCCACCGTCTACCCGGCGGAGTGCGGCTTCCGGCTGGAATTTGACCAGCCCCAGCGCGCCCCTACGCCCGGTCAGGCCGTGGTGCTGTATCAGGGCGACACCGTGCTGGGCGGCGGCACCATTACGAGAGTGGAAAAGTAACAAGGAGAACAAAATGCAAAATCAGTATTCCCGCACGCAGTTGCTGCTGGGCGCGGAAGCTATGGAAAAACTGCACAATTCCCGCGTGGCGGTGTTCGGCATCGGCGGCGTGGGCGGCTACACGGTGGAAGCGCTGGCGCGCAGCGGCGTGGGGGCACTGGATCTGATCGATGATGATAAGGTCTGCCTGACCAACCTCAACCGCCAGATCATCGCCACCCGCAGCACGGTAGGGCAATATAAGGTAGATGTGGCTGCGCAGCGCATCCACGACATTGACCCGGACATCAGGGTGACCACCCACCGGTGCTTCTTTGGCCCGGAAACACAGGACCAGTTCGACTTTACCCAGTACGACTATGTGGTGGATGCCATTGACACCGTCACCGGCAAGCTGGCCCTTGTGATGAAGTGCAAGGAGGTGGGCACTCCCATTATCTGCTCCATGGGCGCAGGCAACAAGATGGACCCGACCCGCTTTGAAGTGACCGATATCTACAAGACCTCGGTCTGCCCGCTGGCCAAGGTGATGCGCACCGAGTGCCGCAAGCGCAAAATCAAGCACCTGAAGGTGGTCTACTCCAAGGAGCCTGCCATGACCCCCATCGAGGATGACGACATCAGCTGCAAGTATCACTGCATCTGCCCTCCGGGCACCCAGCGCAAGTGCACCCAGCGCCGTTCGGTGCCGGGTTCCAATGCCTTTGTACCCTCGGTGGCTGGCCTGATCATCGGCGGCGAGGTGGTAAAAGACCTTGTGGGCTTTGTACCGATGAAGGGGTAAAACAGACTGCAAACTCCTGCTGTGTGGGACGATTTGAAATGCGCTCCGCGTTGCTTTGCGCATAAGCTAAGGAAATTATATTTTTGATTTTGGGGTCCAGAAACGCCTGCGGGCATTTCTGGACCCCATTTTCATGGGCGGGGGGGCGTGGAGGAAAGGCTTGTGCTTACGGGCAGAACGTTAACTCCGCCGCGTGAATGTTTCCGCAGGAAACCAGTGCGGCAGCTTCCGCTTTCGGTTATGACTCCTCCCGTGAAAAGGCAATTCTGGAAAATCCGCAGATTTTCCAGAATTGCGAAATAAAATAATAATTCCGCTGAAAATGGTCAGAGCATCAGCGGAGACCATTTAAGATCGTGCTTTTTACGCGCTGCAGCGTTCTATAATATAAATTTGCAACTAATTTGCATTTTGGTATTGCAATTGGAGAGAATATCGTGTATAATCATCCCTGTTCAAAAATGCAACCAATTTGCAATTTACTAAAATGAAGCGACGAACGGTCGTTTTTAGGAGCGTATATGGAACTGTTTCTGGATGTTCTGGGCGAATCTCTGGTGGACACCGCCAAGATGCTGCCCTTCCTGTTTTTGGCTTATCTTCTGATCGAGTATATCGAGACCCGCCACGGTGAGCGCATTGAAGCACTGCTGGCAGGCGGCGGGCGCTGGGGCGCGATTCCGGGCGCGGTGCTGGGCTGTGTGCCGCAGTGTGGCTTTTCGGCCATTGCGTCCAACTTCTACTCCTCCCGCGTCATCACACTGGGCACCCTGATGGCCGTCTACCTTGCCACCAGCGACGAAGCCATCCCGCTGCTGGTATCCATGCCGGCCTACTGGGATAAGCTGGCTGTGCTCATGGTCATCAAGGTGGTATACGCCATTGTGGTGGGCTTTGTGCTGGATTTTGTGCTGCGCGGCGTGCTGCCCAAATCGCTGCGCGGTGGCTACACCGGTCATGCCGATGAGGTGGACTGTCACGAGGAGCACAGCGACGAAGAGGGTAAGCCCGCCCCCATCTGGAAAGCGGCCCTGCGCCATACGCTGGAGATCTTTGTGTTCATTTTTGCGTTCAGTCTGGTGTTCGGCCTGATCGTGGAAGGCGTGGGCGAAGATGTGTTTGCAGACCTTCTGGGCAGCATGGGCTTCTTCCAGCCGGTAGTGGCCGCACTGGTGGGCCTGATCCCCAACTGCGCCGCCAGCGTGCTGCTGACCCAGCTGTATGTGGAAGGTGCCCTGCGCTTTTCCAGTCTGGTGGCGGGCCTTTGCACCGGTGCAGGCGTGGGCCTTGCGGTGCTGTGGCGCACCAATCCTTCGTGGAAGCAGAACCTGTTCATCACCGGCCTGACATGGGGTGCAGGCGCATTCCTCGGCGTGGCAATGCAGGTGGTCGTGGCCGTGTTTGCGTGATCCCGAGAAGGAGCTGCAAAGAAAACGGCATCGTGAAACAAAATAAGGCTATTGCATGGAATTCTGTGCAGTAGCCTTATTTTTATGCCCAAATGCACCCCAATTTTAAAAAAGTATGGTATACTGGTACAAAACTCAGTTCCATAGGGGAGAATAGAATGCAATATAAGATTCTGGCAAGCGATTACGACAACACACTGGTGCCCTTTGGCGAGGACAAGCCGCGTCAGAAGGTGGTCAAGGCGGTAAAGAAGCTGCAGGCCGCAGGCGGCAGATTTGTGCTCAGCACCGGACGCGCGTATCCGTGCGTCAACCTCAAAGGCCAGCTGGGCGGCATCCGGTTCGATTATGCCATCACCTGCAACGGTGCCTGCGTGGTGGACCGCGAGGGCCGCATCGTGG
>ENA-UONY01002499-UONY01002499.1-human-gut-metagenome-genome-assembly--contig:-CS9-NODE-2499-length-12842-cov-6.032533_pt1 | contig 12842 bp, 10 predicted proteins | sample MGYA00242465_ERZ724012 | MGnify/ENA metagenome assembly ERZ724012 | reverse complement strand
GGGAACTGGAAACGGCCCTGTTCCACCGCCTGGACGCCAAGCGGTGCGCCGTCTAGCCTGCGGCCGCACTTCATTGCCAAATCATTCCGCACACTAACGAAAAAGCCAGGCACCGCAAAAGCGATACCTGACTATTTTGGAAGTGGCAAAAGGGCTTGGTCTCGGCTGCCGGCTGGGGTGCTGCTCCCCAGTGGGGAGCGCCCAGCACCGACCGAGGCGGGAGCCGAGACCGGCGCGGCAGAGCGCCACAGGTGGCCAGCGCTCCTCGGCACGCGGTTTTGGAGTGGATGTGGGAACAGCGCATAGAGAACGGGGAAGGGGCAGCGTTGGCCAATTTCTCTTGCAAGTCTGAAAAATTAAGGTGCTGTTCTGGTGCTACTGATTCTTTGGGCCCAAATTCATAGGGATTTCAGAAAAAAGACCCAACCAGATCTTATGGGTAGTAGCGCTTCATTGCGCTGATGTGCAATCCGAAACAGCCCAGAATGGAAAAGAAAACCGATGTAGTCCAAACTTCGCTAAATCACTTACATGAACGTTATTTGATATCACCGCTGCGTCAAGAGGTTTTGTGGAGTGTAACATAGGTTAAGTATCGGAGTCGCGTTTGGAGCCGCGGTGGGTGTTGGGAAACCATACAGCAGGAGTAAGAATAGAGTATCCCGTGACAATCTCATCCGTGGGATTGGAGAGGATGTGGGGCAGGTTTGAACAGATGAGGGTGGTGTCCCCTGCCTCCAGGCGGACGGCCTTACCGTCGATGATCACATCCACGGTGCCACGCTCCAGCAGGACGATCTCCTCACTGGGATGGATGACTGGCAGCTCTCCGTCTACGCTGCGGGGAGCCAACTCGAATCGGGCCACCAAGGACTGGGGCACAAATTCTCCGGTGGGCATAGGCGACATGATTTGATAGCGCACGTTTGAGTTGGGTTGGGAAAGTTGAATCATCTCGTCCTTGTGGAGAGTGAGACTGTCGTGGGGCTCGTCACCTAAGAACAAGTAGGTGGGGACACCTAATGCGCCGCTAATTTTCCGCAGAGTGGAAAGGGAGGGGTCGGTAAGATTTCGCTCAATTTGAGAAATGTACCCAATGGAAAGTCCGGTCTTTTCTGCCAGTTCCTTCAAGGTGATTTCCTGCCGTTTTCGGATGGAGCGGATCTGATCTCCTAGCATGTGGGGCCTCCCGTTTCACTGTGGTAAAAATCGCGTTGTATTTTGCTTATTATACCATGGGAAAAAAGATGCGTCAATGGCGGCGCTTTTTATGCTATAACTAAAAAGCAACAGAGGAAAAGTTGCTGAAAATTCTGGTATATATGCAAAATCAGGCGAAAAATTGAAATATTTCGGAAATATGCTTGACGGTAAGTTTTGAAAATAGTAAAATCAATAAAAACTGGAGGAGGCAGCGATATGAAACTGACAGACATGAAAGTAGAGCTCATCAAAATCCCCTTGAAGAAGCCCTTCCGCATCGCCTTTGCGGTGCAGGAGCACTCAGTGAACGTGCTGGTAAAGCTTATCACCGACGAGGGGGTCTGGGGTATTGGCGAGGCGGCGCCCTTCGAGCCTGTTACCGGGGAGAACGCCAACACGGTGATGGAGGCCTTAAAGCTCTTCAAGCAGGGCCTTCTGGGCCGGGATCCCATGGACCTGGAGGGCATCCACCAGATGATGGACAACCTTATCAGCGGCAACACCGCCGCCAAGGCCGCGGTGGACATCGCCCTGTACGACATCCGGGGCAAAGTGATGGGCCAGCCCTTGTACAAGGTGTTGGGAGGCAGCCGGAATAAGATTGTCACCGACATGACCATCGGCATCGACAAGCCGGAGCTCATGGCCCAGGAGGCTAGGGAACGGGTGGAGCGGGACGGCTTCACCATTTTAAAGGTGAAGGCGGGTATCTGTCCACAGGACGACGTCCGGGCCCTCACCCTCATCCGGGAGGCGGTGGGCCCCCATGTGCGCCTGCGGGTGGACGCTAACCAAGGCTACACCGTGGGCGATGCGGTGCGCACCCTGAAGGCCTATGAGAAGCTGGGGGTAGAGGCCGTGGAGCAGTGCCTACCTTGGTGGGATGTGGAGGGTGCCCAACTGGTGCGCTCTAAGGTGGACATGAAGATTATGCTGGACGAGTCCATCCACTCGCCGGTGGACGCCGCTCGTGCCTGCCGCTTGGAGGCCGCGGATATCCTGAACATCAAGCTGATGAAGTGCGGCGGCCTGTACCCGGCGGAAAAGATCAATGCTGTGGCCGAAGCGAACCACGTCCAGTGTATGGTGGGCTGTATGCTGGAGACCAAAGTGGCCATCGCCGCGGGGGTGGCCCTGGTGGCGGCTAAGTCCAACATCACCGAGGCGGACTGCGACAGCTTCATGTACGCCGTGGATCCGGAGATGGGTATGCCCGGCGGTTTTTCCGTGGAGGGCGGGGTGTACACCCTGTCGGACAAACCCGGTCTGGGCCTGGACTTCGACTTTTAACTGTGACATAATAGAAAGGGGAAAATGCATATGAACGGGACATTGTTCTCGTCGGAGGGAGCCCTGCTGTTCGTTATTTTCGGCGTGGTAGCCCTGGGGCTGTGGCTGCAGCGGTTTAAGGTGTTCAAGACGCTGGGCCCGGCGCTGACCGTCATCGTAACGGGCATTGTGCTTTCTAACCTGAAAGTCGTGCCCACCTCCAGCGCCACCTACGACGCTGTCAGCAACTATTGTGTACCGTTGTCGGTATCTATCTGCCTGTTGAGCCTGGATCTGCGCCAGATGCGTAAGCTCACCAAAGAACCGGTGATCGCACTGATTTCTGCCGTATGCAGCGTGTGCCTGGTGGCGCTGGTGTTCGGCGTGGTGTTCGCCGGGAAGATCGACGAGGGCTGGAAGGTGTCCGGTATGTTTGTGGGCACTTATACGGGAGGCAGCTCCAACCTGACCGCGATTGCGGTGGGTCTGGACGCGGCCAAGACAACCATCGCCTCGGCCAACGCCGCGGACTATGTGGTGGGCATCCCCACGATGATCCTCATGTTCGCGGTCCCAGCCATCTACAAAGGTTCCAAAAAGCTGAAAAAGCTGTGGCCCTACGATATGTCCCAGGAAGAGCTGCTGGGGGAGGGGGACCACGAGGAGCTGATGGCCTCGAAGGAGTGGTCCATTTTGGAGATCGCCTGCCTGCTGGCTATTGGCTTCGGCACGGTGTGGGTCTCCACCCTGATCTCCAACGCGGTGTTCGGCGAGGATTTCCGCAGTGCGGGGCGCATCCTGCTCATCACCACCTTCTCCATCCTGCTGGCCCAGGTGCCGGCAGTGCGGAAGCTGAGAGGCAATTTCGACCTGGGCCTGTTCGTGGCGCTGCTGTTCCTCAGCACCATCGGCTTCGCTGTGGATCTGATGCAGTTCTTTGGCTCGACCTTCTACATCACCCTGTTCTGCTTCTGCGTGATCCTGTTCAGTTGCTTGCTGCACCTGCTCATCACCCGGCTGCTGAAGATCCGCTTTGAGTATGTGCTGCTTTCTATCGTGGGCTGCATCGCCGACGGCCCCACCGCGGCCCTGGTGGCCTCCAGCGCCCAGTGGAAGATACTCATTAACATTGGCCTGCTCATGGGTGTGCTGGCGGGGGCCCTGGGAAATTATGTGGGCATTTCCGTTGCCTATGCGATACGGGCGATTGTAGGGGGATAGCCCTGTCCCTTAAATCAAGACGAAAGGTGGGAGAACTATGACTGTTTTTAATCTGTATGTTTCGGGCATTTTATATGGCAAGCTGGAGCTGGACCCGGCCGCTCCCCGCGTCCGCCGGTTGGACGTATTTGCCGGTACGCTGGGGGATTGGGAGCCCATTACGCCAGAGATTTCCGGGGAATATAAGTCCTTTTTGAAAATGGATTTTCTCGCTTTGGCGGAACACGCTGGGGAGTATCCCCAGGCCCTTTGCGGCAAGGGGGAATTCCAGGTGGCGGGAGAGCGTTACACCAGCGAGGACGGCGTCCACTATCTCCAGCGGGATGTGAAATTCCCCTGCAACAAACAGATAGAGGGCGGGAAACTCATTGCCGTGTACTGCCCCTCCCGGGAGATGGTGAGCCTGCTGGTGCGGGAGGGCTGCGAGGAGCGCACCCTCCTGCGTCTGTGGCGAGAGACCTGGCCGGAGGAGACGCTCTTTGCCGTATCCTACGCCGGTTCCTTTGACGTGCCCATGCGGGATGGGGTGGCCCTGTCCACCGACGTGTACCTGCCCGCCGATGTGGAGGGAAAGGTCCCGGCGGTACTGGCGCGCACCCCCTATGGGAAAGAGGAGGGCTGTGAAGTCTACTATCGCTATGTGCAGCGGGGCTATGCCGTGGTCATCCAGGACGTGCGGGGCCGCAACAAAAGCGGCGGGGAGTGGATCCCCAACTACTACGAGGTGGAGGATGGGGACGACACCTTGAACTGGATTGCCGCCCAGCCCTGGTCCTCCGGCAGCGTAGGCATGGTGGGCGGCTCCTACCTGGGGTACGTCCAGTGGGCCGCAGCAGCCAGCGGCAACCCCCACCTGAAAGCTCTCATCAGCGTGGTATGCGCTGGCAGCGCCTTTGTTGATGTGCCTCGACGGGGCGGATCTCTCAACTCCGGGATGCTTGCCTGGGCTTTTGCCGTATCCCAAAAAACATTTCAGCCAGAGCTCATGGAGCGGGATGATTGGCAGGAGGTGCTGCGCATCCGGCCCCTGTCGGACATCCCCAAGAAAGCCCTGGGCTACGAGGTGCCCTTCCTGGAGAAGTGGTTCCAGCCCCGGGCCAATGACGAGTTTTGGAGCCGCTCCGACTGGCAGGCCCGCTGGAAGGGGGCACAGGTCCCAGCGCTGATCCAGTCCGGCTGGTTTGACGACAACGGCATGGGCACCACCCAGGCCCTGGAGCTGGTTCACGACTTCCCTGCGCAGAAGCGGAAAGTTATCCTGGGCCCCTGGCAGCACAGCGGCAACAGCAAGTACGATATGCATGGGGTATCATTTGGCAGCCAGGCTTTGCGTTTCGACTTGGATCTGCTCTACTTTCGGTGGTTTGAGCGGTACTTAAAGGGTGTGGAGAACGGCGTGGACCGGGAATCCCCAGTGGAGTACTACACCTTGGAACAGGAAAAGTGGAAGACCGCGGAGAACTGGCCCGTCCCCGACACGGTAGAGCGGGTGCTGTACTTAACCAGCTCTGGCCATGCCAACACCTCTTCCGGGGACGGGCTCCTTACCTGGCAAGCCCCGGAGCGGGAGGGCAGGGATAGCTACCGCTATGACCCACAGGACCCCGCCGTCCATATTGTGGATATGTCGGAGAACGAGTTGGAGGTCCCGGAGGACTATACAAAAGAGGAACGCCGGAAAGATATTCTCTGCTACACCACAGAGCCTCTGGCGGAGGACGTGATCATCACAGGAGACATGACGGCTGAGCTGTATGTCTCCTCCAGCGCTCCAGATACGGACTTTGTAGTGCGGGTCACCGATGTGGATGAGAACGGCCGTTCCATCAAACTGGCGGACGGAGTGCTCAGCGCCCGGTACCGCAGCGGCTTTGAGAGGGCGAAATTCCTGGAGGCGGGGGAGATCGCCTGCCTGAAGATCCGCACCACCAAGCTGTCCAACTGTTTCCGCAAGGGCCACCGCATCCGGGTGACGGTGACCTCTGGGGCGGAGAACTTCATCTTTCCCAACAGCAACACCCGAGAGGGTTACAACAGCACGGTTACCGTGGTGGCGGAAAATACCCTGCACCACGGCGGCATCCATGCCTCGAAATTGGTTGTGCGTGTGGAAGAATGACAGCGCCGGTGATTGCGGTCTCGCAGTGTGCCGGCCTGCGGCTAGAATTTGGCGCGGGTTACAGGGAATATGGGAATATCTATGGGAAGGCCGGGAGCGATCCCGGCCTTCTTCAATACCCAACAGCAAGGGCAGAACTGCCTTGAAATTGGGGAGCGCCCTCGCGACACGAAAAAGCATACCGCCCCACTGGGGGACAGCGTGCCTTAGCTATTTTATATCAGGGTAGCCATTGAGCGGCAGGTGCCGCAACCGGTTTTCCCTATTACCGAATAGGAAGGGGCTTTGCCATTTCGTGGACAGGTTTTCTGCCGGTCAAGGGGTATCGGAATAGGCCTCCCGGTACTGGGAGGGCGTCATGCCGGTTTTGCTTTTAAACACTTTCAAGAAGTAAAAATAATCCTCAAACCCGCAAGCCGCACTGGTTTCTGAAATGGTGTAGCCAGAACTGAGCATACGCTTGGCCTGCTCCACCCGCAGGATCCCCTGCATCTGCTTGATCGTCACGCCGTACACAGCCTGGAAGATGGCGTTCAGGCGGCGGTAAGTCATGCCAAAGGCAGCGGCGTAGTCCTGGTTTTGTAGCTGCCGGCCTTTGTTGTTGTCAATATATTGCAGGATCTGGAGGGCCGTCCTGTTTTCCCGCTTGGGCCACAGCCGCTTTTTTTGCATAGCCAAACTGAGCTGGTACAGGATTGCCTGGATCTGGGAGGAGAGGAAATTTTCGTTGAAAAAGGGCGGGGCCCGGTGGCAGGCCGCGTACTCCATCAGGTCAAAGCAGGGGAGCTCCAGAGGAACCTGCCCCCACAATGGCAGCAGGATATGGCTGTTGTCCAGCTCCGTGGGTGGCAGGGTCTCTGCCCCCTCTGCCTGGAAATGGGCAAAATAGGCCTTGTGCTCGTCATGCTGCAGCCCGTAATGCCGCACATAGGGCGGCAGCAGAAAAAATTCGCCGCCGTGAACTGCATAATCCTCCCCGTAGATGCGGAAGGTCCGCGTCCCGCTGATCATCAGCACCAGAACCCACTGGGCCATCACCCGGTCCGGGTGTACATTCCCGCCGCTGAATTTATCCACGATTTCCACATGGATTTCCCCCGTCAGCCGGAACCACCGGGGAAGCCCTTGTCCGGTATTCATAGATGCCGCACCTGCCTTTTCCAATATGTCCATTTCATAATAGGCCGCGCTGAAGAGAAAAGTCAAGCAGGGGATAAATAAAATGTCCATTTATTCCATATACCTTTCGTTCCCTCCATAGACTTTTCCCCAGGGGAGCGGTATGATGCTGCCAAAGCATCCAAGGAGGGATACGAAATGAAAAACGGTAAGCTCAGAGTGGCGCTGGTGGGGGTCTCTTTCGGCGCGGAGTTTGTGCCCATCTACTTGAAACACCCAGATGTGGATTCCCTGGTACTGGTGGATACCGACCGGGCGCAGCTGGACAAGATCGGCGACAAGTTCCTGCTGGAGGAGCGCCTGACGGACTTCGACGCCATGCTGGCGGACGAGACCATTGACGCGGTCCATCTGGTGACACCCCCGGCCACTCACGCTCCCCTGTCTGTAAAGGCACTGAACGCAGGCAAGCACTGCGCTTGCACCATTCCCATGGGCATGACCATCGACGAGCTGTACCAGGTCATCGAGGCCCGGAAAAAGAGCGGAAAGCACTATATGTTCATGGAAACCTCCGTCTATGGGAGGGAATTCCTGTATGTGAAGGACCTGTACGAAAAAGGGGAGCTGGGCAGGATCCAGTTCATGCGCTGCGCCCATTACCAGGACATGGAGGGATGGCCAGACTACTGGCTGGGCTTCCCTCCCCTGATGCACCCCACCCACGCGGTGGCCCCCTGCCTGATGCTGCTGGGAAAGCGCCCAGAGAGCGTGTACTGCAAGGGTTCCGGCAAGGTGCGCAAAGAGGTGGAAGAGCCCTATGGCTGCCCCTTCGCTTTTGAGTCCGCCCTTATCTCCCTGAAGGACAGCGATGTGGGCATCGAAATGGCCCGCTTTCTCTACCATGTGGCCCGGGGCTACACGGAGAGCTTCAACATCTACGGCGAGCGGAAGAGTTTCGAATGGCAGCAGCTGGAATCCGAGCAGCCGGTGTTGTTCTCCATGGCGTTCGACCCCCATGCGGAGCATGTGATGAACGACTACGGCCGAGGCGGGCTGGTGACGGAAGAGCGCATCCAGATCCCTGACTATGCGGACCGCCTGCCTGCGGAGATTGGGCGATTTACCCGGCAAACGGTATACGATGAAAGCAATCCCCACCTGGCGTTCCTTCAAGGTGGAGGCCATGGGGGCTCCCATCCCCACTTGGTCCATGAATTCGTCCGAAGCATTATTGAGGACCGGGACCCTGTCCCCAGCGACATTGACGGCGCTTACTGGACCGGTGTGGGCATCTGCGCCCATCAGTCTGCTATGGAAGGTGGCGTGGTAAAGCGCGTGCCTGTTTTTGAGTAAAACTCCAGCAAACAATCTACCATTGGTTGAGAGGTCTTTGGGGGAGGAGAGCACCAGAAATAAGCGCAGGAGCCCACTCTATAGTAAAGGAAAGGTCGGGAGTGCTCCTGGCATTTTCTTTATTTCTGAGACATAGAAGGGCCGTTGCAATGAAAAAGAGCAGGGAATATTTCCCAACCTAGGACACTCTACCACCAGTCGGTTGCCGGTGTGGGCAGAGTATGTTATGCTAAAGAAAATTAATAGAGAGGAGAGAATCTATGAATATATCACAAATAGGGCGCTTTATCAGCCAGCGCAGGGTGACTCTGGGACTTACCCAAGCCCAGCTAGCTCAGCGGCTGGATGTGACCGACAAAGCTGTCTCCAAGTGGGAACGGGGAAAAAGCCTGCCCGACGTGGCGCTTCTCAGCCGTGTGGCCGCGGAGCTGCGGGTCAGCGTGGTGGAGCTCCTCAGCGGCGAGGCCATGAATGTGACCCGCAGCAGCAACTTGGACGAGGCCGACGGCTGGGAGGGGAAAGCCGCCCAGGCGACGCCCCTCACTTTGCAGCGGAAAGGCCCTGAGGATCTGCTGGTTTCGCCTTACCTGTTTGGCAGCAATCTGGAGCATACCCGCTCCTGCCTCTATACTGGCTTATCCGCTCAGATGGTTCGTAATCGGAAGTTCGCAGGGAAGCCCACCGCCTGTGAGGGCTGCGCGATGGAATGGTTCCCCTTGGGGGAACAGGGTGTGTTTTCCCTGGACGAACCCTACACCCGCCACGGGGATGGCTATCACATGAAACGAACCACGGAATGCAATTCGGTCAGCGTTTTCAATCCCCGCCAGGGGGAACCTGTCGGCATGGGCCAGCATGGTATCGCCATCTCCCAAGGTCAGCCGTATCTGTTCGGAATGGTGGTAAAAACCCAGAACCCGGTAGAGTTTGCCGTTTCTTTAACGGACCGGGCGGGGAAGAAAGTCTATTGCCGCACCACATTCACAGGGGAGGGGGCTGATTGGACCCGTTTTGAAGTTGAACTTACCCCCCAGGCCGCGGATCCCGACGCTGACCTGCGAGTCAGCTGGGAAAAGGAAGGGCATGTCTGTGTTGGGGCCATCTCCCTGTTGCCCAAGGACCACTTCCACGGGATGCGCCGCGATGTGGTGGAAGCCATGAAGGAATTGGGCATCAAAGTGCTGCGCTGGCCAGGCGGAAACTTCGCCGGGGAATTCAACTGGATGGACGGCCTTCTGCCTGTGGATATGCGTGCCCCCTTCCAGTCCTATTTGGGCCTGGAGACCCAGCCCCACACCATGGGTTACGATTACAGCGAGATCAACACCGACGACTTTATTGCCCTGTGCCGGGAGATCGGCGCCGAGCCGTTCATCACCATCAACCCCTGTTGGAATACTCCCGAGGAGAATGCCGCCTGGGTGGAGTACTGCAACGGCGACGCCTCCACCCCCTATGGGAAGCTCCGGGTCCAACGAGGTCACCAAGAACCTTACAATGTGCAGCTTTGGTCCTTGGGCAACGAATTCGGTTACGGCCATATGGAGGGCGACAACACCCCTGGTGGGTACTGCCAGATCGCCCTGGAAAACGGCAAGAAAATGCTGGAGGCCTCTCCCAACCTCAGCCTGTGCTCCTCGGGGCCCTATCCCAACAAGGAGTGGGTAGAGCTTTCTGCCAAGCCCCTTGCGGGGATCTCTCAGATGATCTCCCAGCACTATTACGGCTATGCTCCCCATTACACCGACCTTGCCACCGTAGAGGAGGAGTATAACCGATGCTTGGCCTCCGTCTCCCGAATGCGGGACCTGATCCACCAGTCTCGCCAGTGGCTGGAGCCTTCCATGCGCATCTCCATGGACGAGTGGAATGTTTGGTACGCCTGGTACCGCCCCTCCAGCGTTACCGACGGTATTTACGCCGCCCTGGCCCTACACATGTTGATGGAAGAAGCCGAGAAAAGCGGGATCGCCCTTGCGTGCCACTTCCAGGCGGTCAACGAGGGAATGTTGTGCGTGAAACCGGATCATGTGAGCCTGACGGCACAGGGCCAGGTGTTCTCCTGGATGAACCGTTGGCATGTGGGTAACCGTCTGTGCTCCGCGTCTCAAGAGGCCGTTGTCACCGCGGACCGTGAGGGCCGGATGTCCGCCACCGTGGTCAACGCCGCGTTTCGCCGCGAAAAACCGGTGGACTTCTCCTCCTTTGGGCCTTGCAGCGAGGCGGTGCTTTTCTCCAGCGACACTGTGCTGCCGCCCTCCTCGTTCACCCAGGCAAATGTTTTGGGAGAGGTTGCGGCTGGCACTTTCCAGATGCCGCCCCACAGTGTGCTGTTTTTGCGGTTCCCCAGCATGAACTAAGCAAGAAAAGTCGGAAATGCAGAATAGAGTTTTGTTTTTTTACCAATAAAATTGATCAAGAAATTAATTTTGTAGGAATAAAAGAAAAATCTGTTTGTTTCCAGCAATATCCGAACGTGGTATCTTATAATCACTTCCATAAAGGAAGGCCCATTATTTTAGGGAGGAGTGAAAAAATGGCTGTACGTTACAATCCCAATCCCGCAAGAATTACAGAGCCGCTGTATCAAGTTAAGGAACTGGAAAAGTCTCCTCTGTATACAGTGCTCTGCGGCGGTAAAGAACTGACAGTGTATCACACCGATAGCTTCGACTATGTAATCCCGGTTGTGGACGACGATTCCCCGCTGGACTTCCAGGTGAACGTGTCCAAGAATTTCCAGAAGGCGGTTTTCCGTCCTGCCAAGACTAATGTCCAGGCTGAGATTTCTGGCCGGGAGCTGCGCTTCCAGCTGAAAAAGCCCGGGAAAGTCACCCTGGAACTGGACGATGATTTGAAGACCCCTCTGTTCATCCTGTGCACAAAGCGTGTCCCTAAGCCCGAAAAGGTGGATCATCTCTTTGAGAGCGGGAAAGTGTACAATGTCGGTACCTTGGAAGTTAAGGCGGGAGAGACCGTCTATCTGGAAGAGGGGAGCGTTGTCTGCGGCTGCGTGAGCGCTCTCTTCGCTCATGGCATGAAGATTCTGGGCAACGGTATTCTGAATGGCTGTGTGTGGCATCCGAAGGAGGAAAATGGCGGCGGCAGGCCCATGATCCGCTTGGTGTTTTGCAATGATGTGAAGATCCAGGGCATCACAATGGTGGATGGAGGGTCGTGGCATATGGTTCCCGGCGCCTGTCGGAACGTGGAGATTGAGGACGTGAACATCATGTCGCGGGTCTGCACCGGCGACGGCATCGATATTGTGGGCTGTGAAGATGTGACCCTGCGGAACTCTTTCATCCGCGCTTCGGATGACTGCGTGTGCATCAAGGCAGCAAGCTATCCCGACCCCGCCGCCAACCGGAACGTGAAGAACATTCTGGTGGAGCACTGCGTTTTGTGGAACGCCGAGCCTGGCAACGCTGTGGAGATCGGCTATGAAGTGCGCTGCGATGAGATCAGCGACATCACCTTCCGGGACCTGGATATTGTCCACTGCCAGTATGAGGGTAACCAGTCAGGCGGCGTGCTGACCATCCACAATGCGGACCGTGCCTACATCCACAATATCGTGTACGAGGATATTCGCGTGGAAGATGCCCAGGAAAAATTTATCGACATTAAGGTGCTGGATTCCAAATATTCTCTGGACCGCAGCCGCGGCCGTGTGGAAGATATCTTTTTCCGCAACATTGAGATTTTGAACGGGAATTTCCCCGTCTCCATCATTCGTGGCTTCGAGATGCACACGGAGATGAGCCGGCCCCAAAATATCCATTTTGACAATGTAGTGGTTTTAGGCGAACACATCAATTCCCCCAGTGACCTGCATATGGTGGTGGAATTGTCCAACGACATTTGGTTTAATGGCAAGGTCCATGTGAAACGGAATCCCTTCTGATGGACATGTGGGGATCTCGGTAGATAGGGGAGAAAGACAAAACATCAGGAGGGAGACCTCTTGATGTTTTGTCATACTTTGACACGGGATGGTTTGCGGACGACAGGAAAGGATGAACGCTTATGTATACGGTTGTAATCATTGACGACGAGCCATGGGCGCTGCAGGGCCTGGCAGAGATCATTGACTGGAGCAGGGATGGTTTTTCCATTATTGGCCAGTTTACGGATCCAGATGAGGCCTTTGAATTCCTGCGCGAAAAAGAACCTGATGTGGTGTTTACGGATATCCGAATGCCCGGTCTTTCCGGATTGGATCTCATAGAGATGTCTAAAAGAGAGGGACTAAATTGCGAGTTTGTGCTCATAAGCTCGTATGAGGATTTTGAGGCGGCACAAAAAGGGATTCGCCTGCATGTGTGGGAATATATTTTAAAGCCATACAATGCAGAAGATATCCATAATGCCACGAAAATGCTCCAACGTCATTTGGGAGAGAGGAATGATCTTGTCAGGGTGGAATGGAATGATCCTCCCGAAGAGATCTTGCGCAGAGCGGAGCCATTTCAAAATCAGATGGAGAACTATCAAACAGAGGTGTCCCCTTCCCGCCAAAATAGACAGGAAAAAGGTTAAAAAAACGGAATGA
>ENA-UONY01002497-UONY01002497.1-human-gut-metagenome-genome-assembly--contig:-CS9-NODE-2497-length-12854-cov-5.221970_pt1 | contig 12854 bp, 9 predicted proteins | sample MGYA00242465_ERZ724012 | MGnify/ENA metagenome assembly ERZ724012 | reverse complement strand
GAGGAGCTCTGCTCAGATTTGTCTTGTGGTCTGCTGGTGCTGGCTACCGAGCTGGAGTTGGAAGAAGCGGCCAGGTTCCAGAATGCTGTGGCCCCGGTGGTGCTGATTGATAATTGGTATAAGACCTTGCCCCTGAACGCGGTGCTCATCGACAACGCCGACGCTGCTGACTTGGCGGTGAGCTACCTGTACCGGAAAGGCCACCGTCTGATCGGACACCTGCGTGGAAACTGCGACCTGACAAACTTCACCGAGCGGGAGTCCGGGTATTTTAACTCCATTCGCAAAAATGCCCTAGAATATCACCCGGAGTGGACCTACCAGCTGACGCCCAGTATGGAGGGCGCCTACCGGGATATGCTTTCTATCCTACAGAGAGAGCCGGAGCTGCCCACTGCCTTTTTTGCCGCCAATGATATGCTGGCCTTGGGTGCGATTCGCGCCTTGCAGCAGAGTGGATATTCAGTGCCCCAAGATATCTCTGTGGTGGGATTTGACGACTTGCCTTTTTGCACTATCTCCAACCCGCCTCTCACCACCATCAAGGTATATAACCGGGATATCGGACGAGCCGCAGTCCGCCGTTTGATGGAGATGATGAAATACGAGAACTTCTATACCACCCGGGTTTTGATGCGCAGCTCTTTTGTAGAGCGAGAAAGCGTGCGAGATTTGGACTGACGCCCTTGGATGAATCGGCGATATAATGTGGGAAAGCCGCGCTGGCATGGTGCGGCTTTTTCTATATCGAAAAACTAGCCAAGTTTTTCTTCTGATAATTGTATCTGTTTTTTTAGAAAGGGAGCTAAAGAGTATTATCTTTTCTTCCTGTCCATTGATTTAAGAGGCAGGAGACTAGGAGAAGGTGGGCGAAAACGGAATTTGTGTTTTTCACAAATTACTATGAAAATATTTTATATAAAAATTTTTAATAAAATGGCAAAATCACTTGCATTGGTCGGGAATGTGTGGTATTATCATGTTGCAAAAAACAGAAATCCAGTCAAATCGCCTATTATTAGCGTTTGTTACCGGCTGGGAAGTAACACTTCCTGTTTTGGACGAAAACCGAAATAGGCGCACTGATTGGAAAAAATTTAAGAGAAGGTGTGACTGCGAAAGCAAAAAAATTGATTGCGGGATTTTTAGCAGCGGCTTTGCTATTAACCATGGCCGCCTGCGGCGGGGACTCTGGCAGCGAGAGCAGCTCCCAGGCGAGCAGTGCCTCCAGCGCTGCCGAGACCTCTACCGTGGATGAGGAAAGCACTGCAGAAACCAGCAGCACGGCCGAAGCGGAAGTGGACCCCCTCGCTCCCTATGAGGAGACCATTACTGTGAACATGGGCGCCGATATGGACGTGAACTCCGCCGAAGCTACCGCCCTGGCAGATGCCGGCGAGCCCTACGATAACAACCGTTGGGTCAAGCTGATGAAGGAGGAGCTCAATATCGAAGTCAACTACGAGCTGGTAGCTACCGGTGATCAGTACAGCCAGCAGCTGAAGTTGATGATGTCCTCCAACGAGCTTCCCGACTACTTCTGGATTGGCAACTGGTCTGACTTCCAGCAGATGGCCGATGCCGGCATCCTGGCAGATATGACCGATATCTACGAGGAGTACGCCTCCCCGCTGCTCAAGTCTCTGATTGAGACTGAGGGCGACGCGGTGTACATGCCTGTTACCTACAACGGCCGGATGTATGGCCTGCCCCGCACCATGCCCTCCACCAACGGCTACAACCACCTGTGGATCCGCCAGGACTGGCTGGACAACCTGGGCCTGGAGCGGCCCGAGACCATGGAGGACGTGTTGAACATCGCCCGGGCCTTTAAGAACGACGACCCCGATGGCAATGGGCAGGACGACACCCTGGGCATGCGGCTGGACGAGACCTACATGAGCCAGAAGGGTCTGTTCTGGGGCTTCTATGCCTTTCCTGATTTCTGGATCACCAAGGATGATGGTTCTATCGATTATGGCACCGTGCAGCCCGAGATCAAGGACGGCCTGAACTTTATCAAGACCATGCTGGACGAGGGTCTGGTAAACGCCGAGTTCATGACTACCGACCGCGAGACCTCCCAGGAGGAGATCGTCAGCGGCAAGACCGGCATGTACTACGGCGCCCACTGGGAGCATCCCCGTGTCTCTATGGACGCAGACCCCGAGGCCGATTGGGTTGCTGTTTCCCTGCCCACCGTGGACGGCGAGCAGATCACCATCCCGCTGACCACCGGCGTGGAGGGCGGCTATGTGGCCACGGTCAACGCGGAGCATCCCGAGGCTCTGGTCAAGATGATGAACCTGTATGTGGAGACCCTGTTTGGGGAAGAGAACTCCTTTAACGAGTACTACTCCATCGAGGGTGTTGGCGCTATCTGGAACTACTCTCCCGTGGACCTGCTGGATCCCGAGCTGGATCTGGACGGTTACCGCGAGTGGAATGAGGCGTACGATGCCGATGCTCTGGACAGCATGACCGGCGTAGGTAAGGGCTATTACGACTATGTCCAGGCCGGGCAGATCGAGTACGACCTGATGTTCGGGCCTGAGGATAGTGCTTTCGCCTTCGTGGACGAGACCTACCCCGACCACATTGTGTGGAACGCCTATTTTGGCGCCCCCACCGCCACCCAGGTGGAACGGGGCAGCTCCATGGACGAGCTGCTGAACACCACCTTGGCTTCTCTGGTGACGGGCCAGCTGGATATGGACAGCGGCTTCGATCAGATGGTGGAAGAGTGGCGTGCCTTGGGCGGCGACCAGGTGATCCAGGAGATCACCGAGATCGTAAACGGCAGTTCCGCAGCTGAATAAGCCGGGCCTGGCGACTGGTAACGCAAGTTTGTGAAAAGGGGCGGCGGGCATTACATTCGCCCGCCGCTCGTTTTTCTCAAGAGGAGGAGCTGTAATATGAACAGACTTCAAAAGAAAAGTAGTAGCCGTATGAAGCAGTGGCCGCTGCATCTTATGTTGCTTCCCGGGGTTATACTGCTGTTTATTTTCTCGTATGTGCCCATGATGGGCATTGTGATCGCGTTCCAAAAATACAACCCCGCAAAGGGCTTCATTTTCACCCAGACCTTTAACGGGCTGGATAACTTCAAGTACATCTTTTCCATACCGAACATTTGGCAGGTGGTATGGAACACGGTGTTTATGGCTGTCTCAAAAATCATCTTGGGGATGATCGTCCCCATCGTGGTGGCGCTGCTCCTCAATGAGCTGCGGTCTAAAGCGTTTAAGCGCACGGTACAGACGGTGATTTATTTCCCTTATTTCCTCTCTTGGATCATTCTGACCGGCGTGTTCACAGATATTCTCTCCCCGACAGACGGTATTGTGAATCAGTTCCTGGGCGTGTTCGGGATCGAGCCCATCTACTTTTTGGGGGACAAGAACTGGTTCCCCATCACCATGATCATCACCGATGTGTGGAAGGGCTTCGGCTTCGGTACCATTGTATATTTGGCAGCCATTACAGGCATCGACCCCACCTTATACGAGGCAGCCCAGATCGACGGTGCCTCCCGGTGGAGGCAGACCTGGCACATCACCCTCCCGGGCATGCGGATGATCATTGTGCTGATGTTAACGTTGAGCCTGGGGAACGTACTCAACGCCGGATTTGACCAGATCTTCAACATGTATAACAACCTGGTGATGGACACCGGCGATATCCTGGATACCCTGGTATATCGGCTGGGCCTGCAGCAAATGCAGTACGGCCCCTCCACCGCAGTAGGCCTTATCAAGTCGGTGGTGTCCTGTGCCCTGATCTCCGTGTCTTATTTTGTGGCCTACAAGGCTTTCGACTATCAGCTGTTCTAAGGGGTGGTGTTTATGAAGATCGAATCAAAAGGCGTAAAAATATTTCGAGTGTTCAACGTAATGATCTTAACAGCATTGGCGCTGCTGTGCCTGCTGCCTTTCCTCAATGTGCTTGCGCTGTCATTCAGCGATAAAATCGCGGCAGCCAGCGGCGTGGTCACGTTCTGGCCGGTAAATTTTACCTTGGACGCCTACAAGTATGTAATTGAGCAAGAGGCGTTTTGGCGTTCGTTCCTGATCTCTATCGAGCGAGTCGTACTGGGCGGCGGCCTGGGAATCTTCCTTACAGTGCTCTGTGCCTATCCGCTGTCCAAATCCAGCCAGGTATTTAAAATGCGTACCGTATATGTGTGGTATTTCTTCATCACCATGCTGTTCAGCGGCGGGCTGATCCCTGGTTATGTAGTTATCTCCGCCCTGCATTTAAAGAATACGATTTGGGCCTTGGTGCTTCCTGGCGCTGTTAGCGCGTACAATATTCTGCTCATGCTCAATTTCTACCGGCAGCTCCCACACGAACTGGAGGAGGCCGCTTTCATCGATGGTGCAGGCCATTTCCGCACCTGGTTCAATGTCTATTTGCCCTGTTCTGTACCCTCTATCGCCACCATTTCCCTGTTCACTATTGTGGGCCAGTGGAACGCGTGGTTTGACGGGCTTATTTACAATACCAAAACGGAATTGTATCCCCTGCAGAGCTATTTGCAGACTATTGTTACCAGGCTGGATTTCCAGAACATGTCGGCAGAGGAATTACAACGACTTTCAGCGTTGAACCAGCGGTCGCTCATTGCGGCCCAGATGGTCATCGCCATCGTCCCTATCCTGTTGCTGTACCCGTTCCTGCAAAAGTATTTTGTCACCGGCATGGTGCTGGGCAGTGTGAAGGGCTGATACAATAGGGAGGAGCTTGCGATGCAGCGATTAGTAATTGGAAAAAACAAGCGTTTTTTGGCTTTGGAAGATGGAACCCCCTTCTTCTGGCTGGGGGACACAGCCTGGGAGTTGTTCCACCGGCTGAGTCTGGAAGAGGCGGAGCTATACTTTCAGACACGTTCCAGACAGGGATTTACGGTAAGTCAGATCGTGGCCCTGGCGGAGTATGATGGCCTTACCGAGCCCAACTACTACGGGCAGGTCCCTCTGCGGAAAAACGAAAGTGGCGAGTTTGATCCCTGTTTGTGGGATGACGCGGGCCCCAACTCCTATTGGGATCACGTGGACGCCATTTTGGATCTGGCGGAGAAATACAATATGTATGTGGCTTTTGTGGCCACTTGGGGAGACAAATATTACAAGGCTCACGGTATTGGACCGGTGATTTTCACGCCGGAAAACGCCAAGGAGTACGGCAGGCTGTTGGGTCGGCGGTTTGGAAGCAGGGACAATATTGTCTGGGTTCTGGGCGGCGATCGAGGGCTGGCGGCGTACCAGCATTTCAAAGTCAACGAAGCCCTGGCTTTGGGACTGAAAGAGGGGGAGTCCAAACCCCACCTCATCACCTGCCACCCAGGTGGGTACCAGTCCAGCTCCCGGTATTTTCCCAACGAGGACTGGCTCGATTTCCACATGATCCAGTCCGGCCACAACTACCGAAACCAGAAAAATTATGAGTTTGTGCAGCACGATTTTGACCTAGATCCGGTAAAGCCAACTTTGGATGGCGAGCCTCGCTATGAGGATATCCCCATCAATTTCGATCCTCAAAACGGCTATTTTGACGATGCTGACATCCGACAAGCTGCCTACTGGGGGGTGTTTTCCGGAGGCCTGGGCATCACCTACGGCCACCACTGCGTGTGGCGGATCAACCGGACATTTTCGACCAATTTCCTTATGCCCTGGGACCAGGCGCTGGAACGTCCCGGCGCCAATCAAATGCACTGGCTGAAAGACCTGATCCTCCGCTACCCCTTCTGGGAGCGCCGTCCTGCCCAGGAACTCTTGGCGGAGAACTATCCCGGTGGCAACTATATTGCCGCCACTCGGGGCGAGAATTACGCCTTGTTCTACGCCCCCAACGGGGTGGATATTCCCGTGAAGCTGGGCGAACTCCCTGGCGGGAAAGTTCGGGCCGCCTGGTACTCTCCCAAGACTGGGGAGCGTTTTGAGATTGGAGAATTTGCAAACCAGGGGGAAAAGATTTTCTCACCTCCGCAACGCGGCAGAGATTCCGACATAGTCCTTTGTCTGGAGAGTGCGTAATATACGGAATGGTATAACAGGGATAGAAGCTGTTCTCAATGCGCCCTTTTTACAAAAATTGCGGCATCCAGGTTTTTTCACCACATCTCGGATGGAATTACCGCTGGGCAAAGGATGTGGGCTTACTTCACCGGAATAGAGAACGCCGGCAAAGAGAAATAGACGATGTTATCGTACTGGAAAAATCTTTTTTTACAAAGGCCGGGAATTTTCCCGGCCTTTCCTTTTGCTCAAAAAATCGCAGAAAAGAAAAAGCAGGCCCGGCAGGGCCTGCAAAGGAAACGTCTGAAGCGCGGGAGGACTTGGAGAAAAGCGAAATTTACCACCCCTCAAAAAGTAATGCGCAGAAGGCTGCGGGCAGCGCGTGAACATTGAGAAAAAAGGGATGGGTGTTCCGGCACATTGTCGACCCTGCCCGTCCCGCTGAGAGCAGATAGCCCGTGGCAGCTAAGGGGACTGGGCCCGGTATTTCCCCGGGGAGGTGCCGAACTGGGCCCGGAAGAGGTGGTAGAAGTGGGAGAGGTTCTGGAAGCCGCACTGGGCGGCCACCTCCACGATTTCCAGGCCGGTGTTGGAGAGCAGGTACAGGGAGTAGTGGAGCCGCTGGGCGTTAACGAACTTGAGGGGCGTGGTGTGATAGTACTTTTTGAACTCCCGGCACAGGTGCTCTTCGGAACAGTGGGCCAGGGCCAGGAACCGGGGCAGCCCCGTCCGGAAGTTCTCGATGGAACGCATCTGGGCCACGGCGGCGGCCAGCCATTCCGGGATGGCGGGGCGGTCCATCTCCCCGCTGAAGAAGTAGCGGCACAGCAGGAACGCCAGCAGGGAGCGGAAGTAGCAGTAAGCGTTTTGGGGGGAGATATTGTCCCGGGCCCAGGCGGTGTGGGCCAGCTGGCCGGCGGCTTCGGCGGTCTGCTGGGGGGTGAGCTTTACCGAAGGAGGCAGCGGGGAGGCCAGCAGGGGCGCCAGGGGCGTCTGGGGCAGGAGGAGCTCGGACACCGCCGTCATGGTGCTGAGGGGAAAGGCGATGTTGATGAGGCGGAAGTCGTAGCTGCTGTAAAAGTCGTAACAATGAACGTCGGCCGGACGGATGAGCACCAGGTCCCCGGCCTCCAGGGGCTGCACCGTCTGGTTTACCAGGTGCAGGGCCTTGCCGTGGGAGACCAGGAAGATCTCGAAAAAGTCGTGGGTGTGCAGGGGCGCGGTCTCGCGGACGCTGTTCTGCTGCAAGAACCCCACCTTGGTCTGGGGGTCCAAATAGCTTTCGTCGTAACGGATGATTTCCATGGGGAAGCTCCTATTTACAGGGATGGTGAGGGAAGTGGCGAAAGGTCAAAATAACACAAAGAGCGGTTAAAAAGGGACAAGACAAGGAAGGGGCCTTCTGCTATGCTGAAGGTACCCGGCGCGGCGGCGCCGGAAGAGACAAGGGAAAGGAAGAGAGCATGGTATGATCGATATTACAGAATTTGGCGCCAAGGGCGACGGCTCCGCCCTGTGCACCGAGGCCTTCCGCCAGGCGGTGGCTGCGGCCAGGGAGGCCGGGGAGCCGGTGCGGGTCCCGGCGGGAACCTATGTCACCGGCACCATCGACCTGCAGGGGGTCTCCCTGCACCTGGACGCGGGGGCAGTGGTGCGGGGGTCCTCCGACCCGGCGGACTACCCGGAGATGCCCTTCCACCACAACGAGCTGGGCACCCTGCGGGCCCTGGTGGTGTGCCTGGGCGGCCAGGACGTGGTGATCGACGGGGAGGGGACCATCGACCTGAACGGGTCCTCGTTCTATGATTTTTCCAGCCCCATTGTGCCGGAGAGCCGGGTGCCCTTTACCCAGGCCCAGAAGGCGGAGTGCACGGTAAAGCACAGCTGGCGGCCCAGCCAGTCCATTTTCTTCTACCAGGTGAAGAACCTGACGGTGAAGGGGATCACGGTGCTGGACGCCCCCTGCTGGACCTTCAGCTTCAACGAGTGCCAGAACGTGAAGGTGCTGGGGCTGACCATCGACACCAATCTGAGCGTGCCCAACGACGACGGCATCCACGTGTGCGGCTGCGACGGGGTGATCATCTCCGACTGCCACATCTCCACTGGGGACGACTGCATCGCCATCTCCGGCATTACGGACTGGCCCAGGCCCTGCGGGAACATCGTGATCACCAACTGCGTGCTGCGGTCCTGCTCGAAGGCCATTGTCATCGGCTATATCTACAGCCACATTCGCAACGTGCTCATCGACAACGTGATCATCCGGGAGAGCAACCGGGGCCTGTGCTTTATGTGCAACGACCAGGGAGGCCTGGTGGAGAACGTGCAGGCCGCCAACATGGTGATCGATACCCGGGTGCGGGCCGGGAACTGGTGGGGCAACGGGGAGCCCATCTTCTTTATGGGGGTAAAGCACGACTACCACATCCCCGCCGACCAGAACCCCCACCGGGAGACCCCGGTGAACTACCGGAACATCGTGATCCGGGACGTGATCTGCGCCGGGGAGAACGCCATCGGCGCTGTGGGCACCGGAAACAACTACGAGAACGTGACGCTGCGGGGCATCACCATGGAGCGCAAGCCCTCTGCCAATTTAGCCCTGAAGGGGAACACCTTCGACCTGGCTCCCGGCCGGATGGAGGTGGAGGTGCCGGAGGACTGCTCTGTGTACCTGAAGGGTGCCGCCGGCGTGACGGTGCAGGATATGACGCTGATTCCCTTCAACGGGCGGGAGCAGCGGGTGGTGGCGGAGCCGTAAGGCCCGCCCCGCCGGGGAGGAAAGAGGAAAGGGCACAGGCCACAGCCTGCGCCCTTTCTCTGTTTTAGAAAAGAACAAGGAGTAAAGTACGTTCCGATTTTATTCGGCAGCCTCAGAGCTGACCTCGGAAGTGGCCTCGCTCACCTCAGAGGTAGCCTCGGAAGCAGCCTCGGAGGAATCGCCTGTGGAGCCGGAACCGCCTTCCAGAGCCTGGGGATTGGCCTCGAGGTAAGCCTCGAACTGGCTGCGGTACTCGGCCAGGTACTCATCCAGGCCGGCAGCCTTCAGGTTGGCGATAGCCTGGTCGATGTTGTCCTCGTAGGAGACCATGCCGAACTTGATGGGATAGATGGAGGCGATGATCTCGGTCTGGAGGTTGGTCAGCTGAGAGCTGACGGGAGTGGAATCGAACAGGAAGCCAGCGGCGGGAGAGACTACGTAGTTATCAGCTCTCCAGGTCTTGTACTCGATGTAGGAATCGGGGGTATCGGTGGTATAGCGCATGTAGGGCAGGTAACCGGTCATCCAGGTCTCCTGCTGATACAGCGGGTTGCCGTCGTCGCCCTTCACCTGCTCCATGCGGTTATCTCCCACAGGGGTGTAGTGAGTGCCCTCGATGCCGTAGTGGAACAGGTCATGGTTGGCCTGGTCGGCGTACAGCCAATCCAGGAAGTCCAGGACGGCGGTGGGGTTCTCGGCAGTGGCGGAGACACCGTTCAGGTTCTGGCAGTAGGTGTAGATCATCTCGGGCTTCTCGGGGTTCATCTTCACGAACGCAGCGGTGGCGCCCTCAATGTCGGTGTTGTTGGCGATGGTGATCTCCAGGGTGGTGTCGAAGGTCTGAGAGGGCAGCCAGGCGCCCAGGCCAGCATCGTCGTACTTCACCTGGGAATCCAGGCTGAGCACGTCGGGATTGATCAGGCCGGCCTGATACATCTCGTAATAGGTGTTGGCGTCGTTCTTGAACTCCTCGGACTCATAGAAGGAATCCACGGTGCCGTCCTGGTTGATCTTCACGATGCCCAGGCTGTTCTCCACGTAGAAGGGATAGGTATCATAGGTCCGGTGCAGCCAGTGGGCAGTATCCTGCACCTGGTGCATCCAGTGGTAAGCCTTGATGCCGGTCTCCTCCAGGATGTAGTCCTGGCTCTTCTTCATCAGATCGATGACGTCCTCCACGCTGTCGCTGGGGAACTCGTCGTAGCCCACGGCCTTCATCACGTCGGTACGGACGGTCATGTAGGACATGGTCTGGTCGAAGGACTGCCAGTAGCAGGGGATGGCATAGTGCACGCCGTTTACCAGGGCGCCGTCCCACTCTAGGTCGGAGAACTTCTCCACCAGCTCGGGATAGTCATCCAGGTAGTCGTCCACGGGGAGCAGGGCGCCCGTGCCCACGATAGCGGACAGGTTCTTCACGTCCTGCATGACGTGCAGCATCTCGAAGGCTTCGCCGGTGCTCAGCATCAGGTTCAGGCGCTGGTCGTAGGAATCCCACGGGATCTTGATCATGGAAACTTCCACGTTTACGCCGTCCTCCAGCAGCTTCTCGTTGACAGCGGCCAGGCCAGCTTCGTTATCGGTGCTGGTGGTGCCGGGCTGCACGATGCGCACGGGGTAGATGGTGCCGTCGTCCTCGGGCTCCTCCTCGGCCGTCTCGGAAGTGGAAGCCTCGCTGGTCTCGGAGGTCTCCGCGGAGGAGGCTTCACTGGAAGCGCTGCTGCTGTCGTCGCCGCCGCAGGCAGCGAACACAGTGACCAGCATGACCATAGCCAGCAGGAGAGCGAGGATCTTCTTTGTGCTCTTCATTTTCTTCGCCTCTTTCATAAAGATTTTGAATATTTGTTTTAACAGGGGCAAGCCCTGGAAAAACCGTTGTGGGAAAGCATCAGCCCTTCACAGCGCCCACGACCATGCCTTTTACGAAATACTTCTGCAGGAAGGGGTACAGCAGGATGATGGGGCCCATGGTGACCACGCAGGCGGCCATCTTGAAGCTCTCGCCGGGAGGGTTGGAACGGGTAGCGCCCTGGGCCACACGGGACATGGCGGTAATCTCCGACTGGATGTTGAACAGGAGCATCTGCAGGGAGTAGTTGTCCTGGTCGTTGATGAGCATGACGGAGTTGAAGTAGTTGTTCCAGTAGCCGATGGCGTAGAACAGGGCGATGGTGGCCAGCACCGGCAGGCACAGGGGCAGGTAGATGGTGAAGGCGATACGCACCTCACCGGCGCCGTCGATGCGGGCGGACTCGTTTAGGGCGTCTGGGATGCCGCGCACGAAGTTGCGCACCAGGAACATGTTAAAGGGCGAGAACAGCAGGGAGGGCACGATGAGGGCCCAGATATTGTTGTAGCAGCCGATGATCTGGGAGATCATGTACCAGGGCACCAGGCCGGCGGAGAACACCATGGTGATGTAGAAGTACAGCGACAGGCCGTTGCGGTAGCGGCACTGCTTGTTGGCCAGGGTGTAGCCGGCGCCGAAGGTGATCATGGTGGCCACCACGGTGCCTACCACCGTGACGAAAATGGTGATGCCGTAGGCACGGGGCACCGAGGAACTGGGGGCGAACAGCAGCTCGTAAGCCGCTGTGGACCAGCCGTCGGGGAAGAAGGAATAGCCGTTGATGGTGATGGATTTCTCTTCGGAGAAGGAAACGATAAGCACCAGGATGAACGGCACCACACAGGCCAGGGCGAACAGGGTGATGAAGAAGTAGATGAAGAACTGGCTCACCTTTTCGCCGGTGCTCTTTTGGATTTTGTTGCTCCGTCTTAATTTGATAGCGTTAGCAGATGCTGCCATACGGGGAAGTCACTCCTTTCGAATGGGACGGCTCAGAACAGGGCGCCGTCGGGGAATTTGCGCCGGACGATCCAGTTGGAGGTGAACACCAGGATGAAGCCGACGATGGACTGGTACAGGCCGATCGCCATGGACAGGCTGGGGTCGCCGGTGTTCTTGAAGGTCCGGTACACGTAGGTGTCGATCACTTCCGCGATGGGCATCAGGGAGCTGTTGTCCCGCACGATGGCGTACATCATGCCAAAGTCACCATAGAAGATGCGGCCCACAGCCATCAGGGTCATGATGCACACGGTGGGCATCAGCAGCGGCAGGGTGATGTAGCGGATGCGCTGGAACCGGGTGGCGCCGTCGATGTAGGCTGCCTCGTACAGGCCCTCGTCGATGCCGGTGATTGCCGCCAGATAAACGATGGAGTTATAGCCCGTGCTCTTCCACAGGTTCAGCACCAGAAGAATGGGGTACCAATAGCTGGCGTCGGAGTAGAAGTTGATCCGCTCCCCGCCGGAGGAGACGATGAGGTTGTTGATCAGGCCGGTGTCCGTGCCCAGGATGCCCTGGAGCATGTAGCTGACGATAACCCAGGAAATAAAATAGGGGAACAGCATGGTGGACTGGGAGACCTTCAAATACTTTTTCGCCTTGACCTCGTTTAGGACGATGGCCAGCAGCACCGCGAAGATGGTGCCGGGCACCAGGAACAGGACGTTGATGACCAGGGTGTTCCGGGTGACGGCCCAGGCCCAGGTGGACGAGAAGAAGTACTCGAAGTTCTTCAGGCCCACAAAGGGGCTCATAATGCCGGTCTTGTAGCTGTAGTCCTCAAAGGCGATTGCCAGATAGGGCAGCGAACAGTAACAGTAAACGAACGTATACAGCGCCGCGGGGAGCACCAGGAGGTAGAGGAACTTGTTCCTCCAGATCTCCTTGAACGGGTTGACCCTTTTATGGGGCACCAGTGCTTGAACGGCTTGTTTTTTACGCATGCATCCATCACCCTTCCAATACTTTATCCTCCGCGCTTTCCCTTTTTCCGTTATGGAATAAGAAGGAAGAAGGCGGCAGGGCTCCGGCCATGCCGCCGGGGTCCTTTTGTTTACGTTTAGAGAATAGCAACGAAAAAGCCAAGGGTAAAGTGCACCTTTTTGAGTTACTGCAAATATTAGAATTAGTTTGGGGCATTTTATGCAAGTTGCACACTTCGATTTTTTACGTTTTCTCCACATTTCGCAAACCAGTGAGAAACAGGGCTGTTTTGCCC
>ENA-UONY01002490-UONY01002490.1-human-gut-metagenome-genome-assembly--contig:-CS9-NODE-2490-length-12872-cov-4.411095_pt1 | contig 12872 bp, 10 predicted proteins | sample MGYA00242465_ERZ724012 | MGnify/ENA metagenome assembly ERZ724012 | reverse complement strand
CCGGATGCGGAAAGACTACGCTTCTGCGCATGATTGCGGGATTCAACTCCATTGAGGGCGGGGATTTCTATTTTAATTCCACGCGGATCAATGATTTGGACCCGGCCAAGCGGAATATCGGCATGGTATTCCAGAATTATGCGATTTTTCCCCACATGAGCGTGCGCAAAAATGTGGAATTCGGCCTGAAGAACCGCGCCTTTGACCGAAGCAAGCTCCATGCCCATGCGGATAAATTCCTGATACTGATGCAGATAGACCAACTGGCCGACCACATGCCGGACCGCCTCTCCGGCGGCCAGCAGCAGCGTGTGGCGCTTGCCCGGGCGCTGTGCATCGAGCCGGACGTATTGCTCATGGACGAGCCCCTGTCCAACCTGGATGCCAAGCTGCGGGTGGAAATGCGCACAGTCATTAAACAGATCCAGAACAATGTGGGTATCACCACCGTATATGTTACCCATGACCAGGAGGAAGCCATGGCGGTATCCGACCGCATTGCAGTGATGAGCGGCGGCGTGATCCAGCATGTGGGCACCCCCAAGAACATTTATCAGCGGCCCGCAAACCTGTTTGTGGCCACCTTTATTGGCCGCAGCAATATCCTGGATGGCCGGATTGTGGAGGCGGGAGAGGGCAAGGCCACGGTGGAACTCCCCACCGGTTATCGGGTAACCTTTGAGAATCTGTCGCCGGCTTACTGCAAACCCCAGCAGGTGAAGCTGTGCGCCCGCCCGGAAGAGCTGATTGTGGAAACGGAGGGTACAGAACCAAGAAATACAATTTCTCCATCAACGCCTTGCATCCAGTGCAAAAGCGCAAGCCCAAGGGCCTGGGCGGCGTACTGATGTACTTGTACTGCTATGGGTTGATTGCCCTGGCCTTCCTGCCGCAGATCTACATTGTTTACCTCTCCTTCCGCAACTGCGAAGGCGCGGTGTTCAAGCCCGGATTCTCTCTGATCAACTACGAAAAGGCCATGAAGAAGCTGCTGGTGCGCTCCATTGAGAATACCGTGATATTTGGCGTGGTTTCCCTGGCGATTATCATTCTGTTGGCCATTCTCATTGCTTACCTGGTGGTGCGCCGGCCCAGGCCATTGAATCATGCTATTGACACCATGTCCATGCTGCCGTACATCATGCCGGGCTCCATCATTGGTATTGCGCTGGTGATCGCCTTTGGCAGGCAGCCCTTTGCCCTGACGGGCACCATGGCCATTATGATTATAGCGCTGGTCATACGGCGAATGCCCTACACCATACGCTCCGCTACGGCAACGCTTCAAAGCATCCCCCTCAGCACCGAGGAGGCGTCCATCTCCCTGGGGGCGGGCAAGATCAAGACGTTCCTCACCGTCACCACCCCCATGATGGCCAATGGTATCATGTCCGGCGCTGTGCTCAGCTGGGTGGCCATTGTAACGGAGCTGTCCAGTGCGATTATCCTGTACAATAACAAGACCATCACCTTGACCATGTCCACCTACGCGGCTATTTCACGGGGAAATGACGGCCTTGCCTGCGCCTTTGCGGCGATTCTAACCGTGCTCACGGCCCTTTCTCTGATTCTGTATCTGGCGGTAACCAAATCGGAAGACATCAAGCTGTAACCCTCCAGGCGGTGGCGCCTGGTTGCAAATCACTTTCTCGTAAGGAGGTATCCCCTATGAAGAGACTGGTTTCCCTGCTTGTGGCGGCGGCGATGCTGCTGGTGGCTTTTTCTGCGGTGGCGGAAGAAATCAGCGGCCCCCTGGTACTGTACAGTTCCATGACGGACAACGACATCGATAACCTGATTGAAGCGTTCAACGAGGTGTACCCCAACGTGGAGGTTGAGGTGGTGAACGGCTCCGCGGGCGAGCTGGCGGCGCGAATCCGCGCGGAAAAGGACAACCCCCAGGGCGACCTGCAGTGGGGCGGATTGTCCCCCGCGGACGGCGATGCCAACGACGATATTTTTGCCGAATACCTCTCCCCCTATGAAGCAGAACTCCCCGACGCCTACAAGACGCAAAACGGGCTGTACAACCAGGATCACCTGAGTACCATCTGCTTCTGCATCAATGTGGAGCTGGAAAAGGAGCTGGGGCTGAATATCCAGAGCTACGAGGATCTGCTGGACCCGGCGCTGAAGGGCCGCATTGTGCTTTCCGACCCCAACTCCTCCTCGGCGGCGTGGAATAATATGTGCAATATCTTTGCCGTATATGGCTATGATACCCAGGAGGCCTGGGACTATCTGCGGGCGCTGCTGGAAAACGGCCTGGTGATCTCCACTTCTTCCTCCGTGTGCTTCAAGAGCGTGGACAGCGGCGAATATGTGGTTGGCCTTACCTATGAGGATGGCGCCGATACGCTGCTGAAGGCTGGCTCCACCAATATCCGCATGCAGTACCCCACCAATGGCGCGTCGGCTACGTCCATGGGTTGCGCCATGATCGAAGGCTGCCCCCATCCCGAAGCGGCAAAAGCCATGATTGATTTCCTCATGAGCCCCGAGGGGCAAACCGAGTTGGCGAACCGCTTGCAAACCCTGCGCTTCACCAATCCCAAGGCGCAGTATGAGATTGCCTGGCTGCCTCCGGACAGCGAGATTACCTGGGTGGACCGCGATGTGGCGTGGCTGACCGAGCATAAGGACGAAATGCTGGAAAAGTGGAACGCCCTGTACGCGGAGATCAACCAATAAAATATAATTAAGCGGAAAGATGCCGCCGGTTGTACAGGCAACTGACGAGCGCCTACCGCTTAGAAGCGTGAGAAATCCGGCACTTGTAAGGTAAATCTGAGTACATACAAAAGGGCTTGCTGTCTGCGAAGAACGGGCAGCAAGCCCTTATTATGAAAAAAGTGTATGCTCATGGTAAAAAAGGAAGCATTGACCAGCTCATACCATGCGCAGCAGGCTTGCGGAGGAGCGAGCACCCCCAAAGCTGTAGGCCCAAGGGCAATGCTATGATCCCCAAAACGAAAAATGGATCAGATGTTTCATCTGATCCAGCGTCTGGGTGAGAGGATTCGAACCTCCGGCCTCTTGAACCCCATCTTTATTGGCTAAGGTTGCAAACCCTTGTAAATCAAAGGTTTCCGCGTTCTTAAACCACGATTTGAACCGTTTTTGAACCGTTTTTCAATGTAAAATGCTTTGAACCTCCCGCATGTATGTCAGCGATCAGTTAGCATCGCAGGGATGACAGCACATAACGGTAGGGTTATGGGAAAATGAAATGGTCTTGTGATTAGAAAAGACGATTGGGTTTCATGCAGAAGAGAAAGAATATCTTGTACGCGATCCTACATGAAGTATTTTCTCCGGCTGTTGCTAGTAGAGGGCTATACGAAGAAATTGAATATTGTTGAAGCAATGAAATTAGATACGTTGCTTTTTGCAAGTAGCATCTGGAGTCATTTCTTGCAGCACTTAATGTCAACATGTATAATAAGGACTGTAGATATTTCGACACAGGGTGGTTAACAAGTTTCCTAGGTGAAAGGAGCCGCTATGAAACCTTATGCAGCTCATATCCATCCGGAAAGCGGACGTATACAGTCCCTATCGAAGCACGCTGAAAATGTCGCATCGCTCTGCGTGCGGTTCGCCACACCGCTTCATCTTGCCCACACCGCGCAGCTGATCGCTCTTATCCATGACATGGGTAAGGGAACACCGGCATTTCAAACCTATTTGTTTAACGGCGAGCAGAAAAAGACACATCCTCATGCTCCAGCAGGCGCAATCTTCGCTTATGAACGCTGGTTTTCTGGGGATGAATCCCGCAAGCGCGCTGCGCAGATTGTAGCCCTGTGTGTATATGGACATCACGCAGGGCTAATGGATTGCGTGAACAAAGACGCAGAGCCGTCTTTTATCCAGAAAATGCAGACGGACAGGAATGAACTGCATTATGATGAAGCTGTTGCATATTTTGCAGAAAACGTCGCCTCCCTTCCAAGGCTTGACGCCCTTTTTGACGCTGCCTGCGAAGAATTGAACCAATTTCGTGCCCAAGGGAAAAAGGGCACTTTTTATGATGGATTGACTGCGCGGCTGCTGCTGAGCATGCTCGTGGATGCCGACCGGTACGATGCGGCCTGCTTTGCGTATGGGGAGGATGCCTTCGTACAGCCTCCTGCGCCTGTTTGGAATGAGTTGCTTGGACGATTGGACGCATACGTGGATGCGCACTTTTCACTCAGGACACCAATCGACCGCATCCGAGCCAAGATTGCCGCGCGATGTGCGGAAGCGTCCTCGCATGTGCCGGGCGTATATCGCCTTACGGTACCTACTGGCGGCGGCAAGACGCTTTCAAGCCTGCGTTTCGCCCTTGGTCATGCCGCGCGTGGCATGGAACGCATCTTTTATATTATTCCATTCAACACGATTCTCGACCAGAACGCGCGGGATATCCGCCGGGCGCTGGATGGATACAACAGCATTCTGGAACACCATAGCAACGTTGTCATAGAGGACGAGCTTGAACGGACGCAATATCGACGTCTAACGGAGCGGTGGGACAGTCGCATTATTCTCACCAGTATGGTGCAATTTCTCAATACATTATATCGCTGCGAGAACACAAATGCGCGCCGCATGCACCAGCTCACTCACTCGGTGATCATCTTTGATGAAATTCAAGCGTTGCCGCGCAGGTGCAAAATGCTCTTTGAGCGCGCAGTCAATTTTCTTGTACTCAACTGCGGTTGCACCGTGCTGCTGTGTACGGCGACGCAGATGAAATTAGAGAATATTGCTATGCCCGACAGCAACGAGCTTATGGGCGATGAGAAAGAACTTGCTCTGCTCTATGACGCGCTGGTGCGCGTACGCTGGGTTCCCGAACTTTGTGCAAGCCTGACCAATGAAGAGGCAGCCTGCAAACTGCAAAACTTGATGCACCAGCATGGCAGCGTGCTGTCCATCGTCAACACGAAAGCCGTTGCCTGGGATATTTACCGGCGCACTGTCGAACGTCTCCAGGAGCAGGGGATGCGGCCTGTCGCAATTGACTGCTCATTGGACAAGCAGGCCATTATGAGGCGGGCGAAAGCATCAGACGAGCTGGACATACTCTGCATTTATCTAAGCACGTTGCTATGTCCCTGCCATCGCCTGGCATATATCGACTTTATGAAAGCGTGGCTGGAAGGTGGCGGACGGCGTCTCCACGGCATTGATGGAGGCAGGTATCAACATCAGCTTTCCAGCTGTGGTGCACAGTCTTGCGGGCATCCCAAGCATCGTGCAGGCCGGGGGTCGCTGCAACCGTAATATGGAGCGAGAGAAAGGGAACGTGTACATCTGGGAATTGAAGGAGGAAAACCTCAAATACCTGGCGGAGATTGAAAACGGCAAAAATTGTACACGAAAACTGTATCACGAAAACCCGACTGATTTTGAGGTGCTGTGCAAGCCCGACGGCATTCTCAGATATTTTTGCGAAGAACAAAGCTATACAAAAAAGACGGAAAAGTACCCCTGTGAGGTTGGAAATCTGGTTGATCTGTTCAGCGTAAATATGGCGTTTTCTGCCGGTACCAAGGATCGTTTTCCGCTTAAACAGGCCTTTCACACAGCGGGCAGTCTCTTCCATGTGATCAATGAGGATACGCATGCCGTTATTGTGCCCTATGGCAAGGGTGAAAATATCATCAGCGCTTTGCTCAGTCAGACCGGCATGAAGCAGCGCGCCTTGCTGTTGGAACAGGCGCAGCAATACAGCGTCAGCGTGTATGATTCCATGATGCGACAGCTGCAAGCGAAAGGTTTCGTTTATCCCTTGGGAGATACAGGCGCCTTTGCCTTGAAGCCCGCATACTATGATGCACAGCGGGGATTGAACACTGAGGGCTGCGAGCTCGACCTTATGATTTTTTAATTATTTCCTATTTTGAGAAAAAATATTGACATTTCCGTTTCGTTACAGTATGATAGAGACAGCCAAAGGCCCGGATGCCAAGTTCCTTGGCTCCCGGACCTTTACACCATGGCGGTATACAATTGTTTCCCATTGTTTTTCAATCCACATGCATGCTGATCTGCTATACATGACATATTCAGTATACCACATCTCCGATTTGACAGACAAGTGGGAATAAAAGAGGTGATTGCTTTGTCCTCCGGTAAGACTCGCAACCAGATTGAGTTCAGGGTATATGGAAAATATGCCCTGTTTTCCGACCCCATTACACGGATGGGCGGTGAAAAACTCAGCTATCCCATCCCTACGAACCAGGCACAAAAGCGCATTACCGAGAGCATATACTGGAAGCCCAGTATTTGCTATTTGATCGACGAAGTCTGCGTAATGAATCCTATCCGTATGGAATCCAAGAACATCCGCCCAGTTAGCTATGAACATCCGCAGAACACGCTTTCGGTATATACCTATCTGGCTGAGCCTGTCTACCTGGTGCGCGCACATTTCATTGCCAACCCCTATCGGACCGAGCCTGATCTGATCGCGGACGGCCAAAATGAGCACAAGCATCACAATATCGCCCGGCGAATGGTGCAGCGCGGCGGGCGCAGAGATATCTTCCTGGGAACGCGCGAATGTCAGGGGTATGTTGAGCCCTGCAATTTTGACGAAGAAAAGAAGCACAGTTACTATGCAGGCCGGGGGCAGATCGACTTCGGCGTCATGTTTCACGGCTTTGACTACCCGGACGAGACCGGGCGGGACATGCTTGCCGTACGCTTCTGGCGACCTCAAATGATGGATGGCGTCATTACGTTCTGCACGCCGCAGGAATGCACCATGCGCCAGGATGTGCGGCCGATGAAGGCCAAGGCTTTTGGCGGCAGCCACGGTAATTTTGCAGGTCTTGGAGAAGTGTCTTTGCAACAGGAACTCCGCCTGATGCAGCAGGAAGGAGGCGGCGCAATTCATGGGCTGGATGCAGAAACTCTGTGACGTCTACGATGTGGTAAGCCGTATCAACATTCCCGAAGATGCCAATCACACGCAGCTTGTTCCTGTGGGCTTCGCAAAGAAAAACATCGCTTATGTGGTCACTGTTACGGCGGACGGCTGCTTCTCCTCCGTCCATGCGCTGGGTGATGACGATTGTGAATGCATTATACCCGCCACGCCTGAAGCGGAGGGGCGCACAGGTGCAAACGGAGCTCCCTATCCGCTCGCCGAAAACCTCAAGTATTTTGCGGAAGAGGAAGGCATCCATAATGCACTGCTGGACCGATACCTTGCCCAACTCACGGATTGGTGTGCACAGCCTGAGGCGCCCGAATGCCTTAGGACCTTGCTTGCCTATTTGAACAAACGCACCCTGCTTGCCGACCTGCGCAATGCGCTACCAGAAAGGCTCAGGCTGCACAAGGATGAAAGCAGGAAGGACTTTGGCGGACCGGACGGTAAAGCGATGATCTGCTTCAGCGTGGAGGACCCGCTTTCCCTCGAAATGCGTTTGTGGAAACGAAGGGATGTACAGGACAGCTGGTCCGCTTACTTTGTGCGCAGGCAGAGCGGCATCGTGGCACTATGCTACGCGACGGGGAAAATGCTTCCGGTGCTTGATACCCATCCCAAGGTGCAGGGCAATGCCAAGCTGATTTCTGCCAAGGATGCGGGCTATCCCTTTCAGTATAAGGGACGCTTTGTCGAAGACCGCAGCGCTGCAACGGTCAGCGCCTATGCCTCAGACCGTGCGCATCGTGCGCTTCAGTACCTGATGGACAATCAGGGGCTCAGCTTCCGGCGGTTCGGCCTGAACATCGTCGCGTGGGATGTGCAGACAGGCGCTATTCCCGTTCCCTTGAACGAGGGCAGCTCTGCCGAGGACGAGGATGAAGATGAAGACAGCGTAGAGCTCCCGGATACCTTTGAAGGCTATTCCAGGGCACTGTGTAATGCCGCGAAAGGCGTCGGCAAAACGGAGAAGGTTTTTGAAAAAAGCATTGCTAACCTGGTGGATGGCGAGAAACGGGCTTCGTCCGTTGTTATCATGAGCATGGAGGCAGCCACCGATGGCCGCATGTCCATCGACTACTACCAGGAATTGCCCGATGATCTGTATGTGAGCAGGATTACTGATTGGTATCGTTCCTGCTGCTGGACGTACTGGGACAAAGCAAAGGGAAAAAATGTAGTGCGCACGCCGATGCCGCTGTCTATTGCTGACGCTGTGATGGGGACGGATGGCGGCCGCCGCGCCAAAGCCGACCTGCGCTGCGCCAAGAGCGACGCCAAACAGCTTCGCGCATTATACAAGCGCCTGCTGAGCTGCATTGTGGATGGTGCGCCTCTGCCGCGCAATTTCCTCGAGAGTGCCGTAAACCGCGCTGAAGCTCCGCTTACCTTCCGCGACAGCAAAGGCAACTGGCAGCGGTACGAATGGGAAACCTGCATGCGCACCACCTGTGCGCTGATTCGCCGAAGTCGCTTCGACGCCCTTTCACGGGAGGAACGAGGAGATTTCGAAAAACGGCTCCCGTCCGATCAGCTCGACGGAAAGAGCCCAAACCGTGACTACCTTTACGGCCGCTTGCTGGCGCTGGCCGATCAGGTTGAGTACGAGGCGGCAGATCGTCCTGAACGGCGTGCGTTGCCAACCAATGCTGTTCGCCTGACGCAGCGCTTTGTACAGCGCCCCAAGGAAACCTGGCTGCATCTGCATGCCAAACTCCTCCCTTATTTTGCTGCACTGGGCAGGGACGGCAAGGCGGAAGGTTTCATGCGCACTATTGCCGATGTCGAGTCGCTGTTTGATCGAGCGGACAGGGAAAGCGCTGCTGCACTTGGTGAGGACTTTTTGTTGGGCTATCTTGCACAGCGCCGGGATGCTTACCGATCCCATGAGCGTGGTGTCCCGAATCAATGTAAAGGAGAGAGCCCAGCCTATTCCTTCGGCACGGACCGAAGTGAGCGCTTTGGCATGCTGGCCGCTGTTGCAGATTTTGTGGAGCGCCGCGCTACGCTTGAGGAGAGCGGGGAGTGCGCCATTTCCACACATGAGGGCAATACCGCCGCGCTACGTATGATGGCGCGACTCATGCAACAGCCCGTCGTAACATGGACGGAGATACACGCCAAGCTGCTGCCCTATTTGGAAAAACTCGGTATCCGCTCCAGTGCATATCCCATTGCCATGCTGCGCGCCATTGAAGAGGGATTCGATTGCCAGGCAAGGCATGACAACACGCCGTTGGATAGTCTTTTCCTCCATGGTTTCTACCGCATGCGCGCGTGTATGCTCTCCGGCGGCAAAGCCGCAGTGGAAGCGCAGAGCGCACAGAACTGCCCGTTAACGCGCAATAGCGCCTATGCCTTGCTACTTGCCATCGAAAACCAGGTTGAGCGCACTGCTCTTGATTTGGAAAAGCGTACAGGAGAGAACCGCACAAGCAACGCCGTGCGCTTCATGAACAAGTTTGCCGTTTCGCCCGCCTCCACATGGCGCTATCTGGAGGCGCGTATGCAGCCCTATCTCAAGAAGCTGCGCAGCGTACGCACAGGTTGGGCTCTGAATTTTGAGATGCGCATCGGCGACTTGAACGAAGCCATCCGAAAAAACGGATGGGACAGCGATCAACCACTTTCCATAGATTGGCTGCATATCTATTACACCGCTGACAAAATCGTCAAAAAACAGGAAAGGAGCGCGTGAGGCCGCGCAAGGTCTCATGCAAAACAGAAAATGGCTGCTTTGAATCACAAGATCGATTTCGCCCTCGTCTTTACTGCCTGCAAGGCCAACCCCAATGGAGATCCACTGGATGGCAATCGCCCACGCACCACCTACGACGGAATGGGGGAGGTTTCCGACGTTTGCCTCAAGCGCAAAATCCGCAACCGACTGCTCGATGAGGGGTACCCTGTTTTTGTGCAGTCCGATGACCGCCGCGTGGATGAATGCCGTTCCCTGAAGGATCGTGCAGAGGCGTGTCCTGAACTTAAGGCATGCATGGACGCCATTACCAGCAAGAAGAAGGTCAAGGATGCGCCGGTTCCGACTCGTGACGATTACGCTGCCACCGCTTGCAAAACGTGGATGGATGTGCGTGCCTTCGGTCAAGTTTTCTCTTTCAAAAAAGGTGGCGAGAACGAGTCCGTTTCCATCGGTATTCGCGGCCCGGTTACCATTCAGCCTGCGTTCAGCCTTGCGCCGGTAAATATCGTAAGTTCGCAGATCACCAAGTCGGTCAACCTGGAAACGGGTGATGATCCCGATAAAAAGGCCGCCGATACAATGGGCATGAAGCATCGTGTCGAGTTCGGCGTGTACAGGACCTTCGGCTCCATCAACGTGCAGACCGCGCAAAAAACCGGATTCACCGAGGAAGATGCTGATGCGATCAAGGAGGCCTTGCGCACGCTCTTTCGCAACGATGCCACCTCTGCCCGCCCGGATGGAAGCATGGAAGTGGTACAGCTCGTCTGGTGGACGCATAACTGCGCCAATGGCCAGTATTCCTCCGCTAAGGTACACCGCTCCTTGCGTATAACCCAGGGTGAGAACGGCATGCCCATGGTAAGCGTGGATGAAAGCGCCATTCCAGGCCTTGCCTATGAACAGATCGATGGCGAGTGACGCAGATTTCTTGATGCTCTCTGGACTCAAGCACTTCTGCTTTTGCCGGAGACGCTGGGCGTTGGTGCATATTGAGCAGCAATGGCAGGAAAACGCGCTGACTGTTTCCGGCCATCTGATGCATGAGCGTGTGCACGACGAGAACTTCACCGAGTCACGCGGGAGCGTACTGCTCTCGCGCGGCATGCCGGTGCGTTCGCTGCTGCTGCGCATCACCGGTGAATGTGATCTTGTGGAACTGCATCACGACTGCAATGGCATTGCCATACATGGAAGAAGCGGAACGTGGCGCGTCTTTCCCGTTGAATACAAGCACGGTCAGCCTGACGGACGAGGCGCGGACGAAATGCAGCTTTGCGCACAGGCGCTGTGCTTGGAGGAGATGCTCGCCGCCGAGATCCCGGACGGCGCAATCTATTACGGAAAGATTCGCCGCCGCGTGCCGGTTGCCTTTACTACAGAGCTGCGGCAACGGACGACCGAAGCAATCGCTGAAATGCACCGTCTGTTTGTGCGTGGTCATACGCCAAAAGCAAAGTGGACAAAAGCCTGCAAGAGTTGTTCGCTGCTTGAGATCTGTCAACCGCTCTTAACCAAGCGCGCAAGCGCGTCGGCCTATGTCAGAGAAATGCTTCAGGAGGAAGAGCTGTGAGAAAGCTGCAAAATACGCTCTATGTCACCACACCTGCGGCCTATCTCTCACTGGATGGAGAGACCATTGTAATCCAGAATGAAGATGAATGCCTGGGGCGTTTGCCGCTACTAAATCTGGAGAACATTGTCAGCTTTGGCTATCGCGGGGCAAGCCCCCGACTGATGGGTGCGTGCGCCGAACGTGGTATTGGACTGTGCTTTCTGACACAGCATGGACGGTTTCTGGCACGGATTTCTGGTCCTATCAGCGGCAATGTACTGCTTCGCACCGCGCAATATCGTCTCGCCGATACTCCGGATCATGCGTTGCTCATTGCCAAGATGTTTTTGACCGGCAAGATTTTTAATGGCAGATGGAGCCTTGAACGTACGTTGCGTGACCATGCCCTGCGCGTGGATACAGAAAGAATGAAAATGGCCATTGAACAAATGAAGCAGGCGTTGGTTGATCTCATGCATGCAGGCTCCGTGGAAGAATTGATGGGAATCGAAGGTGTTGCTGCAAAAGTCTACTTCTCTGTATTTGAACAGATGATTCTCAAAAATCCCGCTTATTTCCGCTTTGACGGCAGGAACCGTCGCCCGCCCATGGACCCTGTGAACGCGCTTCTCTCCTTCACATACAGTATTTTGGGACACGAGATTACCGGAGCATTGGAATCCGTGGGCCTTGATCCTGCTGTGGGCTTTCTGCATGCGTTGCGTCCAGGACGTGCATCTTTGGCACTGGATCTGCTTGAGGAGTTGCGAGCGCCGCTTGCAGATCGCTTCGTTCTTTCTCTCATCAACCTAGGAACCATCACTGAGCGTGACTTTGTGCAAAAAGAAAACGGCGCGTTTTATCTGACAGACGATGCAAGAAAACGATTCCTCGCTGCATGGCAAAAACGTAAGCAGGAGGTCATCAATCATCCCTTTCTCAAGGAGAAACTGCCGTGGGGCCTTGTTCCACACGCCCAGGCAATGATGATGAGCCGCTATATTCGTGGTGATCTGGATGCCTATCCTCCATTTCTATGGAAGTAAAAGAGGGGAGATTGACATGCTTGTTTTAGTCACGTATGATATACAGGTGGAAGATTCTGAGGGAAAACGGCGGTTACGGCGTGTTGCCAAGCACTGCCTCAACTATGGCATTCGCGTACAGAATTCTGTGTTCGAATGTCAGGTAGATGCTGCCCAGCTCGTCAGACTCAAGCATCTGATCCGCTCCGAAATGGACGAATCGCACGATAGCGTTCGCTTCTATGTGCTGGGTAATCACTATCACAGCAAAGTAGAGCACTATGGTGTATCGCCGGGTCTTTCGATGGATGAACTCTTAATTCTTTGATGCGAACTCCTAGCTCACATCCAATTCCCGGTTGGTTCGCACCCGAAGTATGCTTTCTTCTTCCCCTGACATTCCCATTTTTCTCTTTTAAAACGCTCTTTTTAGAGTTTGAATGGATGGGAGTGTGCAATGCAAACAGTTTTTTCAGCAATCATTTGTGCCTGTTTGCTGTCTCACCCCGCGAGGGGTGAGTGGATTGAAATTTTTATACTGTCGGCTCCAACCGTAACATTGCCAGTCTCACCCCGCGAGGGGTGAGTGGATTGAAATTATTGTGTGTAAATCGGAAAGTAATTTATCGGTGTCTCACCCCGCGCGGGGGGAGTGGATTG
>ENA-UONY01002484-UONY01002484.1-human-gut-metagenome-genome-assembly--contig:-CS9-NODE-2484-length-12925-cov-5.974670_pt1 | contig 12925 bp, 10 predicted proteins | sample MGYA00242465_ERZ724012 | MGnify/ENA metagenome assembly ERZ724012 | reverse complement strand
ATTGTACATTATCTAAAAATTTGCATAAAAAAGAAAAGAAGGACATCCGAACAGTACCAATTCGGATGCTCTGATATAAAAATGAAAGGTGTTTGTTTGCGGATAAAGTACCCTTGACAAATCTCATCTCAGCGGAAGATACAAGAACAGCCACGGCGGAAGCTGCCGTGGCTGTTGGGTGGTTTATGCAGTTTCAGGTTTTCTTTTCAAAGGCGTAGCCGCAGCGCGGGCACGTGATGCGGATTTTCCCTTTGCCGCGCGGGACCCGCACGACCTCCTTGCAGCTCGGGCAGCGGAAGAAGGCGTAGTCCTTCCTCTGGCGAAAGCAGCTCTTGAGCAGCCGGAACGAGCCGAGAAAGCGGTTCCGGTGGGAGAGATACTTCCGGTTTTCCTCGCTCCGGACGGCGATCTTCCGGGAGAAGATGCGCACATAGCACCAGATTAGCAGCGCGAGCGCCGCCGTGGAAAAGACGGCGGAGAAGAAAGCACTCTTTCCGCGCACAGCCACCGAGATCAGGATGCATACGCATCCGCATATGGAAAGAAACCGGCCGAGTGCGTCTGCACCGTAACGACCGGCCATGAAGGTAGAGAAATTCCGGTTGGGGAAACCACGCCGCATAAATAAGACCTCCGGGGAAAAAGGGCATTCCAACGCCTGTTTCTGTCATAGACTTTAATACGAAATCGTAAATAAGTCGTGAACTTTCCGCTGAATTAACAAAAAATTCATTTTTTACCGTGAACCGGGCGTCGAAATATTGACAAAAAAACACCGGGGCGGTATAATTTCATCAAAATTTTTATGCTTTCAGGGAAGCGAGGGAAAACAATGCGTCCGGACGGTATACTTGTAAAGAATGAAGACCCCATGTATTTTCTCATTCCGTATTTTCTCACGAAGCGGTATGATGCAATGAATATGATTACGCTGGACATCCCGGAAATGCCCATGCGTGCCTATATGAACGAGAAGCGGAAAGAGGGCAAGCAGATCAGCCATCTGGCGCTGGTGCTCACGGCGTATCTCCACACGCTGGAAAAGTACCCGGCGCTCAACCGCTTTATAAAAGGCCATAACATCTACCAGCACAAGGATATCAAGGTATCCATGGTCGTTCTGAAGCCGGATGGCAGCGACACCATGTCGAAGATCGATCTTGTCCCCACGGACGACGTGTTCGACGTGCAGGCGAAGATCACCGGCTATATCGACCAGAACCGCCAGCTCGGCGAGGCCAACTCCTTTGATACGGCGATGAAGATCCTTACGACGAAGCTGCGCTGGCTCCTGCCGCCGGTCATCGGCCTGATCCGGTTTCTGGATAACCATGGCCTTTTGCCGCAGTCGCTCATCGATCTGACGCCGTTCCATGCGAGCCTTCTCATCTCCAACCTCGCGAGCATCCGCACGAACCATATTTATCACCACGTGTACGAGTTCGGTACGACGAGCGTTGCCATCACCATGGGCAACATGCGCGAGGTGCCGCGCCGCAGCAAGGACGGCATCGTATTTGACCGGTGCATGCCGCTCGGCGTTGTGATGGACGAGCGCATCGCCAGCGGCCACTATATGGCGCAGGCGTTCGCGCAGATCAAGAAATACCTCGCGGACCCGCACCTGATGGAGCGCGAAAGCCTCGACGCCGAAAAAGCGGCGGAGAAAGCGGAATAATTTTATGTGATCAGACGGTCTCCCCATGGCTTTGCCGATGGGGAGGCCGTTTTCGCCGTGTAAAACCCGGCAAGTTTTGACAGATACAACGTAGTGTGATATTTTAAATAAAAACAGATTTATTTTCGGAGGCTTAAAATATGCTTCACGATTTCAAACCGTCGGACGACGGACTCGATAAAGCACAGCGCAAGGCGGAAATCGCCCGGCTTCGCGAAAGAATCGCGGCACAGCAGCAGAGCGTCATGGCGGCAAAGCTGCCCGTGGTCGTTCTTGTGGAGGGATGGGACTGCGCCGGAAAAGGCCATCTCATCAACGAGCTCATCAGCGAGATGGACCCGCGGTTTTACCGCGTGGCGGTCTATAAGCGCGTGCCGGAGGATGAGGAGCGCTATCCCTTCCTCCACAAGTTCTTTGAGCCCCTGCCGGAAAACGGTAAGTTCCTCTTCATGGACACCGGCTGGATGGAGGACTGCGTCTATAAATACCTGCGCCGGGAGATCACCGCGGATGAATACGAGCGCCGCGTGGAGGCGTGCAAAATCTTTGAGAAGCAGCTTCGCGATAACGGCTATATCGTTATCAAGCTCTTTCTGCATATCTCGCGCGAGGAACAGCTCGAGCGCATCGCGCAGCTGCGGGAGGATATCGATACCGAGTGGCGCGTAACGAGCGATGATCTCTGGCAGCAGAAGGAATATAACCGCTTCCGCCGCGCCTACGAGGATTTTATGGAAGAGACGGGCGAATGGCACATTCTTGATGCCGGAAGCCGGAAGAAACGTCTGCTTATGGGCTTTCGCGCCGTTACCGAGACGATCGACAAAGCGCTTGCGGATGGCCGCTATACCGGCAAGGCGGGGAAAAACGCCTTCCCGCTGCTCGGCGGCCCTTCGCTCCGCAACGCCGATCTCACCAAGAGCCTGACGCCGGAGGAATATAAGGCGGAGCTCAAGCGGCTGCAGGAAAAGCTCGCCGTGCTGCACAATAAGATTTACCGCAAGCGCATCCCCGTCGTCATCTGCTATGAGGGCTGGGACGCCGCCGGAAAGGGCGGCAACATCCGCCGTCTTGCCTATCCGCTCGACCCGCGCGGGTTTGATGTAATCCCCATCGCGAGCCCCACGCCGGGCGAGCTTGCGCGGCATTATCTCTGGCGGTTCTGGACACGCCTGCCCAAAAGCGGCCATGTGACGATCTTTGACCGCAGCTGGTATGGCCGCGTCATGGTCGAGCGCATCGAGGGCTATTGCTTGGAGGACGACTGGAAGCGCGCCTACGGCGAGATCAACGAATTTGAAAAGGAACTCGCCGACTATGGCACGATCGTTCTCAAATTCTGGATCCATATCGACCCCGAAACGCAGCTTGAACGCTTTGAGCTGCGGCAGAATACGCCGGAGAAGCAGTGGAAGATCACCGACGAGGACTGGCGCAACCGCGAGAAGTGGCCGCTCTATGAAACGGCGGTCGAGGAAATGCTGCAAAAGACGAGCACGGCGTATGCCCCCTGGCATATCATTGAATCCGTGGATAAGAAATACGCCCGCATCCGTGTCCTTCAGATCGTGACGGATGCGCTGGAGCAGGCCGTAAACGAGCATATCACCCGGGGAGTGAAGAAAGAATGTGCCAAGCCGAAAAAGGACCGGAACTGACCGCTTCCGCTGTGCCGGAAACACCGGAGCCGGAAAACACGCTTCTTGCCGAGGCCAAGGCGGCGGGGCTTTTTCTGGACCGCGAACTGAGCTGGCTGCAATTTAATCTCCGCGTGCTGGAGCAGGCGGGCGACCCGACGGTTCCGCTTTTGGAGCGGCTCAAGTTCCTCGGCATTTACCGTTCGAACCTTGAGGAGTTTTTCATGGTGCGCGTCGGCTCGCTCACGCACCGCGCAGCGCTTTTGCCGGACGACCGGGACGAAAAGACCGGCCGTACGCCCGGCGAGCAGGTGAGCGCCATCCTTGCCGCGGTTGCCGCGCAGCAATCGCGCGAGGAGCGCATTTACCGGCGGCTTCTGGAGGATCTGCGCGACGCCGGGATCGACGTGCTGGACTTTCATAAAATGACGAAGTCCGAGGAAGTCGTGGCGAAAAAGTACTTTTCCGAGCTGCGCCCGCTGCTCTCGCCGCGCGTGGTGGATGGGGGACATCCGTTCCCGTTCATCGCCAACCGCGAGGTATATGTGGCCGCGACGATCGGCAAGGGCGAGGATTTCCGTTTGGGTCTCGTTTCGCTGCTGCGGCTGCCGCCGTGGCGCGTCGTGGAGCTGGACGGAAGGCAGAAGGTGATGCTCACGGCGGAGCTCGTGCGCCACTTTGTGCCGCAGCTCTTCAAAAAGCAGGAGGTGCGCGACGCTGTCCTTTTGCAGGTTACGCGAAACGCCGACGTGTTCATCGACGACGACCTGCGCGGGTACGATGCAGACTTTCGCGCCAGTATGGAGAAAATGCTGCGCAAGCGCAAGCGCCAGCAGCCGGTGCGCCTCGTGATCGGCGGCAAGCCGTCCGCGCGGCTGCGCTCGGCGCTCATAAAAGACCTGAAGGTATCCGAGAGCAACGTATTCACCACGAAGCTGCCGTTTGATCTCTCGTTCGACTCCGGCGTGAAGAAAGCGCCCGGCATGAAATATGCCGAGCGCCGCAGCCAGAAAACGGTAAAGCTGCAAAAGGGTGAGTTCTTCCCGTATATGGAAAAGAAGGATCTTCTGCTCTCGTACCCGTTCCAGAGCATGAGCGCGTTTGTGGAGTATCTCTACGAGGCGGCGGACGACCCGGACGTTTTGTCCATCCGCATCACGCTCTACCGCCTTTCGGCGAGCAGCAAGGTTGCCGCGGCGCTTGCGTACGCGGCCGACCGGGGAAAGAGCGTTCTCTGCCTTTTGGAGCTGCGCGCCCGGTTTGACGAGCAGAACAACATCGACTATTCCGAGGTGCTCGAGGACGCCGGCTGTCAGGTCATCTACGGCCTGCCGGAGATGAAGGTGCACAGCAAGCTCTGCCTCGTCACGCGGAAACGCGGCGAGAGCGTGCAGTACTTCACGCAGGTCGGCACCGGCAACTATAACGAGGTCACGAGTGAGCAATATACCGATCTCTCGGTCATCACGTCTGACGAGCGCGTCGGGCGCGACGCCGCGCAGACGTTCGAAGCGCTCGCCACCGGCCAGACGCCGCCGGAGACGGAAGCACTCTGGGTCGCGCCGCTGAGCTACCGCTCCCGCGTGCTCGCCCTCATCGAGGCGGAAACCGCCAAGGGTGAGGCCGGGCGCATTGCGATCAAGGTCAATTCCATGAACGACATCGGCGTCATGACGGCGCTCATCCGCGCCTCACAGGCCGGGGTGCGAACGGAGCTTTTCATCCGCGGCATCTGCTGCCTGCGGCCGGGCGTCGCGGGGTATACGGAGAACATCACGGTGCACAGCGTTGTGGGGCGGTATCTGGAGCATTCGCGCATTTTCGCCTTCGGCGAGGGCGCGGAGCAGCGCATTTTCGTTGGCTCCGGCGATCTTCTCAACCGCAACACCCGCCGCCGCGTTGAGGCATTCATCGAATGCATCACGCCGGAAACGCGCGAGAGCGTGCTCGCCATCCTTGATGCGCTGCGCGCCGACCGGGAGAAGAGCTGGACGATGCAGTCGGACGGGACGTATTCCCGCGGCGGGATCGTCCCCGGCACCGCGAGCCACGATACGCTCTATGAATACTTCGGCGAAAAGACCGTAGAACCGCTCCCGCCGGAGAAAGAGCACGGCTGGCTCTGGCGGCTCTTCCATCCCCATAAGAAAAAACAGCACGGAAATGAGGCATGAAGCTATGAAGGACGCATTGGCGCTGGTATTTGACGTTGGAACGCAGAGCGTGCGGGCGATGCTCTTTGATACCGCCGGACACATCGTCTGCTCGGCGCAGGATATCTACGAGCAGCCCTACTATTCCCGCAACCCGAACTGGGCGGAGCAGCGGCCGGATTTCTATTTTGAGCATATGTGCATCGTCTCCCAGCGGCTGAAGGATCAGTCCCCGGCAGACTTTGCGCGCGCCGCGAGCGTTGCGGTGACGGTATTCCGCGATACGACCGTCTGCATGGGCAAGGACGGGCGGCCGCTGCGCGACTGCATTCTCTGGATGGATCAGCGCCGCGCCGAGAATCCAAAGCCGCTTCCCGCGGACCGCAAGGCACTCTTTGCGATCGCCGGCATGACGGAGACCATCGAAATGCTCCACCGCACCTCGGCCTGCAACTGGATCGCTGAGAACGAGCCGGAGCTCTGGAAGGAAACGGATAAATACGTCTGCCTTTCCACGTATCTCAACTACCGCCTTACTGGCCGCATTGCCGACAGCAGCGCGAGCCTCATGGCGAAAATTCCCTACGACTACAAAAACCGCAAGTGGGACAAAAACGGTCTCACCCGCTGCGTATACGATATCCCGCAGGAAAAGCTCTGCGAGATTCTGCCCTCCGGCTCAGTGGTCGGCGGCGTGACGCCGGAGGCGTCGCGGCTGACCGGCATCCCGGCGGGGCTGCCGATGCTCGCCACCGGCTCGGACAAGGGCTGCGAGACAATCGGGCTTTCCGTCATCCGCGAGGATCAGGCGGCGCTCTCGTTCGGCACGAGCTGCACCGTGCAGTTCACGAGCAAGAAATATTTCGAGCCGACGCCGTTCATGCCTGCCTACCCGGCGGTGCCGAACGATATGTATAACCCCGAAATCCAGATTCTGCGCGGCTACTGGATGCTCACGTGGTTCAAGCAGAACTTTGCGCAGGCGGAGGTCGAGGCGGCCAAGGCGCTCGGCTGCTCGGCGGAGGAAATTCTGAACAAGCACCTCGCCGACATTCCCGCCGGGAGCGACGGCCTGCTCGTGCTGCCGCATTGGACGCCGGGACTCTCCACGCCGAACACGCGCGGCGCGATGATCGGCTTCACGGACCACCACACGAAATACCACATGTACCGCGCCATCATCGAGGGACTGAACTTTGCTCTCATGGACGGCATGTACGGCATGGAGCGCCGCTCCGGACAAAAGATCCGCCACCTTTATCTCGGCGGCGGCGGCAGCCGCAGCGAGGAGATCTGCCAGATTACGGCGAATATGTTCGGTCTGCCGGTCTCCCGCATCCAGACGCACGAATCCTGCGCGCTCGGCGCGGCCATCTGCTCGTTCGTCTCGCTCGGAAAATTTGATTCCTACGAGGACGCCATCGCCCACATGGTGCAGATCCGCGACACGTTCACCCCGGACGCGGAGGAACATAAGCTCTATGAGCGCATTTACCGCGAGGTCTACCGCCGGTACTACCGCGCCGTGACCCCGCTGCACAAGCTCCTCGGCGCGATCACGCGCAAGGAAAAATGAGAAAAACCGGTTCCCGAAAGCACATCGGGAACCGGTTTTTCATTCATCATAAACGACCGGCGGGCGGTCGGGATCGAGAACGCTGTCCACGTCGAAAAAAAGCTCATTTAGTATATCGCGGTAATACGTCATCGAGTAGCCGCCGATCTCAATGCGCGACTGCAGCGCATAATCATCGTACAGTTCGTTGACCACGTGGTCGTCCACAGTGCAGTAAATGTTGAATCCGGCATCGAGGACATGCTGCAGGGCGTCGCCCGTTGCGCGGTAACCAAAGGGGGCGAGAAAGAGATTCGTTTCGCCGATCCACGGTGACACACGGTCGACCCATTTGTTGATGTCGTAGTAAATTTTATCGGGGATGCAGCCCGTGCCCCAGAAACCGTATGCGCCGGAGTTGTGCGTGTAGCTGTGGCTGGCAAAGCTCCAGCCGCCGGCGCGCAGCGCGTCAGCGACCTTTTTTATCTCCGTCTGGCAATCGGGATCGTCGTAGCTCGGATAGCCGAACGCTCCCTGAAACCCTGTGAGCGCGATCGTGCCCTTATGCCCGTTCCACGAAAAGTCCGGGTGCTCGGCCACAAACGCGTCCACCACGCCCATCACATCGCCGTCCGGGATGATGTCCACGCCGCCGGAGGGATTCGGCACCTCGTAGAGCAGCGCGCCGGTCTCATCAACGAACAGCCGCCGCGCGTACCCGTCGCCGTAGGCATACGCCACATCGTCCACGGAGAGAATGAGCGGCATCTTTCCGGCGGGCAGCAGAATTTCCTTTCGCTGCATTTTGCCGCCGACCATCTCATAGCACTCGTTCAGGTCGTAGAGCACATACCCGCGCTCATAGAGCTGCGGCAAAATCTTTTCCAGCTCCGCCTTTTCGGAAAAGCCGGCATTGTACCCGCCCATCGGCGTTTCGCGGTCGGTGAATACCATTTCGGGATAGACGATGAGACTGTGGAAGAAGATGTGCCGTATTTCGCCCTCGTAAGGGACGAGCGGCTCCGGCGTCGGCTCGGGTGTCGGCGTCGGCTCTGCGGTCGCGGTGGGGGAGGGCGTTGGCTCCGCGGTCGCCGTGGGCGACGGCGTTGGGAAAAAGATGTCGAGCGCGCTGCCGCTGCACCCGGCGAGGAGCGCCGCGCAGAGCAGCACCGAGAGAAGTAAAATTGTCTTTCGTTTCATCATGCTCTTATACTATCCGCCGCGCCCGAAAAAGTCAAGGCACGGAAATTTCCGGATTTTGGATGTGCTGTATTGACAAATGCAGTGAATACAATATATTCTTAAAATATATTAATGCAACGGCTAACATTTTAAATCTAAAAGAAGGAGCGCGGATCTTATGCGGAAACGGATATGGATGATAATTGCTGTTTTTTTCGTCTCTGGGGTCGTGGCTTTTTCGGTACAGAGCAGGGATCCCTGCAATACACACCGTCTGTACATAAACGATCAGGCGGTCTCCGTGTTTGCGTCTCCGGAGGAAGCGTTATCCGCTATGGCAGGTGAGCCTTTGCTGCAGGATGTGAATCCGCTGAGCTTGTCGTGTGAGGGAGGGCGGCCGGATCATAAGCTTCAGCTTTATATTCGTATGGCCAGCGAAAAAGATGGAGCGATAATCGTTTCTCCCTATGCCGCATTCTATAATTTTTCTTCCGCCAAAAGCAAAGCTTCCTTTGCCATGAACGATATAGTAAGTCTGGATGAGGGATCGAACTGGGATCTTGTTCTGTTTGAGCTGATTACTTACGAAAAAACAGCGGCAGCGGTGAGCGCTATATCGCAATATGCGGTTTTCCGCTGGCCCGACCGCTAAACGGTTTTTCTTAAAGGGAACATGGCGAAAGAGGGGGGACTTCGGCCGCTGCAGAGCCGGCAAAACAGCACGGCGCAAAGGGGTTTGAAAGAAGAAAGCCGCCCGGCAGGGGACACAATGTGAACTGCACCCCATTAATTGGACAAGTATGGTAAAATACTTGTCCAATTAATGGGGTGCAGTTCATCACTGTATGGTCGTTTTTTGCAATCGCTTTAAATTATTCAGGGCTTATACGGTAGGAAGATTTTGGAATTTCTCCATCTTTCAAAGAGGAATATCTCAGAATACTCCAAGTGCTTTTCAGCAATACGGTGTTCATCTGAATAAGTCCAACAACGGGTTCTGCATCTTTACAGACAATGTTCTCTAAAACGGACGAAGGAATCATGATTTCCGGTACCAGTCTTTTCATTGTGTGGTGCCACAAATAATACCGAGTTCCCAGAAATTCGCATGCAGCCATATGCAGCATTTGCGGATAATATCCCAAATTTCTTCCGACCCTGTATTCAGACAATTCTTTGGATGTAGCAGCTATCCAGATGGCGGCTAGTTCCTCTTCGCTGCGAGCTTCCATCAACATTTCAGCCGTTTGAATTGTTCCCTTATTGGTGGGTTTTGTGAAATACAGAAACTGTGTGGGATTCCTTTCGATCAATTGTTTTCTTTCCGGAACTTCTGTAACTTCAAGCCAATCGTACCCATAGATGTAACCATCTTGCTTGTATTCTACAAATACCGTTTCAGCGGATACAGGCTCTGCAAGCACCTCGGAAAAATGGTAACCGCACATCCTCCAAAGTTCATAGACGTTTTCCCACTTCATCTGTTCAAACATTCGTTTCCTCCATATAAAACTGCTGGTCACTCCAATGCTTGAAATGAAACGGGTGATCTTCAGCCAGATACTCATTAGAATATAGGTAAGTGATGATGTCCATATCATCAAACATGTCAAAGACCCAATCCGGTGAATTATCGAGATGCTCGTTATCAATGAGATCATCTGCACCTGCACCGATTTCGATAAGCGCCCGTGCTTCTTCATTGCATAAATAAATAATCAGCTCTTCCAAAATGCTATGAGCAGTTATCGGCATCCCGTGTTTTGCCCTCCATCTTAATTGGAGAAGAGCGCATTTCATATGATAGAGGAAGTCGTAGTCATATGTCTTCTTTTATGATCTTTTCAATTTGCGCAACTTATTGTACATTATCCATAAAAAAATAATCTCTGCAAAAGCAGAAATCCCAACCCATCAAAGCCGATGGGTTGAGATTTCTGTTTTTACTCTGCTGTATACCAATCAATTGGTACTAGATTTTTATCATTAGGCCACCAATTTTCAAGAATAAATTCCCTGAAGGAATCTACTTCAAGATCGGCGTGATCCACGATGATAACTTGCAGTTGATTGTGAAGTTCCGCTGTCCGATCAATAATGAACTGATAGATTCTATTGACCTCGTTCCAATCAGTCTTCTTTTCATCGCGCTCAGACGGGAAGTAAACCTGAGAAGGTTGATCGAGAAACATGAAACTTGGAACAGGACGCTTTGCACCAATATAAAAATGCTGTAACGCAAAATAGGCGATAAGATGGACGCCTACCCAGTTCGACCCACTCCCCAGTTGCTTAAGGGGAACAGGGCGCTCTGGCTTATCTACAACAACTGTGACCTTATTTAGATCCAGCCTGTAAGGATTATCGCAGTGTTCAAGTTGCAATTCTCGCGCCCATCTGGTCATGTTCACTTGTATTCTTGAAAGTGCAGACTGTTTTCGTTCATCTACAGAGTCTTTATCAAGAATAGAGTCTATCTCTTGTAAGCGCCGTTCTATTCCTTGGATGACTTGTTCTTGCCGTCCAGAGTCCGTATCGTTCTGTACACTTTCAACCCAAAGGCTTATTCGTCCAACGACCTTACCTCTTCTGGCGTTTAAATCCCGCAGTTGTGATCGTTCATCCTCTTGCTGATAGATTCCGTCAATTTCAGCTCTAAGTGTTTCTATTTCCTCTCGCTTTTTTTGCTGGTCCTGCTCCAGTGCTGAAATAAATGTTCGTAACTTAGGCTGTTCGCGAGTAACGCTTGCAATAGATTTGTCAAGATTAGCAATAGCGGTGCGTATCATCTCTACACTAGGTATGGGATTCTCAAGCCTTCCAGAACACAGCGGGCATTTTCCAGGGTCAAAATTTATATGCTCAAAAAGGCCTATGGATTCAAGGCGTTTTTTTTGATACTGCGCTTCTCCAGAATACCCAGATGCTTCACCAACGAATTTACGAGCATTTTCAAGACTTGATCCGATGTCATCACATTCATTTTGGACATCCTGAAGTTTGCTTTGCAAAAAAGTTAATCTATCCATTCCGCTTCCTGAACTCACCATTTGTGGTGTCCAGTTTAGAGTGCCTTGAAGCAGAGAAAAAATTTCCTGATAGTTTTGATAGTCGATTTGAGTAGATGAATCAATCAGTCCAACCTGTTTTGCCTCGCCAATCAGCTTTATTGCCCGCTCAAAGCCTCCGCCCATTAAACTGCGGTTTTCTTCAAGACGGCGGCGTTCAATGGTCAACTTGCGTTTGAGTACGGTTCGCTCATTTTCCAATGCCAACGCTTCTTCGCTGACTGCGCCTAAAAAATAAGGAATGGTATCCTTAATTGCCTGTGTTACGAAGCCATCGGATTGGCGATGAAACAAGAAATTTTTTGCGGCAATTTCATCCTGCCCCTGAAAACAATAATACAGAGCATGGCGAATATTTGCAGCAAGCGGCAGTCTGCTTTGTCCATCTGGCGGCATGTTCAGGTTTTCAGAAATTCCAATCCGTTGAGTTAGCGCCTTTTCAATCCCAGCCGAGTTTGTATTAGCAGAGAAATTGCATGACTCTGGAACTTCAATTTTATCGCCGACTTCGATATACGAAACGGAAGTTGTTTGCTGCCCCTTATCGGGATTTTTACGTGCCACAAAAACTCGCTCATTATCAAACTGAAGAAGTAAGCCATACCATGATACATTATCGCGGACAATTCCATCGGCAATATTACAGGATTCTCCGCCCATACAATAGTCAATAATATCGCCTATTGCTGACTTTCCGGATTTTGATCTACCGGTAATGATATTTACTTTGCCTAATGCGAACTGCAAATGGCGAACTTTCCCGTTGTATCCATAAAGCACGAGTTCTCGTATTTGCATCATGGTCTCACCCCCAATTCAATATATACGTTTTCAACCTTCCCAGCCGCCGCAAACCACTTTGCAACATGTTCACATTTTTGAAAACACTCTTTTATTTCTGAATCGATATACCTTGTTTTACTCAAATTACACGAGGTCGGAGATGTTTCCAGTTCAGCATTTGGAGTTAGGACAAGTTTCTCAGTTTGAAGGAGAAATTCTATTGCTTCGTTCGTAATCGGAATTAGGTCGGTTGCGCGTTGTGAAAAGTCTATCAATAACTGGGGATACTGTTGAACCCATAAATGCAGTTGTTTCCGACTGTCGATACTTTCTCTCGTTTCTTTATGTAGCACGAGCGGAAGAATCAAGTAAACTAACGGAAACGGAAATGCCCGTTGCGTTCTTGCGCAATAGGTTCTTATTGTTGAATACAGCATTCTCCCACAAAAGGATGGGTTGAGCAAATAAGCAACCTCATGTGCGCGCTTATTCCAGCTATTCACAACTACACCGCCTCCTATGTAATGAGTAACTGCTTGAGACGCTCGAAGAAATCAACATGCCAGCCGATTTTTAATTGATTCGCCAGAATGTGATAGCTTCCACGCATAATGAATGCTTCTTGGCACTTTGGACGAATCCGAATATCTTTGTCTTCCATATTAGAAAACAGTTGCCGTCCTTCTCTCACTTTTTCATCTTCTGTAGCATTGATTGCTGTGGAGAGATTTTCTTCCATTGTAGCAAAGGCATGTTCCCACTCATCAATCAACCTATGCTCATATTGCTCAAGTTCATTGATATACAGCAGATTATTTCGTATCCAACTTGCTCTTTGTCTAAAGGCCCGGTAGTAATCACGTAAAGCA
>ENA-UONY01002482-UONY01002482.1-human-gut-metagenome-genome-assembly--contig:-CS9-NODE-2482-length-12930-cov-15.048311_pt1 | contig 12930 bp, 6 predicted proteins | sample MGYA00242465_ERZ724012 | MGnify/ENA metagenome assembly ERZ724012 | reverse complement strand
CTAATTTGGTGTATGTGGCCGGTCACTTTGTCGAGTGGCCGGCTTTTTTTGTTGCCGAAATGGCCGGTAAGGAGGAAAAACGCAATGAATCTCCCCAATGACCCCATCATGCTTTTGAGCGTCGTGAACCTGAAACTGCGTGATTTTTACAAAGACCTCGATGCACTGTGCGATGACATGGACGCCGACAAGGCAGACCTGTGCGCAAAGCTGAAAGCTGTGGGCTACGAGTACGACGCCCAGCGCAACCAGTTCGTGTGATCTTTCCCCCAAAAGCTTTCTCTAAATTGCGAACGACCGGCACCGGTGCGCAGCGACTGTGCCCGGGCCGGTGAATATAGAATGAAGGAGTGCTTGATTTTTTATGATCCAGGGTACCTATTACAAAGAGTGGAGCCGCGTGCTCGGCCGCGATATGGAGTTCAAGGTGTACGGCACCGCCGGTGTGCCGGTGCTGGCGCTGCCTGCCCGCGGCGGCCGCTTTTATGATTGGGAGAACAACGGCATGCCGGACGCCATCGCCCAGCTGCTGAACGAAGGCAAGGTGCAGCTGTTCTGCGCCGACAGCATCGACGGTGAGGCCGTGCTGAACGGTGACATCCCTGTGCGCCGCCGCGCCGAGATGGAGGAAAAGTACTTCGTCTACCTGACCGCCGAGCTGGCTCCCCGTGTGCTGGCCCTGAACGAGGCCGAAAAGGACACGAAACTGTGGTGCGTGGGCATCGACCTGGGTGCCGTGCACGCCGTGAACTGCCGCCTGCGCCGCCCGCAGCAGTTCGCCGGTGCCATCGGCCTTTCCGGCATCTACGACCTGACCCGCTTCTGGGGCAGCGAAGCCGACGACCTGGTGCTGCGCGCTTCTCCCCTGCAGTACCTGACCGAAAAGGGCATCGCCAACAAGCTGGCCCTGGCCAAGGCCGAGGAGAACAGCCTGATGCTCTGCGCCGGTCAGGGTGCCTACGAAGGCGACGCACTGGCCGACACCCAGGCGCTGGCCGATGTGCTGAAGGCCGAAAAGCTGCCCGCCCATGTGGAGCTGTGGGGCGGCGATGTCTCCCACGAGTGGTACTGGTGGGGCAAGATGCTGGGCCTGTTTGTGCCGCGGATTCTGGAGAAGTAAAAGTGATTTGATAGAGGGAAGGCATTTGCAGTGCCTTCCCTCTTTTTGTTTGTATTTTTCAATTCCCTACTTGATTTATTGGGTTTGCTGTGCTATACTCATGCTGTAAGATGTATACCCCCTATGGGTAAAGGAGATATTTTATGGACAACGAGAAAAAGTCCTGCTGCTGTTGCAGCGAAGCGTCCGCCCCCGAAACGTCTGCTGCCGAGGTGTCCGCACCCGCCGCTGCAGACTGCTGCGCGCAGGCCGAAGCCGAACCTGCCGCCTGCTGCCGCCACAAGGACCGCACCCCCGCCGAGCACAAAGCTCTGCTGAACCGGCTGAGCCGCATCGAGGGCCAGGTGCGCGGCATCCGCGGCATGGTGGAAAAGGACGCCTACTGCGTGGATATCCTTGTGCAGGTGGCTGCGACCACCTCGGCGCTGAACAGCTTTGCCAAGGAGCTGCTGGCCCAGCACATCGGCACCTGCGTGGCCGATGACCTGCGCGCGGGCGGCGAGGAAAAGCTGGATGAGCTGCTCTGGCTGCTGCCCAAGCTCATGAAATGACCCTTCCCTGCACATACTCGATAGCGGAGTGAGTTTTTATGGAACAATTCAATGTTACCGGCATGAGCTGCGCGGCCTGCTCTGCCCGGGTGGAAAAGGCCGTGAGCAAGGTGCCCGGCGTCACCAGCTGCTCGGTGAGCCTGCTGACCAACTCCATGGGCGTGGAGGGCACCGCCTCTGCCGCCGACATCATCAAAGCCGTACAGGACGCAGGCTATGGTGCCAGCCCGAAGGCTGCGGGCGGCGCAGCGGCCGCTTCCAGCACCAATGCCGATCTGGACGCCCTGGCCGACCATGAAACGCCCAAGCTCAAGCGCCGCCTGATCGCATCGGTGGGCTTTCTGCTGGTGCTGATGTACTTCTCCATGGGCCACATGATGTGGGGCTGGCCCCTGCCGCACTGGTTCGACGGCAACCACATCGCCATGGGCCTTGTGCAGCTGCTGCTGGCGGGCATCGTGATGGTCATCAACCAGAAGTTCTTCATCAACGGCTTCAAGGGCCTCATCCACCGCTCGCCCAACATGGACACGCTGGTGGCGCTGGGCTCCATGGCAAGCTTTGTGTGGAGCACCTACGCGCTGTTTGCCATGACCCGCGCCCAGGTGGACGGCAACAGCGAGCTGGTCATGCACTATATGATGGAGTTCTACTTTGAGTCGGCGGCCATGATCCTGACCCTCATCACGGTGGGCAAGATGCTGGAAGCCCGCTCCAAGGGCAAGACCACCGACGCCCTCAAGAGCCTGATGAAGCTGGCCCCCAAGACCGCCACCCTGCTGCGGGACGGCGCGGAAGTAACGGTGCCCATCGAGCAGGTGCAGAAGGGTGACATCTTCGTGGTGCGCCCGGGCGAGAACGTGCCCGTGGACGGCATCGTGCTGGAAGGCACCAGCGCCGTGAACGAGAGTGCCCTGACCGGCGAGAGCATCCCCGTGGACAAGGCCGAGGGTGACAAGGTGAGCGCTGCCACCACCAACCAGTCCGGCTTCCTCAAGTGCCAGGCCACCCGCGTGGGCGAGGACACCACCCTTTCCCAGATCATCAAGATGGTCAGCGATGCCGCCGCCACCAAGGCCCCCATTGCAAAAATCGCCGATACCGTGTCCGGTTTCTTCGTGCCGGCCGTCATCACCATTGCAGTGATCACCACCATCGTGTGGCTGCTGCTGGGCCGTGAACTGGGCTATGCGCTGGCCCGCGGCATCTCGGTGCTGGTCATCAGCTGCCCCTGTGCGCTGGGTCTGGCAACGCCCGTGGCCATCATGGTGGGCAACGGTCTGGGTGCAAAGAACGGCATCCTGTTCAAGACCGCCGCTTCGCTGGAAGCTGCAGGCCGCACCCAGATCGTGGCGCTGGACAAGACCGGCACCATCACCAGCGGTGAACCCAAAGTGACCGACATCCTGCCCGCCGAGGGCGTTTCCGAGCCGGAGCTGCTCACCCTTGCCGCCGCACTGGAGCGCAAGAGCGAGCACCCGCTGGCAAAGGCCGTGCTGGCCTGCACCGACGCGCAGAAGCTCACCGCCCCCGAGGTATCCGGCTTTGCCGCCCTGCCGGGCAACGGTCTGGCCGCCAAGCTGGACGGCGTGGACATCTTTGCCGGCAACGCCGTTTTCATCCAGACCAAGGTCACCGTGCCTGCCGCCTTGCAGGAGAAGGCCGCCGCCCTCTCGGCTCAGGGCAAGACGCCGCTGTTCTTCGGCGGCGCGGACCGGCTGCTGGGCATCATCGCGGTGGCGGATACCATCAAGGAAGACAGCCCCCGCGCCATCAAGGAGCTGCAGGCCATGGGCATCCGCGTGGTGATGCTCACCGGCGACAACCAGCGCACCGCCGACGCCATTGGCAGGCAGGCCGGTGTGGACGAAGTCATCGCAGGCGTGCTGCCCGACGGCAAGGAAGCGGTCATCCGCCAGCTGCAGGCATCCGGCAAGGTGGCCATGGTGGGCGACGGCATCAACGATGCCCCGGCCCTGACCCGCGCCGACACCGGCATCGCCATCGGCGCAGGCACCGATGTTGCCATCGACGCAGCGGACGTGGTGCTGATGAACTCCAAGCTGTCGGATGTGCCCGCCGCCATCCGCCTGAGCCGCGCCACCCTGCGCAACATCCACGAAAACCTGTTCTGGGCGTTCATCTACAACGTCATCGGCATCCCGCTGGCGGCCGGTGTGTTCATCCCCTTCGGCCTGACCCTGAACCCCATGTTCGGCGCGGCCGCCATGAGCCTTTCCAGCTTCTGCGTGGTGAGCAACGCCCTGCGCCTGAACCTGTTTGATCTGCACAGCACCAAGCGCGACCATGCGCCCAAAAATGCATCTTCCCTGCCCGCTGCCCTGACGCAGCCCGCAGCGGTTGAAAATAAAGAGAGTACCAAGGAGGACACTGCTATGAAAAAGACCCTGAACGTAGAAGGCATGATGTGCGGCCACTGCGAGGCCCGCGTGAAGAAGGCTCTGGAAGCCCTGCCCGAGGTGGACGAGGCCGTGGTGAGCCACGAGGCCGGCACCGCCATCGTCACCCTGAACGCCGAAGTGGCCGACGACGTGCTGAAGAAGGCCGTCGAGGACCAGGACTACAAGGTGACCGGCATCCAGTAAGCCAAAACCAGGCTCCCTTCCAAACGAGCGTGCGCATGGGCAGTGCCCCGTGTGCACGCTTGTTTTTTGTGTGTGCATAACGGCGGCGCTTTTCGGCCATACTCCCGGTATCTCACGCAGGAAAGGGAGTTTTTCTATGGACGAACGGATGTTCTGTTTTCAATGTGAGCAGGCGGCGGGCTGCACGGCCTGCACCGGGGCAGCGGGTGTGTGCGGCAAATCGGCCGAGACAGCCGCCGCGCAGGACCGGCTCACCGGCGCGCTGATTACCTATGCCGGGCAGCTGGTGGACGCGGGCCGCGCCCCGGCCCCGGAGCAGGCCCTTTTGCTGATGCAGGGGCTGTTCACCACCATCACCAATGTCAACTTTGACGCCGCCACCGTGGACGCCCTCACCGAGAAGGTCCACGCCGCCTGCCCGGCCGTCGCGCCGGACTACGACATGCAGCGGCTGTGGCACGAGCCGGACCCGGACGTGCGCAGCCTGAAAAGCTTCGTGCTGTTCAGCCTGCGGGGCATGGCGGCCTACAACTACCACGCCCGGGTGCTGGGCCGCATCAGCCCGGAGCTGGACCGCTTTTTCTGCACCGCGCTGGAAACGCTGAGCGCCGAGGGCCTTTCCATGGACGAGCTGTGGGCGCTGGTGCAGAAGACCGGCGAAGCCAGCTACCGCTGCATGGAGCTGCTGGACGCCGCCAACACCGGGGCCTTTGGCGACCCGGTGCCGGTGGAAGTGCCGCTGACCATTGAAAAAGGGCCGTTCATCGTGGTTTCCGGCCATGACCTGTTCGACATGCAGCAATTGCTCGAGCAGACGAAGGGCAAGGGCATCCACATCTACACCCACTCGGAGATGCTGCCCGCCCACGGCTACCCGGAGCTGAAGCAGAAATACCCCCACCTGAAGGGCAACTTCGGCACCGCATGGCAGAACCAGCAGACCGAGTTTGAGGATATCCCCGCGCCCATCCTGTTCACCACCAACTGCATCATGCCCCTGCGGGAGAGTTACGCCGACCGGGTGTTCACCACCTCGGTGGTGTCCTACCCCGGCATCGTGCACATCGACGAAGGGCGGGATTTCTCCCCCGTCATCCGCCGGGCGCTGGAGCTGGGCGGCTACAAAGAGGACACCCTCGTGCCCGGCATGAACGGCGGCAAGGCCGTCGTCACCGGCTTTGCGCACGATGCCGTGCTGCGCCATGCGGGCGAGATCGTGCAGGCGGTAAAGGACGGCAAGCTCCGGCACTTTTTCCTGGTGGGCGGCTGCGACGGCACACGGCCTTCCCGCCGGTACTACACCGAGTTCGCCAAGCTCACCCCACAGGACACGGTGATCCTGACGCTGGCGTGCGGCAAGTTCCGGCTGAACGATCTGCCTTTGGGCAACGTGCCCGGCACCGGGCTGCCCCGCATTCTGGACGTGGGCCAGTGCAACGACGCCTACAGTGCCATCCGCATCGCACTGGCGTTGGCAGACGCCTTTGGCTGCGGGGTGAACGACCTGCCGCTCTCGCTGGTGCTGTGCTGGTTTGAGCAGAAGGCCGTGTGCATCCTGATCGCGCTGCTGGCGCTGGGCATCAAAAACATCCGGCTGGGGCCCACCCTGCCCGCCTTCCTCTCGCCGGGGGTGGTGCAGGTGCTGCAGCAAAAATATGACCTGAAAGCCGTCACCACGCCGGAAGACGACCTGCACGCCATTCTGGGCGGCTGAGCACCCCGCCGGACATTTCCCCTGTCATTTCCGCTTTGCTCCCGGTATTTTCCGGGAGCTTTTCATTTGTTGCAATTCGTGCACGTTTCCGGTATTTTTCGGCATGGATGCACGTTTTCAGGACCGTTTCGGCAGCACATGCCGGAGAAACTCCGGTACCGTTCCCAATCGGCGCAAAAAGCCAATTTTTTGTGGTGCAAAATCTTTCGGACCCCTTGTTTTTCCAGAATTCAGATGGTAATATATTATTGGTGCACAAAATGCACCATATTTTAGAAAGAAGGAGGTAATAAATTATGAAAAAAAGATGGTTTGTAGCGATACTGACCATCGGATTGCTGCTTTGTGTCATGCCGCTGAGTGCGCTTGCACTGAGTTCCGACCCCATCACGGATTCGGACGGCAACATTATTGGCTGGGAAGACCTTTCCACCGATCTCTATTCCTTTGATCTTTCAGAGGAACAGACCCCGGTTGTTTCACAGGAACAGACCCCGGTAGTTGTGGCCCCCGCCCCCCATGCTGCTTCCGGCCCGGCTGAGACGGACCCGGTGAAGGGTGCTGCGTCTGCATACAGGTCGTCCACAAACGGCGTTGCCGAGGACGCCGCTGTTCACGACCCGAATGCAGACGACGACCCCATCCCCGATCTCTACGAGGACCCAACGGACTCTGCGGACGGCACAGGCAGCGATCAGGCTGTGTGTGCGATCAATGGCAAAACCTATTCAACGCTGACCGAAGCGATCGACGATGCAGCGGATGGCGCCCAGATTGATCTGTTGCAGGACATCGAACTGACGGATGGTCTTTCTTTTTCTGATAAGAATCTGACCATTTCCGGCGACAGTCTCAACCGCACGTTGACCCTGAAAGGGATTGGCATCTATGCAAGCGGCAGTAACATTACGTTTGAGAATCTCACGCTGCACATTTATGCGCATATCCATCCCAATCAGAATGGCGGCGCGGCCAACCTGATCACCAGCACAAACTTGTGTTTGGATGACGTCGACTTCGAATTGATTTCGGATAGGCCTACTGACTTCGGTGCCGGTCTCTACATGGAGCGCGGAAGTAACCTGTATCTGGATAACGGCACACACGCTGTGATCCGTGATTTCAACGGTTGCGATTCCAAGGGTAATGGTGCGAGCGGCATTTATGCCGAGGAAACCGATTATGATCCCAACGAAGGCAAAATCGAGATCAACAGTTCTTATCTGGAAGTTACCGGTTGCTATCACGCTGGTCTGTTGATCGACCCGCTGGACTTAACATTGACTTCTTCCGAAGTCGTGCTGGAGAAGAACGGTTGTCATGGCTACGGTTTCGGTCTTGCCTGTTATGACGGCAAAGTGACACTGCTTTCTTCTACGATCAAAGCAACCGAAAACAACACCGGTGGTTCCTATGGCTTTGGTGTTTATGCTGGTGAGCTTGAGGTAGATGGCGGTTCCACTTTGATCGCTTCAGACAATGGCGTCGGCGGTCTCGGCGTCGGCGCAGAAAGCGTGATCCACGGCGGTGCACAGGTTTACTGTGAGCGCAACGGCGAATCCGACGCTGGCTGTGCTGGCGGATTAGTCGTGCATGCAGAACATTACGATGATTCCACCTACGAAGGCGAACTGACCATTGAATCTGGTGCATACGTCTATGCCCGCAACAATGTTGGTTTGTCCGGCATTTTAAACGAATGGATTCTGAACATTGAAGGCGGTGCAACCGTCATCGTTGATGACAACAGCCAGCTTGGCTTTGCAAACAGTTTCGATGCTCGTACTACCATTAAAAGCGGTGCCAATGTCTCCGTAAACAACAATCTGCACGGCATCTACAACTATGCAGGCGGTGGTGATCTAGCGTGGGCAACAGGTTTCTTCCTTATTGAGGGCGGCGCACATGTCACTGCCAACAACAACAAGCAGTTTGGTATCTATAACTCCGGCGATTCCAAGACTCCCACTAATGACCACTTTACGATTCAGGGCGATGCTGTTATTTCTGCTGACGGTAACGGAGCCCACGGCATTTACAATGACGGTGGAATTTTCACCGTGGAAACCGGTGCAACCGTTTCTGCCTGCAATAATAGTTATTACGGTATTTTTAACAACAAGGGAACGTTTACTGTAGAAAACGGCGTCGACCTGCAGGTCGAGTACAACCAAGAGAGTGGCGTTGTCAATGTTGAGAATTCAAAGTTGACTCTGCTCTCCGGCCGTGTCCGTTATAACACCACTAAAAATTTCTATGGCTACGGCGGCGGTCTCCGAAACTATGGCGAAGCTACTCTTTCGGATGATGTGCAGCTGTACAACAACCATGCAAGACTTGCCGGTGACGACATCGAGAACGGTGCTTACGCCACCATTACCTTTGGTGCTACCGGCAGCGACTGGGCACTGGACGGTTACCCGGACTGCTACCACCCCATTGACGGCTGGTACGATGACAGTGTGAATGACCGCTGGAACGCCCACAAGGACGAAGCGGGTCTGCACATGGTTCTGACCCAGCCCGGTACCTACTATGGTTCCATGTCCCTCAAGGCCGCCCACGGCCCCACCGGCAGCCTGATCGTCCACAAGCAGACGACCGGCGAACAGCTGGTGGACGACTGCGACGCCGAGTTCACCTTCGTGCTCACGCTGGACGATGAGACCATCGACACCGTGAACGACGAGCGCTACGGCGTCCGGTTCGAAAACGGCAAGGCGACCTTCACCCTGAAAGACGGCGAAAGCAAGGCCATCGAAAACCTGCCTGTTCGCATGGGTTACACCATCACCGAGCAGTCCAAGGGCGGCTGGCTGCTGGCCCGGGTGGACGGCGACGCCGAGGGCAAAGTGCCCTACCGCGCCACCGCCGAGATCGCGTTCGTCAACGAAAAGCAGACCGCAACCGGTTCCCTGGTGGTCACCAAGGAGCTGGCCGGTGAGCTGGACGCCGACGACGCGGACACCGTCTTCAACTTTATGCTGATGCTGGATGACAACACCATCACCACCGCAGACGCAGAAGAATACGGCGTGCAGTTTGAAAACGGCATCGCATCCTTCTCGCTGAAGGGCGGCGAAAGCATCACCATCGCAAACCTGCCTGCAGGCGTTGGCTACACCATCGCCGAGGTCCGCCAGACCGGCTGGACCCTGCAGAGCGTCAGCGGCGCAGACACCGGCGTTGTGCCCAAGAATGACACCGCCGAGATCGTCTTCACCAACCTGAAGAACGGCACGGACATCCCCGATGTCCCGGTCGTCCCGACGGAGCCCGAGGAACCCACGGAGCCCGAGAGTCCGGAGACCCCCGAGACCCCCGAGACCCCCGAGGAGCCTGCAGAGCCCGACGCACCTGCACAGGACGAGACCCCCAGCGAGGAACCGGCTCAGGACGACACCACCGTGCCTGCCCAGCCGGCTGAGACCCCCGCACAGGATACCACCAAGGCCGACACCCTGCCCCAGACCGGCACCACCGGCTGGCTGGCTGTCGTGCTGATGAGCTTCGGCTTCGGCCTGCTGGCCTGCGGATGGTTCTTCACCCGCAAACAGCGTGCTGCAAAGCACTAAGGGCGGAAAAGCCACACGAGCGCACACAAACCGCTGCATCCCCTGCCCCGCAAAGGCGACCGGATGCGGCGGTTTTGTTTTTGTACGGTGCACAGTTCGGGCCGTTCGCGGCGTTTCGCACAAGAAGCGGTGGAAAGCCGCCATCATATTTGGTGCAGCTGTCACTTGAAGATTTTTCAGCGCCCGCTATAATAGAAAGTACCGGAACAAAGGCGTTCCGCAAGGGTAAACTCTGCTCTTGCGGGGCGCTTTTCTTTTTTGTCAGAATGCGGAGGGTGCCGCATCCGGTGAGGATTTTGATAAAGGATGGGAAAGTCTATGGAAAACTTTACAGAGCAGAAAAACACCCTTGGCCTGTACGATCCACAGTTTGAGCACGACGCCTGCGGCATCGGCGCTGTGGTGGACATCAAGGGCCGCAAGAGCCACCAGACCGTGGACGATGCACTGGCCATCGTGGAGCGGCTGGAGCACCGTGCCGGCAAGGATGCCGAGGGCAAGACCGGCGACGGCGTGGGCATCCTGCTGCAGATCAGCCACAAGTTCTTCTCCAAAGTGGCCGAGGAAATGAACATCCGCCTGGGCAACGAGCGCGAATACGGCGTGGGCATGTTCTTCTTCCCCCAGAACGAACACCTGCGGGCCCAGGCCATGAAGCTGTTCGAGGTGGTCACCCGCAAAGAGGGCCTCGAATTTCTGGCATGGCGCAAGGTTCCCGTGAACCCGGACGCCGTGGGCCAGAAAGCCCGCGACTGTATGCCCGCCATCTGGCAATGCTTTATCAAAAAGCCCGCCAAGGTGAGCAAGGGCATCGACTTCGACCGCAAGCTGTACATCGTGCGCCGCGTGTTCGAGCAGGCCAGCAACGGCACCTATGTGCCCAGCCTGTCCAGCCGCACCATCGTGTACAAAGGCATGTTCCTGGTGCACGATCTGCGCCTGTTCTACACCGACCTGCAGGACCCCGACTATGAATCCGCCATCGGCATGGTGCACAGCCGCTTCTCTACCAACACCAACCCCAGCTGGATGCGCGCCCACCCCAACCGCTTCATCCTGCACAACGGCGAGATCAACACCATCAAGGGCAACACCGACGCCATGCTGGCCCGCGAGGAGAGCATTTCCAGCTCCATCATGCAGGACGACATGAACAAAATTCTGCCCATCATCAACACCTCCGGCTCCGACTCCGCCATGCTGGACAACGCGCTGGAATTCATGGTGATGAACGGCATGGACCTGCCGCTGGCCGTGATGATCACCATCCCGGAACCGTGGGAGAACAACAAGAACATCAGCCAGAAAAAGCGCGATTTTTACCAGTATTACGCCACCATGCTGGAACCCTGGGACGGCCCCGCCGCCATCCTGTTCTCGGACGGCGACGTGATGGGCGCTGTGCTGGACCGCAACGGTCTGCGCCCCAGCCGCTACTACATCACCAAGGACGGCCGCATGATCCTGTCCTCTGAGGTGGGCGTGCTGGAATGCGACCCGGAGAACATCCTCGTCAAGGACCGCCTGCGCCCCGGCAAAATGCTGCTGGTGGATACCGTGAAGGGTGAAGTGGTGGACGACGAAAAGCTGAAGGAGTTCTACGCCAGCCGCGAACCCTACGGCGAGTGGATCGACCGCAACCTTGTGGAGCTGGCCAAGCTGAAGATCCCCAACGTGAAGGTGGAAAGCTACACCGGCGACCAGCTCACCCGCCTGCAGAAGGTGTTCGGCTACAAGTACGAGGACGTGAACACCATGATCCTCTCCATGGCCCGGGCCGGTGCAGAGCCTTCCGGTGCCATGGGCACTGATACGCCGCTGGCCGTGCTGAGCGACCAGCACCCCCCGCTGTTCAACTACTTCAAGCAGCGCTTTGCGCAGGTGACGAACCCCCCCATCGACGCCATCCGCGAGAAGGTGGTCACCTCCACCAGCGTGTACATCGGCGCCCACGGCAACCTGCTGGAGGATAAGCCCGAGAACTGCAAGGTGCTGAAAGTCCACAACCCCATTCTGACCAGCACCGACCTGCTGAAGATCAAGTACATGAACGTGCCGGGCTTCAAGGTGGCCACGGTGTCCATCAACTATTATAAAAACACCAGCCTGGAAAAGGCCATCGACCGCGTGTTCCTGGAAGTGGACCGTGCCTACAAAGAGGGTGCAAACATCATCATCCTGTCCGACCGCGACGTGGATGAATACCATGTGACCATCCCCAGCCTGCTGGCTGTTTCCGCCGTGTCTCAGTACCTCATCCGCACCAAAAAGAGCACCGCACTGGCCCTGATTCTGGAAAGCGCTGAACCCCGCGAGGTGCACCACTTCGCCACCCTGCTGGGCTACGGTGCCTGCGCCATCAACCCCTATCTGGCCCACGAGACCATCGGTCAGCTCATTGACGAAGGTCTGCTGGACAAGGACTATTATGCCGCCGTGGAGGACTACAACAACGCCATCCTGAACGGCATCGTGAAGATCGCCTCCAAGATGGGCATCTCCACCATCCAGAGCTACCAGAGCAGCCAGATCTTTGAGGCGGTGGGCATCTCGAAGGATGTCATCGACAAATACTTCACCGGCACCGTGAGCCGTGTGGGCGGCATCAGTCTGGAAGATATTCAGGCCGACGTGGAAGCCCAGCACAACGCAGCCTTCGACCCGCTGGGTCTGGACATCAACATGGAGCTGGCCGACAGCGGCGCACACAAGTTCCGCAGCGGCAAGGAAGAACACCTGTTCAACCCCCAGACCATCCACCTGTTCCAGAAAGCCTGCTTCACCAACGATTACGGTGCTTTCAAGCAGTTCACCAATACCGTGGACAACATGGGCACCGACGGCGTTCATCTGCGCAGCCTGCTGGACTTCAACTTTGCCCCGGACGGCGGCATCCCGCTGGAGGAAGTGGAGCCGGTGAGCTCCATCGTCAAGCGGTTCAAGGGCGCGGCCATGAGCTACGGTGCCCTGAGCAGCGAAGCCCACGAGACCATTGCCATCGCCCTGAACCGTCTGGGCGGCCGCAGCAATACTGGCGAGGGCGGCGAGCCGGAGGACCGCTACCACAGCGAGAGCAATTCCAAGATCAAGCAGGTGGCTTCCGCCCGCTTCGGCGTCACCAGCAAGTATCTGGTGAGCGCCGAAGAAATTCAGATCAAGCTGGCACAGGGCGCAAAGCCCGGCGAGGGCGGTAACCTGCCCGGTGCCAAAGTGTATCCGTGGATCGCCAAGACCCGTCACAGCACCACCGGTGTGGGCCTGATCTCTCCCCCGCCCCACCACGATATCTACTCCATCGAGGACCTGGCCGAGCTGATCTACGACCTGAAGAACGCCAACCGCAGCGCCAACATCAATGTCAAGC
>ENA-UONY01002479-UONY01002479.1-human-gut-metagenome-genome-assembly--contig:-CS9-NODE-2479-length-12952-cov-5.251531_pt1 | contig 12952 bp, 11 predicted proteins | sample MGYA00242465_ERZ724012 | MGnify/ENA metagenome assembly ERZ724012 | reverse complement strand
ATCCGCCGAGATACCCGTTTTAGCAAAAACAAAGCGCCGTACCGTACCAAGATGTGGCTGAAATTCATCACCAAGGACCCGGGAATGCGCTTGGCCTTTTATTTTGATCTAGACCCTGCTGGTTGTGTGTTCGGCTTAGGGACAAGCCATAGCACTCCCCAGGAAATGACGGAAAAACGTCGCTATTTTTTAGCGCATCCCCATCCGACCCGCCAGATGATCGATCAGTATGCAGCGCTTGGGTTCGTCCTTGGCGGGCCGTGCTACAAGCGTCCGCCGCAAACCAGCGAGGATCCCGTTTTGATGGAGCTTCTGGCCCGCAAATACTTTTATTTTGAAAAGCCCGTGTCCATGGAAACGGTATATGCGTCCTCGCTTGTTGATACCTTGGCAGAGGGATATACTCAGTTGGCTGATTTTTACCATTTCTTCAACAAACAATCATAAAGGAGGATTTTTTAGATGCAATCTTTAGACAACCTATGCGCCAATGCCATTCGCGTTGTATCTGCTGACGCCATTCAGCGCGCCAACAGCGGCCATCCCGGTATGGTGATGGGGGCAGCGCCGATGGGCTATGCGCTTTACAGCAAACATATGATCATCGACCCTAAGCATCCTGATTGGCAAAACCGTGACCGCTTTGTGCTGTCCGCCGGCCATGGCAGCATGCTGCTGTATTCCCTGCTGCATATGTTTGGTTTTGGGCTGACAATGGAGGATCTCAAATCGTTCCGCCAATGGAACAGCCCCACGGCCGGGCATCCCGAATACGGCCATGCAGCTGGTATTGAGGCCACCACCGGGCCGCTGGGCCAAGGGGTATGTATGGCGGTCGGTATGGCAATGGCAGAAGCTCATCTGGCGGCCAAATTCAACAAAGAGGGCTTTCCGGTTGTAGATCATTATACCTATGCGCTCGTAGGAGACGGCTGCTTGCAGGAAGGCATTTCCTCCGAGGCCTGCTCCTTTGCCGGTACGCAAAAGCTGGATAAGCTCATTGTTTTGTACGATCGCAACCGCATCACCATCGAGGGCAACACCTCCGTTACCTTCAACGAAGATGTCGCAGCGCGGTATCGTGCCTATGGCTGGCATACCATCGACAATGTAAACGGCGATGACATCGACGCCATTGCAGATGCCATTGGCCAGGCCAAGCAGGCTGGCAAACCCACGCTTATTTTGGTGGATACCAAAATTGCCCGCAGCACACCGCTGGAAGGCAGTGAAAAATCCCACGGATCGCCGTTGGGGGCCGAAAATGTAGCTGCGCTCCGCAAGGCCGTTGAGTGGCCGTTGGAAGAGCCTTTTACCATGCCCCAGGAAGTGTATGACCATTGCGCTAAAGCCATGGAAAAAGGCGCTCAGGCCTATGAAAAATGGGTTTCGATGATGGAAGCTTACAAAGCGCAGTATCCTGACTGTTATAAAGCGTATCAAGAAGCTTTTGCCAAGGGCATGCCGGCCGGCGTGGACATTGAAAAATTGATGCAGGTAGACGATAAGCCCATCGCTTCTCGCGCGGCTTCCGGCAATGTGCTCAATCAGCTCAAGGATATGGTGCCCAACCTGTTTGGCGGCAGCGCTGACCTGGGCCCCTCCAACAACTCCGTTTTGAAGGGAGAGGAATGGTTCTCCCCGGAATGCCGCGAAGGGCGCAATATACACTTCGGCATCCGCGAATTTGCCATGGCGGCGATGTGCAACGGTATGGCGTTGCATGGCGGTGTGCGTCCGTTCTGTGCTACCTTCTTTGTGTTCAGCGATTATATGCGCAACGCCATCCGTCTCAGCGCACTGATGCAGACCAACGTCATGTATGTTTTGACGCATGATAGCATTAGCGTTGGCGAGGATGGGCCTACGCACGAGCCCATCGAGCAGCTGGCCTCCTTCCGTGCGATGCCTGGCTGCACAACCTTCCGCCCTGCCGATGCACGCGAAACTGCTGCCAGCTATATCTATGCGCTGGGCAATCCCGGGCCTACGCTGTTTGCACTCAGCCGTACCAACCTGCCGCTGCTGGAAGGCACTGGCCTAGAGGTAGCCAAAGGGGGCTATGTGCTTCAAGATTGCCAAGGAACGCCGGATGTTATCCTCATGGGCAGCGGGTCTGAATTGCAGTTGTGCGTAGAAGCCGCCAAGGTTCTGTCCGACGAGGGCAAAAAGGTACGCGTTGTCAGCATGCCCAGCATGGAGCTGTTCTTGCGCCAGGGGCCTGCGTATCGCGATGCCGTACTGCCTCCGGCGGTAAAAGCCCGCGTAGCCGTAGAGGCTGGCAGCAGCTTTGGCTGGCGCGAGGTCATTGGAGACGCCGGAGAGGCTGTCTGCATCGATCATTTCGGTGCCAGCGCGCCGGGCGGTGTCCTATTTGAAAAATTCGGGTTTACTGTGGAAAATGTCGTGGCCAAGGCTAAGGCTTCTATGGCAAAATAACGCGATTTCTCACCAAATACACAGAGGCCGTGTGAAAACGCGGCCTCTTTCCACTTAGGAGGGATTGGATGGATTGGTGGATCTATCTGCTCTTGGCGCTCAGCGCAGCCAGCCTCATCATTGGGCTCATTGCGCTTTCCAAGGCAGGACAACAACCAAAATCTGACGGCTCATTGGAGCGCATGCAGCGCGATTTGCAGCAGGAGCTGCGCCTTTCGCGCCAAGAAACCTCGCAAGCTGTACAAAGCTCTGTCAAAAATTTATCCGAGCTGCTGGCGGCTTCTCAAGCACAGTCCTCTGCCCTGCAGGATAAGCGGCTCGCAGAGCTGAATTTACAGATTACCCAGCGCAACGATACTTTACAGCGCACCATGGACAACGGCCTAAAGCTCATGGATGATAGGGTGGCCCGGCTCACATCGCACACCGAACAGCAGCTGGAGCAAATGCGGCAGACCATGGAGCAGCGTATCCGTACCATGCAGGAGGATAACGGCAAAAGGCTAGAGCAGATGCGCGCCACCGTCGACGAGAAGCTGCAAAAAACCTTGGAAGATCGCATTGGTCAATCGTTCCGCTTGGTCAACGATAGGCTGGAACAGGTGTACAAGGGATTGGGCGAGATGCAGACCCTGGCCAGCGGCGTAGGCGATTTGAAAAAGGTGCTTTCCAATGTCAAAACACGCGGGATTGTCGGGGAAATACAGCTCGGCTCCATTTTGGATCAGATTCTAACGCCCGAGCAATATGACGCCAATGTCGTTACCAAGCATGGATCCTCCGAGCGTGTAGAGTATGCAGTAAAGTTCCCCGGCGATGAAGAAGGTGGGTTTGTCTATCTGCCCATCGATGCAAAATTTCCCGCTGATGCTTACGCTAAGCTGCAAGACGCCTACGACGCAGGAGACAGCGTTGCCATCACTGAAGCCGGAAAGCATTTGGACCGCACCATCCGTTCATTTGCCAAGGATATTGCCACCAAATACATCGACCCACCGTATACGACGGATTTTGCCATCATGTTCCTTCCCTTTGAAGGGCTTTATGCGGAAGTTGTGCGCCGGGGGCTTGTCGAAACGCTGCAACGGGATTATCATATCAATATTGCTGGGCCTACCACCATGAGCGCCATTCTCAACAGCCTACAGATGGGCTTCCGTACGCTGGCCATCCAAAAGCATACCAGCGAGGTATGGAAGGTATTGGGGGCCGTTAAAACGGAATTCAATAAGTTTGGGGATGCTTTGGCCGCTACGCAAAAGCAGCTGGAAACAGCCTCCAGCAAGCTGGAAACGTTGGTCGGTACCCGTACCAGGCAGATCCAGCGAAAGCTGAGCCGGGTGGAAAGTCTGCCGGAATTGCAAAGCCAGCAAATTTTATCCTTAGAGGCAATCGATGCCTTTGACACTGCGGATTCCACGGAGGAAGAAAAACAATGAGTACACAGCCACGCATCGACGTTGTGGGGAAAATCGGTTCTATGGCCCTGATCCGCCCAGAAGATCACGATATAGACTACAATATCTTTTCCCGGCTAGGCCACGCCCTGCACCCCGGAATGATCTGGGTCTCTTCCGGCGCAACGGAAATTGGCCGCCTGGATTATCTGCGCCGCCACGGCCATGAGCTGGAAGGCTCTATGGACGATGTAAAAACCGACTATGCCGCGCAAGGGCAGGCCATTTTGATGGAAAACTATCGGCGTTTCATCGATCCAAAATATTCCGTCCGCCAGGTGCTGGTAGAGCACCAGCATTTCAACGACCCGGAAAAGCGGGCGCATTTGCAGGGCTTGTTTTTTCGGGCTGCCAAGCAAAACGCCATTCCCATCGTAAATTACAACGACCCCGTCTCTTTTACAGAAAACCGGAAAATGGAGCTGAGCGTGCTCAAGCAACAGCATGATGATGTGGTGGAGTGCATCGACAACGACGAAACGGCCGCTGTCATTGCGGAGGCGGTGCACGCCCGTACCCTGCTGCTAATGACGGGGGTGGACGGCATCTACGCCAACCCTGACGACCCCTCTACCTTGATCCGCTCTATCACCGCCAAAACACCGGAACAGCTCATAGCTAAGGTGCGTGAAATGCAAAGCCATTGTGTAGGCGCCAGCCGTCCGGGTGCAAACGGTGCCAAATCCAAGCTGGAATTTGCGCTAAAATCGGCGTTGTCCGGTACGCATGTCATCATCGGCCATGCCAAACACCATCTCAGCGATTTGTTAGCAGAAACTGTCCCCTGCACCATTGTGGGGCTGGAATAAAATCCCTTGCTTGCTTCCCTATAATTCCTATGGCATAATAGGGATATAGCAAGGAGGCGTCTGATGAAAATTTCAACCAAGGGCCGCTATGCGTTGCGGCTAATGCTGGAATTGGCACTGCATGATGCCAATCAATGGATATCTGTCAAGGAAATTGCGAAAAATCAAGAAATATCCGGCAAATATTTGGAACAGATTATCACCCAGCTGCACAGGGCAATGCTGGTACAAAGCGTCCGCGGTGCACAGGGCGGTTATCGGCTGGCCAAAAAGCCCGAAGAGATCACGGTGGGTATGGTGCTTCGTGCCGTGGAAGGAGAGCTTGCCCCCGTGTCCTGCTTGGAGGGTGAAAATTGCTGTCCTCGTCGGGAAAATTGTGTTACGCTAGAGGTTTGGCAAAAAAATACAGGAGGCCATCTCCTCTGTGGTGGATACTCTTACCCTTCAGGATCTTGTGCATCGGCACCATGAAAAACAAGCCCATAAATAACGGCAATTGCTTAAAAAAACGCTTCGGCGTTTTTTTCTTTTCCTTATTGCGTTCCTCCTGTTTCTCTGATAGAGTGGTAGTAACACGCTTGTATGTATAAGAGAGGGGGATTGCAAGTGTCTTTTTTTGGTTTTGAAGATCGTTCCTTTTACAGCTCCTTGCGTAAATTGGCCATCCCGATGATGCTTCAGCAGCTGGTTGCCAGCTCTATGACCATGGTGGACAACCTCATGATTGGTTCATTGGGGGACAACGCTTTGGCCGGTTTGATGCAGGCCAGCCAAGTCACCTTTGTCTTCCTGATCTTTATCTTTGGGATCACCAGTGCCACAACTGCGCTTACCTCGCAGTTTTGGGGTAGCCAGGATCTGCCAAGCATACGGCGTACATTTGGATTGTCCTTGATCTGCGGACAGGTGATTGGCTGGGGTTTTTGCATTTTGTGCGCCATTATGCCACAAACATTTCTTCTTTTGTTTACCAACGATCCGGAAGTGCTTGCGCTGGGCGCACAGTACCTTTCCATCGTTTGTTTCTCCTATCCTTTTATCGGGGCAGGCTTTATATTGGGCGCCATTATGCGCGGTACGGGCGATGTAAAATTCCCCATGGCAACAGCCTTGACAGGCCTTGCCGTCAACGTGGTTTTTAATTATATTTTGATTTACGGAAAACTTGGCCTCCCTGCGCTCGGCATACAAGGCGCAGCCATCGCCTCCACGCTTAGCCAGATTGTAGACTGCACGTTGCTGTTTATCATCCGCAAGGTACGTTATTTTCCTGCTTTGGATAAAAAGATCCCTATTTTTCCCATTCCAAAGACACATATCAAGAAATATTTCAGCCTTGCGATTCCAGTCTTTCTCAACGAAAGCTTTTGGAGCATGGCACAGTTTACCGTTATGCTGTGTTATGCTAGAATTGGCACCCAGATGTCCGCAGCAACGGGGATTTTCAACTCCTTTGATAAGATGGGCTACGTGATCTTTGTCGGGCTTAGCAATGCTTGTGCCGTACAGTGTGGCAGGGTCATTGGGGAAGGCAATCTTAAAAAAGCCCAGACGTATGCAACGCGCTATATGCATATCATCCCCTTTATTGCCATCGGGGTTGCCATCGTATTGAATATTGCTGCGCCCTTTATCATGCACCTGTATGATGCCAGTGCAGATGTCATTGCTATTTCACTGAATATCATTCGCATCTATGGCTGTATGCTACCCATTTTGATGCTCAATAACTTAATCGTTGTGGGCATCCTGCGTAGCGGCGGCGATGCGCGCTTTTCCCTGTTCTTGGATGCCGGCTTCCAGTGGACGCTGATCCTTATCCCTGTTGCGCTGGCCGCGTTTGTATTCCATATTTCCCCGATGTGGGTTTATGCTTTTACAGCGCCAGGAGAAATCATCAAGTTCTTTGTGGGTAGGCGAAGGGTGCGCAGCGGCGCGTGGATTCATACGCTCACCTATGAAGCCAATCTATAGCTTTTCATTCTCAGCATGCAAAAGGCACGGATTTTCCGTGCCTTTTTTATTCCTTGCTGAGCAGCCTTTTATAGGTACACTCCATACCCACCGCCCCCAAGGGGGCAGTAATCAGGATCGCTACCACCGCCACCGTTAGCACCAGCTGCCCACAGGCCAGCCCCATCGCCAGCGGAACCGATCCGATGGCTGCCTGTACCGTTGCCTTAGGCAGATAAGCAATCATGCAAAACAGCCGTTCCTTTTTGGTAAGCGTTGTGCCAATCATGCAAAAAGCAACTCCCAAGACACGGAACGCCAGGGCCAAAAAAATCATAGCAATGACACCAATGCCGGCAGAGGCCGCATAGGAAATATCCACAGCAGCACCCACCAGGACGAACAAAATCGGCTCGGCAGCCATCCAAAGCTTGGAAAACTTTTGCGATAGATCCTGTCCCACAAGCTGTGGCGTACGCAGTTGCACCATCACCGCCATGCTCATGACCCCCAACAGGCCGCTCAGCGGCACAATCCCTTCTAGCCAATCCTCCAGACTTACCAGCAAAAAAGCACAGGCCAAAAGAATCAACCCCTTTATTGTGGCCTGTGTGCTCTGTCCTGCCTGGCAGCGACACAGCTTTGCCAGCACCATGCCTAGGAGCTAGGCCAGAAAGAATTCCCAGCGCGATGGAAATCGGGATAGACAAAAGGCTGAACGCAGAAAAATGGCCCCCCTGGGCCAGGCCCACAAAACTCGTAAACAGAACGATGACAAAAACATCATCCATCGACGCGCCTGCCAATATCATTTGCGGAATCCCCTTTTTCACGCCGTAGCCCTGCTCTGTCAGCGCAACCATTTTTGGCACGACCACGGCCGGCGATACCGCCGCCAATACGGACCCCATCACGGCCGCCTCTATATGCGATAGCCCCAACATCGGCGGCGCTAAAAGCACAAATGCCAAAATTTCACAACTGGCCGGCACAAAGGTCATTAAAAACGCGGGTCTGCCTACCCGTTTTAAGCTCTTAACATCCAAAGACAGCCCTGCTTTGAGCAAGATGATGACAAGCGCCATCTGCCTTAGATCCGCAGAAACGCCTAAAATAGAGCGATCCAATAGGCCTAGCACATGCGGACCCATCATAATGCCTGCAAGCAGCATCCCAATGATGCGCGGAAGCCCTATTTTGCTGCACACAGCCGCACACAATAGGCCACCCAAAAAAATCATCGCCAAAGAAGAAATCATATTCTTACCCCTTTCGCAGGAAACAAAAAAAGCCAATGCTCCTGCAGATTTGCAGAAGTCATCAGCTAAAAAGCGGTTTCGGTTGCCCGAGGGAGAACTTCATTCCCTATTCTAGCGTTTATTGTACCTTATTCATTTTGGAAAAGCAAGGCCAAACGTTTTCTGGTAAATATAATTTGGACAGGGAACAAACATCTGTCGTTCCCTGCCCAGATCAATTTTTTAATCCGTCCACTCGCTCCTATGCTCTTCCGCCCAGGCCCAGAATTTTTTAGCCTGCGAAGCTAGCATGGCCGGCGTATCTAGATGATAAGGGCACCGGCTGGCGCATTGCCCGCAATGGATACAGTTATCCACCAATTTTTGTTCATCCCTATATTGTTTTGTCAAAAACTGCTGATAGGGAGACCTCGTCGCCAATAGATGTATGCGACCCGCCGTCGGAATATTGATGCCCTGCGGGCACGGCATGCAGTATCCGCAAGAGCGGCAAAATTCTCCAGCCAGCTCTTTTCTATCCTTGGCGATCACAGCGCGCATTTCATCATCCATTTTCGGCGGGTTGGCGTCTAACGCAATAAACTCATCCAACTCCCATTCATGCTGGATCCCAAAAATCGGCACTACATTATCATACTGCCGGATAAAGGCAAAGGCCGCCGGCACATTGCCCACCAGGCCGCCGGACAATGCCTTCATGGCAATAAATCCCATATCCTTTTCCTTACAGCGGCGCAGCAGATCGTCCTCTACCTCGCCGGATAAATAGGAGAACGGAAATTGAAGCGTTTCAAATACGCCCGATTCAATGGCCTCCACCGCCATTTTCGGCGAATGGTTGGTGATGCCGATATGCCTTACATATCCCTTTTTCTTTAGTTCCAAAAGCCCTGCCAGCGGCCCATCCGGGTCCTCATAATCTAAGGAAGACGGATTATGCAGCTGATAAAGATCAAAATAATCGGATTTGATGTTTCTAAGCCCCTGCATACAATGGTCTATGACCTCCTGCTTGGTATTCCCCATTGATTTGGAGGAGATGATGACCTCTTTACGCACGTCTGAAAAGGCAGCGCCCAGCTTTTCCTCGCTATCCGTGTAAAAGCGCGCGGTATCATAATAATTGATGCCTGCATCAAACGCCTTACGCAGGATCCGAATGGCCGTAGGGAAATCGTCCCGCTGGATAGGCAACGCCCCAAAGGACGTTTTTGTGACCATAAGTTCTGTTTTTCCGAGTCTCATTTTTTCCAAAGCAACTCATCCCTTTACAAAAGAAGTCTGTCAAATTGCCAAAAACCACAGTATTATTCTACCATAGGCGAAACAAAAAGCCAAACTGTTATGTAATATGGTATACTGTATGTGCCTTTTGAAGGAGGAATCTTATGCCAGACATTTCTATTCCCTATGGCACAGGCCATGTTAACTGTTCCATTCCGGACAATCGGTTTGCAGGCGTTCTGCAGGCCAAGCCACAGCCTTCTATGACGCTGCCCTTGCAGCGGCAGGTTGTGCGCGAGGCACTATCTCATCCCATCGGCAGCCCTTGCCTTTCCGATCTTAGCCGGGGAAAACAGCATATCCTTGTCATCACCAGCGACCATACGCGCCCAATGCCCAGCCAAATTACCATGCCATTGCTTTTGGAGGAGATACGCCGGGGCAATCCGCAAGCAGAGATCCATATTTTGGTGGCTACGGGATTTCACCGCTTAACGACAGACAAAGAGCTACAGGATCGCTTGGGCGCAGACATCCTGTCTCATGAAACTGTATTGGTACACAATGCCAGGGACGCGCAAAGCATGCGTTGCTTTGGCACGCTACCTTCCGGCGGCGCTTTATGGCTGAATGAGCAGGTCGAATGGGCAGATCTCGTTTTGTCCGAGGGCTTTATTGAGCCGCATTTTTTCGCTGGCTATTCCGGCGGGCGCAAAAGCATTTTGCCAGGCATTGCCTCGCAGGAAACGGTTTTTTATAACCACAACGCGGAGTTTATTCATCATCCTCTTGCGCACAGCGGCTCATTAAAGGGCAATCCACTGCATGAGGATATGCTGTATGCTGCCCGCCAGGCGCATCTGCAATTCATATTAAACGTATGCTTGAATGAGAAAAAGCAAATTATACGCGCCTTTGCGGGACATTTTGAACAGGCGCATGAGGCAGGGTGTGCTTATGTGCAGAGCCAAACGCAGGTACCGGCTTGCCAGGCAGATATCGTGATTACCGGCAATGGCGGCGCGCCGTTGGATCTGAATATCTATCAGTCCGTCAAATGCATGAGTGGGGCAGAGCCTTGTGTACGTCCCGGCGGGGTCATCATTGCGCTTTGTTCATGTTATGATGGGCACGGAAGCCAGGGCTTTTATGAGCTTTTCCGTCAATACCAAAGCCCTAGTGCTTTGACGCAGGCGCTTTTGCAGAAAGGCCGCGCACAAACGCAGGCCGATCAGTGGCAGGCACAGATCTTGGCCCGTGTTTTGCAAAAAGCGCATGTGATCCTCGTGACCGATCAATGCGAACCTGAATTGGTCGAGATCTTTGGCCTGCGCCATGCTGCTTGTCTATCTAAGGCTCTGGAGATGGCAGATGCGCTGACAGGGCCGCAAAGCCGCATTTTGTGCATGCCAAACGGGGTTGAGCTGATCGCGCAGCAATGATCTGCGTCCATCATATTTTAAGGAGGTCGTTTCCATGATTTTACGAGAAGAACGGGAATTGGTCCGCGCCTATGGCGTCAAGATGCTGGAAAAGAGGCTTACGACAGGCACTGCCGGCAACATCAGCGTCTTCAACCGTAAGGAAGGCTTGTACGCGATGAGCCCCTCTTCGATGGATTACCACGAAATCACGGCCGAAGATGTTGTGGTCATCGATTTGGAAGGCCATGTGGTTGAGGGCACACGCCGGCCTTCCATTGAGCATGTGATGCATCGCAGCTATTACAAAGGGCGCACGGACATCAATGCAGTGGTACACACCCATTCTCCGTATGCCACAGCTGCTTCCTGCCTGGGTAAGCCGTTGCCTGCCGTTCACTTCATGCTATCGCTCTGTGGAGCATACGAACTTCCCTGCGCCAAATTTGCGCCGCCTGGAACCGAGGAGCTAGCAGAGATTACCTATCAAGCAATGCAGGGGTATAGGGCCGTGCTTCTCCAAAATCATGGATTGATCGCCGGGGCCGAAACCATCGAACAGGCCATGTATATCGCTGAGGAGATGGAATCCATGGCACAGCTGTATTTCCTGGCAAAGGGAATGGGAGACCCCGTCATCTTGACGGCGGAGGATATGAATGGAAAGGCGATTGGATGATGGCAAAGCAGAAGATCAAATTGGCGCTGTCCAGCGCCGTTACAGAGCCATATCTTTCCGAGCTCAAGGCATTGTGCGACATTACAACCGTGGGCCGTCCGGCCTTGAAGGGCAGAAAGCCTACAGAGGAAGAGCTGCTCGCCCAGTGCCTGGGCCATGAGATCGTATACATCAGCGATGAAGTCGTAACGGCTCGCTGTATTCAGGCCTGGCAGCAAAGCGGTATGAAGCTGTTGGGCTGCGGGCGCGGTACGCCGGTGAATGTAGACTGGAGGGCCGTTCATCAATCCGGGATTCCGCTGGTATACACGCCGGGGCGCAATGCCAACTCTGTCTCAGAATTTTTCTTTGGTCTGTTGATTGGCTTAGTACGCCGCATTGCAGCGGATGCGCATGCCCTGCGCAGCGGACGTTATCTTGGTCCTGCCAAGGAAAACGTGCTTGTGTTGGATCCTCAGCAGGATGTGGTATGGTTCATGCCGGATGGCAGTAGCCCCATGCGCGATTTTGGCGGGGGTTTTGAGCTGTACGGACGCACGCTGGGGCTCATTGGTTTTGGCGCCATCGGCCGCCGCGTAGGACATACGGCCAAAGAAGGCTTTGGCATGAAAGTCAAGGTCTACGATCCCTATTGTTCGGCGGAAACCATCGAGAGCTGCGGCTGCGAAAAGGTATCGTTGGCAGAAGCGCTGTCCACGTCTGATGTCGTTTCCATCCATCTTCCGGTCAACGAGGAAACGCGCGGCATCGTCGATGCTTCATGGTTTGCACAGATGAAGTCTACGGCCGTTTTTGTCAATACCGCCCGGGCGGCTGTTGTAGATCAAAAGGCATTGATAGATGCGTTGGATGAAAAGCGCATTGCCGGCGCTGCGATGGATGTGATGTGGCAGGAGCCCGCGCCTGAAAACCATCCGCTATTGCACCGGGATAATGTGCTGATTACATCGCATTTGGCTGGCATGAGCTGCGATGTGGATCGCTGGCAAAGCGAAATGATCTTTGATGAAATACAGCGATATGCCCAGGGCCAGCCGCCGCTTCGTGTATGGACGCGCACTGAATAATCCTATAAAAAAAGCACAGGCGATTAGGCCTGTGCTTTTTTCATTGCTCAATAATTTTTCGCCGGAAGCTGGAAGAAAGATTTCGGGTGTTCGCACACCGGACAAACCTCGGGCGCCTGGAGGCCTTTATGAATGTGTCCACAATTGCGGCACTGCCAATAGACTTCCCCATCGCGAACAAAGACCGTGTTGTTTTCAATGTTGGCCAGGAGCTTGAGATAGCGTTCCTCATGCTCTTTTTCGATCTTGCCAACCGCCTCAAACAGATAGGCAATCTTATCAAAGCCTTCTTCCTTGGCGGTCTTTGCAAAGCCCGCATATCAGTCCATTCGTAATTTTCGCCCGCCGCGGCATCCTTTAGATTTTCCATGGTATCCGGCATACCATCATGCAAGAGCTTAAACCAGATCTTAGCATGTTCCTTTTCGTTTTCGGCAGTTTCCAGGAACAGGCCCGCGATCTGTTCATAGCCATCTTTCTTGGCCTTAGACGCGTAATAGGTGTATTTGTTGCGCGCTTGGGACTCGCCCGCAAATGCTGCCAGCAGGTTAGCTTCGGTCTGACTACCCTTTAATTCTTTCATGACATTTCCTCTTTTCTTTATGAATTTGAGCCTTGGCTCTAAATAATAACAATTCTTATTA
>ENA-UONY01002476-UONY01002476.1-human-gut-metagenome-genome-assembly--contig:-CS9-NODE-2476-length-12969-cov-3.909401_pt1 | contig 12969 bp, 8 predicted proteins | sample MGYA00242465_ERZ724012 | MGnify/ENA metagenome assembly ERZ724012 | reverse complement strand
TTGGCTCCCGGCTTCTCATACCGGGGCAATACCGAGAGCCCCTGGGCGGCGCAGATCTCATCGCTCAGGGCCCGGAGGGTCTGCAAAGTCTTGGGGGATTGCCGCAGTTTCCGACCCGTCTCCCAGCTGACGGAGTTCACCACAAAGTGGGAATGGAGGTGCCCGGCGTCCCGGTGAGTGGCCACCAACACCTCGAAGCCCGGCCAAGCTTTTTGGGCAAACTCCAAAGCGATGGCGTGGGCCTTCTCCAATGTGACCGCCTCTTTTGGAGAGAAGGATTGCACGTACTGGTAGAAGTTCACGCCCTTCGTCTTGCCATAGGTGCGCTTGGTGGCCAGAAATTCCCGGCAGGCATTGTCCCCCAGGCAGTGGACGCCGGTGACAAACCGCTGGCCGGTGACCGGGTCCCTGGTCTTTTTCTCCTGGCAGACGTAGCCCATCACCCCTTTCATGGCCCCCAGGGACTGCTTCTTCTCCGGGATATACATCACCGTTGCCATGGGCTGCTCCTGGTAAGGCGGCACAGCTCTTCGTGCAAAGCGCCCAGCTGGTCCACCACCTCCTGGAAGTTGTAGGAGGTGAAAGCCCCGGCGTTTACCTTCTGGGCGATTTGGTTCACGTTGCTGCCCATGCGTTTCAGCTCCACCAGCAGGGGACGGGTGTCCGGCCCCAGGCAGATGGGCGTCTCCCAGGACAGGGCCACCAGGTAGTCGGTGACGCTGCGCCGGGCTTTCTTGGCCTGGGTCTGGATGCGCTCTCTCTCCGCCTGGGTCAGGCGGACGGTCAAAGTCTGATTTCGTTTTCTTGGTTTTGCCATGTGTCGTCTCCTTTCTCTTTTTGCACCTTGTTTGTAACGATCGGGGGCAGGGGGGCGAGGCCCCCAAAAAACAGTGCCAGGCAGGACAGCCAGGCGCTCTGCTTGCCCCGGACTAAAGTCCGGGAAAAGGCTTTCATTCCAGAAGCTTTCTGTCCAGAAGGAAGAAAGTTTTGCGTCCCTCTTCCCTTCCGCCAGGGCCGCAAGGAACGGCAGGGACGGCAGTTTCCTCCCCACCGGTTTTTCCAGCTTCCCCAGGTCCGCTGTCTCCCCCAAAACCGGCCCCCAGCGGCCCCACAGGGGCCTTTTCCTGGCCTGGGCGGGGTGGGATTCCACCGGGCGCTCCAGGGGCGGACAGAGGCCTCACAGGGGCGCAGCCGGGCTTTTCCCGGTCCCAGGGGATTCTGCGTCACCGCTGTCACCCTCGTCACCGGGAGGGGTGTAGAACACCTCCACCAACCGGCGGCCGTTGCTGCGGCGGTTCACAAAGCGCACTCCCTGGTCCTCCAGGCAGAACCGCCACTGCTTCATCAGCTGTTTCAGCACCTTGGCGGTGAGCTGCGTCCCGGCGTACTGGTTGAAAGCTTGGGCAAAGTCGCCGTTGCCTCCCTTGTAGGTTTTCACCTTTTTCATAAAGCCCACCAGGGACTGCATCTCCTGAGGCAATCGCTTTTCCGGCTGCTCCAAGGTGTCGGAGAGCAGTTCCCAGGAACAGGTCTCCCGGTGGAAGCGCAGCTCCATCTCCCGGTACTCCGTGTCCCGGCCGGTGGCGTAGAAGGTGGCACAGTCCGCGCTGCGGCGGCTGCGTTCCAGGATCAAGACGGTGTCCGCTGCCCCCACAATGCCCGTGGTGCCGGAGAGCCGGTTGAGAGGGTCGCTATCCCCCAGCTTGCGGACGTGGTGCACCATCAGCAAAGTGATCTTCAGCTCGTCCGCCAAAGCTTTCAGCTGGCGCACCTCCTGATAGTCGCTGCCGTAAGTCTGATCCCCGCCAAGGGCACGCACCACGGCGAAGGTGTCCACCACCACCAGTACGGTGTCCGGGTGCTGCCCCACAAAGCGGCGGATCTCCTCCAGCAAGCCGCCGGCCATAGTCTCCGCCTGGGCGGAGAAGTAGGCGTTCCCCGGCACCTCCTCGGTGATGCGGTTCAGCCTGTCCTGCACCCGGCGGAGGGTGTCCTCCAGACACAGGTACAGGGTGGTTCCCTTCTGGGTGGGCAGGCCCCACACCGGCTCCCCCTTGGCGATGCGGACGCACCAGTCCAACACCATCCAGGACTTGCCAATCTTGGACGCCCCGCCCAGAAAGCACACCCCCTGGGGCAGCAGTGTGTCCACACAGAAGCGGGTGGGCTCCAGATAAAGGCCCATCAAGGTGGCGCCGTCAATGGCTTGCAGGTTTCTCTCTTCCATAGAATCATCTCCTTTGTTTTTTCATTCCCGCCCCCGCCGGAGAGAGAAAAGGTGGGAGCAGTGTTTTATATTCCGGATTGCATGAGAAAACCAAGCCCCAAGAGCTTTCCCAAACCGACCGGGGTGATGGCGGGACAATTCGGAAAGCGCGGAAAATTTTTCCCACGGCGAGGGCTAACTCTCCCGTTATGCACCGGCGTATTTTCACAGAGGGGCGGCCCTGTTCTTCTCCCCAATCCCGAATGGGATGGGAAAACAAAACTCCCACTTCTTTTGCGAAAGGTGGGAGTAGTGTTCATAAGAGCAGAACCAATAGATAAAGCTGAGGGGAAGAAAACTGGAAAGAGATTGAGAGGAGCATCCTGCACTTTGCCACAACCGTCGGGAAAGAGAAAGCTAAAAATGCCTGGCGTCGCCTGCTTTCCAGGCGGCACTTTCGTTCCCGCCTGTGAAAACTTCTTGCTTTATTGGTGTCCAATTACACAAGAAGTTTGTCGTTCTTCCAGCGGATGAAATGGTAAAGATTCCAAATTTTTACCCGCAAGTTTCCTTTTTACATTGCGCAGGGGGCGGGTTTTTGCTATGCTAGAAACAGAAACTGGAAAGGAGGCCCGCCCATGCCCCGCCGTTACCGGATCTATCTTCTCTCCGCCCAATCCATCCTGAGCTACGCCAAGGAGGAGGGCGGGGCTGTTTCCATCGCTCTCAACCGGGATGCCACCCGGCGGTGCGTAGTACCAGGCCGTCAGGAGCAGGAGGAGAACGCCCTGTTCTTCCAGATCCAGTGCGCTCTCCACGGGGACGGGTTCACCCCCACGGAAGAGCCTGGTGTCGTGGAGGACTTGTCCGCCGTCCTGTGCTATGTGGACTTCTCCGGCATCTTCGACCGGAGCCCTGCCTCGCCCCGGGTGGCTCGACTCCAGGCTCTGGCGGAGGCGATGTTCCGGCCGGAGGGCGTCACCCTGGACTTGGGGGACGGTCCCCGGCAGTACGCCGCCTTTGAGCGCTCCAACTCCATGAGCCGCATGGGGCGGCTCTCCTTCCTCCGGGCGGATTTGTGGGAGACAGTGCGGCGGCGCATTATGCTGGATTTAGAGCTGGGCCAATGCCAGCTTTCCAAGCTCTACGCCTACAACGGGCTCATGCTCTCCACCGGCACCCGGGTGGAGGGCATGGAGATCGACAGGCCCCACCGGGTCATTGTGGTGGACAACCATGCCCTGCAACGCAGCGCCAGGGTCATCACCGTGGAGGACGTGGGCGGCACGGACAGCGTGCGGCAGTACCGACGGGTGGAGCGGGTGGAGGACTTTTCCGTCACCGAGTTTGACGGGGAAGGCCTCGTCTCCAAAGAGTACGCCGCCCGGCTCAACAAGGCGCTGGGCGGCCGCCACACCTCCTTCCAGATTCGCCTGCCCTTTGTAAAGGGGATGCTCCACCAGGTGGATTTTCACGACTTCTTCCGCTCCGCAGGCACCACCCACCTCACCGACCTGTGGGGCGTGAATCACCCGGTGGCGAAGGTGGACGTCATCCTCACCAGGAGTATGTTCAAAGGCTACGGTTGGCTGACGGAAAACGGCAAGTCCTGGGTGGACTACTGGGCAGCCTTTCGCAAGTACCGCCACGCCCTGTATGTGACCAACACCAGCAAAGAGCGGCCCCAGGGGTTCACCCAGCTGAACTACCAGTTTCTCACCACCCTGTCCATGACCGGGGAGGAGTTCCGGCCACGGGACCTGCCGGACGGCTGGGAACACAGCCCGAAAGAGGACGCCCGCCAGTGGTTGACCAAGGCCACGGAGACAGAATACTACAAGCTGCGGGCGGACGCAGCTTACCGCCGCCAGGTGTTCACCCAGCAGGCCGGCTGGTGGGGCGCCGACCGCAAAAGCCGGGCCTACCTTCTGGGAAAACTGCTGGAGAAGAACCCGGCTTTCATCGGAGAGTCGGTCTACCAGGAGCAGCTGGAAGCCATGGCCCAGCGGCTCTTAAAAGACTACGCCCTGGGCAGGCTGCAGGTGGCCGGGGACGTCCGGTTCCTCTCCGGGGACTTGCTGCGGTTTCTGGTGATGCTGCTGGATGTGGTCCCCAAAAAGATCACCAAGTCCCAGCGGACTTTTCTCTCGGTGGCACTCTCCATCGGGTTCCAAGACCACGCCTTTTATGCGCCCCGTCCCGGCTACAAGGGCAAGTCGGCCTGCACCATTCTCCGCAATCCCCACATCGCCCGGAACGAGGAAATCCTCCTCGACCCCTACCGCCCGGTGGAGCAGATGCGCAAGCACTACCTGGGCCACCTCACCGATGTGGTGATGGTCAGCTCCTTCATGTACGCCGCCGAGCGGCTAGGCGGTGCGGACTTTGACGGGGACATGGTGAAGACCATCGCCGACCCCATTGTCAACCGGTGTGTGGAGCGCAACTACGAGTCTGAGAAGCTGGACAACATAGACAACCTGCCCTTTTTGAAAATCCCCTCCATCCAGGCCCGTGTCCAGGACGCCAAAGATTGGCGCGCCCGGTTCCAGACGGTGCGGGACACTTTCTCCTCCCGTGTGGGGCAGATCTCCAACGCCGCCCTGGCCCGGAGCGTCATCGCCTACAACGAGAACTCCCAGGCAGAGGAGCGCCAGCAGGCCCGGGAAGAGGTGGAAACGCTGGCCATTCTCACCGGCTTGGAAATCGACTCCGCCAAAAGCGGCGTGAAGCCCGACCTATCCCCCTACCTGGGCAACCCCCGCAAGGGGAAGAACCTGTTTCTCACCTACAAGTATCAGATGGAGGGCAAGGCAGAAAAAAGAAAAGGGGCCTGGTCCCCCGCCAAACAGGCCAGGGACTTCCTCCGCTCCACCGATTGGGAGCAGGTAGACGCCAACCTGGAGCGGCTGCCCTATCTGGCCTGGCAGCTGGAAGAGCACACTCCCAAGCTGCGGGAACCCTCCCAGCCGGACGAGGTGCTGTTCAGCTTTGCCCAAGACCCCCAGTGGAAAGAGAAGCTGCCCCAGGCCTCCCTCAAGCTGGTGGAGGAAATGATCCTGGAATACCAGCGGTGCCTGGGCCGCATCCGGGTCAGTATGGCCCCTGTCCGGGAGCAGCCCCACCGCACGGATGTGGAGCGCATCCTGTATGCCCGGGGCCAGGAGGAGCTGGTGACGGCGGAGGAGCTGTACGCCGCCTTCTCCGCCCTGGAACCGGAACAGGTGACGGCCCTGCTGGAACAAATCCGGGAACAGGAATGGCAGTTCCTGCCTCCTGGAGAGCGGGAGAACTTTCTCTGGGAACACCTTCCTGCTGACATTGTAGATGCTTTTGGAGAGCTTCTCTGCGACTTCCGGGCAGGGGGCTACCGGATTCTGGGGGACTTGCTGCTGGATGTGGAGCGGGAAAACCGCCTGGAAACCAGCCGCCAGCTCCACCGGGCGGGGGACTCGGAGCAGATGGAGGAAATGCTGGAAAGCTACGAGAACAAGACGGCCCAGGAGTCCTACCGGGAGGCGGCGGCCCGGGGCTGCCGCCAGTACTTGGAGCGGCACATCCAGCCCAAGCTGGCGGTGCAGTGCGCCGCAGCGTTGGGAAAACGGGGCTTCCTGTGGGACGTGCTGTTGGACGCAGTTTTGGCCACCGCCCGAAAGGAGGAGCGCCGTGATTGACGAGAGAGCCGAGTTCGCCGCCTACACCGGAACGGTGGTGTACGACGCCACGAACAAGCAGGACAGCGCCTACCTGGGACGGTTCACCTTTGACACCCTGCTCCGGGGGGAGGGGCTGCAGCGAATTCTTACAATAGTGGCCCGCGGCTATCTGTGGCAGACCGGTAAACCGGACATTGACCGCGCCCGGGACGCCCTCCGGGCCTGGTGCAGCATCCCAGACAGCAAAAAAGCCAAGCCCAAGGAGGCCTGGCAGTACGATACGGATTTTCGACAGCTTCACGAGGCGTTCCCGGAGCTGGTGGACGAACAGGGCAACGGCTGGTTTGTCCGCCACGTCCACGGGGTGCGGGACTTTCTCAAACACCACCCGGAGAAGGTGAGCAAGCCCGCTCTCAAAAACCTGGAACCTCTCTCCCACGGCTGGGACAGGGATTGGCGGGACAAAGTGATCCGATTCCAGATTCCGCTGTTCTCCCCGGAGACAAAGGGCGGCTGGGTGCTGCGCTTTGACGACATTCTCGCCGATGCCTTGGAGCTGGGGCCCCTGCGCTCTCCCACCATTCTTCTGACCCCCGGCCTGGAACAGCGGCTGGCGGGTTCCTTCCCTTCTATCAAACCGGAGGTGCTTCTCACCCTGCTGGAGTATTATGTGGCGAACAAACAGGAGGACTCCTCCTGGGTGGTGCTGCCCGTGGCCAGCTTTGACGCCTACTTCGGCACCACCGCCTTCAGTAAGAAATGGCTGACTAAGATTCCCTCCGTGTTTATGGAGCGGCAGAACCAGCACTTCGGCGTGTGCCGGTACCGGGTGAGAGAGGAATGGGTGGAGGGGTGCCTCTCCCGTGACGCCGCATTTCCAGAAGAAACGAGGGAAAAACCATGCGCATTCTGATGTTGGGCAACAGCTTTACCGCCGCCAACGACTTGCCCCAGCGGCTGGCCCAGCTCACCGGGGCGGAGGTGATGGTCCACACCCGAGGCGGGGCGCGGCTGGCGGAGCAGCTCAATCCCAAGACAAAACTGGGCGCCAGGACCCTGGCCGCTCTGGAGAGAGAGCCCTGGGACTTCGTCATTCTCCAGGAGATGAGCCACGGGCCCATCTCCTCGCCTCAAAGCTTTTTCACCAGCGTGAAGCGACTCTGTGAGTGGATTCGGGCAAAGGGGGCTACTGCCGTCCTGTTCGCCACCTGGACCTATGAAAAGGACGGCGCCAAGCTGGCCGACAAGGGCTGGAACTACGAGGACATGGCCCGGCAGCTTTCTGACGCCTACCGCCAGGCCGCCCAGGAAAACCACGCCCTGCTGGCGGAGGTGGGTCAGCGGTTCTACGACCTCTCCCCCACCCATCCTCTCTACGCTGCCGACGGCGTCCACCCCAATGAGGAAGGCACCCAGCTGGCGGCAGAAGTGATCGCGGAAACACTCTTGACACACAAGGAGCTCACCCCATGATTCGAGACATCTGCAAAGACGAAGCCTTTCTGGCCCAAAAAGCCCAGCCCGCCACCCCGGACGACCTTTCTGTGGGACAGGATCTGCTGGACACTCTGGCCCACCACAAGGAAGAGTGCGTAGGCATGGCCGCCAACATGATCGGCGTGAACAAGCGCATCATCGTCTTCGACAACGAGGGCGTCTACCGGGTGATGTACAATCCGGAGATCGTGAAGAAATCCGGCCCCTACGAGACGGAGGAGGGCTGCCTGTCCCTCACCGGCACCCGGCCCGCCAAACGGTGGAAGTCCATCAAGGTGCGGTGGCAGAATGAACGTTTCCAGGAGCGGGTCAAGACCTTCACCGGCTGGACGGCCCAAATCATCCAGCACGAGCTCGACCACTGCCAGGGGATTGTGATTTAAGGAACCGCCAGGTTCTGTCCACGGAAAGATACCCATTTCAGAAAAATGTGTTTATCCAAGTCATAAAATACCGGAAAAATGTGTGTAACACCCTTTGTAAATCTCAGAAAAATGTGTTATACTATTTTCGAGCAAAGAGCAAGGTGGTGACTCGCATGAAGCGAAGCGCGTTTTCGCAGCTCGTAAAATGGAAGGATAACCCGGAACGGAAGCCGCTGATTATTCGCGGCGCCCGTCAGGTGGGCAAGACTTGGCTCATGAAGGAGTTTGGGCAAAGCTGTTACGACAGTTTTGTCTACTTCAACTTCGATGAGGAAGACGAGCTGAAATCCATTTTTGAAGCGAACAAGAATCCCCAGCGAATCATTGAACTGCTTTCCATGATCGCCGGAGAAAAGATTCTGCCTGGGGAGACCCTCGTCATTTTCGATGAGGTAAAGGAGTGCCCCGAGGCCCTCAACACACTCAAATATTTCAAAGAGAAAGCAAACGACTACCATGTCATCGCTGCCGGAAGCCTGCTTGGCACCCTTCTGGCCCAGCCGAAGTCCTACCCGGTGGGGATGGTCAATCTTCTCGACCTATACCCCCTTTATTTTGATGAGTTTCTGGAAGCCACCGACCCGGCGCTCTTTGCCTATTATGAAAGCATCCAGAAGGATCAGACCATTGAGGAAATTTTCCACAACCGCCTGCTGGAAGCCTACAATTACTATCTGATCATTGGCGGGATGCCGGAATGCGTTGTATCCTGGGTCAACCATAAAGACCCAGCAGCGGTTTCCCAAATCCAGCGAGAACTGGTGGAAATTTACGAAAACGACTTTTCCAAGCATAACGGGAAGGTGAACAGCGGGCGCATCCTGATGGTGTTCCGCAGCATTGTCTCCCAGCTCGCCAAATCCAATGAAAAGTTTATCTACGGCGCTGTCCGGCAGGGCGGCCGGGCGCGGGACTTTGAAGAAGCCATCGAATGGCTTGTCTCAGCCGGTATGCTCAACCGCATCTACAATGTCTCCAAGATGGAGCATCCCCTTTCCGCCTTTGATAAGCTGGACCAGTTCAAGCTGTTTCTCTTTGATACCGGATTGCTCAAACACATGGCAGGCATTGACAACAGCGCCATCCTGTTGAAAGCGGACTATCAGTTCAAAGGGCCGCTGACCGAGAACTATGTCTTGCAGCAGCTTCGCGGGCAGTTTGAGGTAGAACCTCGCTATTACTCGGACAAAACCGGAGAAATTGACTTTCTGCTGCAAAACGGTACGGAAATCATCCCCGTGGAGGCAAAGGGCGGCGAAGACAAGTCCGCGCCGTCCTTTAAGCGTTACATTGCAAACCGTCATCCTGAACACGCACTTCGCTTTTCCAAGCGGGGGTATCGCAAGGACGGTGAGATTACGAACATCCCGCTTTATCTCGCCAGAAAAACAAAAGAGCTGCTGTGACGCAAATCCCCTCTCACACTGTGAGGGGGGATTCCTTGTCAGCCTTGATGGACCGGCCCCACGGCCCTCAACATCCACAGCCACGGGGCGGACCATACATCTACGCATCACCCAGAACAGAAAGATTCCTGCCAATAGCTCCGACCTCCCCGCCGCACAAGGAGACTGTCCCGCCAAAACACCCCCCAAATCCGCACTGCCCGCGTGTGGGTTTTGGGGGCGCTTTTTTCCGGATTTCTACGGGATGTTTCTTAGAAATCCGTTAGAACTTTCCGACCTAGGTATTTCCTCTCTTTTTTCTCTTCTGTCTTCTCAAAACCCGCAGAAATACTGGCGTTTTCGGCTTCCTTCAGGCTCCCCCATCTTCCATCAAATTCCGCTGAGTTCGGAAATTCCAGACACACTCGAAATGCGGTAGGTCGGCTCAAACCGGCGCAAGAGTTCAAATCTCTTCATCTCCGCCAAGGAAGCCAGTAATGCGATGGCATTGCTGGCTTCCTGCTTTTATGTCAGAAGCTGGGCAAAGCCTGCTCAGCATCGCATTTGGCGAAGACTATTTGGGGCTGTTTTCTGTATTCGAGATTACCTAACCTTCGAATTGGTTTGTCGCAATTTCTTGCTGTTTCTATATGAATAGGTATTTCATCCTATCCAGTACTGCCTAGTGAATTCGTATAGCTAAAACCCATGGCAAAACCTGTTTTATAAATCAAGAAGTTTGTAATAATGAGATAATGGTACAAATCAGTTTTTCTCTGCATCCCACTCGTATTACAGACCAGACGAACGCCACTTTATCATATTGATAAATACAAGGAAATTCGCCAGATAATTGTGAAGAACCTCAAAAGGAGTCAGCTGTCGTCCCGCCGTCCCGTTCTGATTTCTCACTTTATATGTTTCGAAGTATTCCCATCCCCACAGCGCCCCACCACAAACTTCGCGCGGTCCACGGGGTAGGGGGCGGTGTCGCGGCGGTGCTTCTGGATGGACACCACCTCCGCCGGGGTGGGGCCGTCCCTGCCGGGGACCAGCACCTGGTCGCCCACGGAGAGGCTCTCGTCGTCGGTGCGGTAGTAGTACACCCGCTGCCACCCGGGGAACCGCACCCCGCAGAAGGTGTACACGGTCTTGTCCGTGGCCGCCAGCGGGTCGGCGTACTGGGGCGGCTGGGGCGCCGGCCTGGGACGCCTCCACTGGATGCGCTGGGCCACCTCCTCTTTCCACTGGGGAAGCAGGCGCTGGGTGCGCTTGTCGGGCAGCCCCTCCAGGATGGGGAACACCGTCCGCTCCAGGGCCTCCCAGGGCTCCGGGTCCCGGCCCTCCGGCATACGGTAAAAGATGTTCTGCACCAGCTCCTCGTACTTTACACCTTTGCCGTGGGGGTTCTTCAAAGCGGACTGCAGCAGGGTGGCCGCCTGGTCCTCCCGCCCATGGGACAGGGCATAGGCGATGTACCCGCCCGCATCGGGAAACTCCGGGCTCGCCTCCAGCAGGCCGCGGCGAAAGTCACTGTTTTGGCAAAGCTCCTCCAGGGCCAGCTCCTGGAACTCTGGCGGGAATTGGTCGGTTATATGCAGCAGGCCGTTGAAGGGCATCCAAACCCCGTCCATGTACTGGGGGTAGGGCCCAAACTCCTTGATAATCCACGCCCAGACCCGCACCGCCAGGGCCGGGTCCTCCTCCGCCAAATCCAGGAACAGCTCATCCAGGGCGGTGACGGGCCGCTCGTCCTCGTCGGGGACTTCGATGGGCAGCGGGAAGTTTTCCTTCACCGCCTGGGCATATAAAAAGCCGTCGTGGAGGGTCAGGTACCGGGCGGCCACGCAGCCGCCCTCCACCAGGAACTGCCGCCGCTCGATTTCCCGCTGGCGGGTGCTGTCCGAGGGGACGTAGCCCTTGCCGTTCTGCAATTCTAGCAGGTCGCAGGCGGCGTCGTAGGCACGCTGGGTGGGGTAGTCCTCCCGGCGGACGCCCTGCTTCGCGAACCGGTCTTCCCGGCTTTCCACGGAGAAGGTCAGGTAGGCCACGGGCCCCTCCGCCTCCTCCTGGGACTCGTCCCACACATCCTCGTCGTCCTCCTCCAGGTCGTCCCAGACATCGTCGTCCTCGTCCAGGCCGTCCTCTAAAAAGTCGGGGGAGTGCAGCGTCATGGCCGGGTCGATGAGGGAGTCCGTATCCTCCTCGTCTAATTCATCGGATAGCCCGTCGTCCAAGCCGTCCAGGCCGTCGTTTTCCGTCTCATCGCAGGAGGCAGGCCCCTCCCCCGGCAAGGCGTCCTCAAAGACTTTCATGGCCAGCAGCTCCTCGGTAAAGTCCATCTGGCCGTTGCCGTTCCTGTCGAAGAAATTGGTGAAAGGGAATTTTGCCATAGGGTGCCGCCTCCCTGCAAATACTCACCATAACTTTATCACACTTTGTGGGAAAGTACAAGAAATTGTCGGGGTTCCGCCTGTGGAAAAGCGACAAAAAAAAAGGGGGGAGCAGGAAGTTGTGAGGTGTCCTCAAATAATTAAAAAGTTTTTTATTTACCTCATCCAATCGAGCGATCGCGCCCTTATAAATCGGCAATAATCATTGATTTTCCCATCCCATTGCTGTACAATTATGTTGTATTTTTATGCCTATCCGAAGACAGAAACGAGAAAATGGACTGGAATGTAAAGCGCCAGTGGTCGATGGAGGCGGTTGGTAAGTATCTCGGTGTCAGTCGAGATACGGTCCAAGCTCGAATCGAAAAAGAGAGAAATGCCTGTCCCGAAAACCGGCAGGCTGTTCATTCTGCGTAGATGCAAGGAGGTAATCAAATGTTAAAAGTCGATGGTGCTATTTTTGATACGCAAAATTTTTGTCCAACCGCAACACAGATAGAGAATGTGATATCTTATTTATCGATGAGTGTAGTACGGTAAGCAACAAAGATATGCGGGACATTCTGGAAAAGGCTGCTTTCAAGCTCCTTGTGTTAGTTTTTGAATTGTCAAAACCCTATCGCAGCACAAACGAAAGATTGCTCACGATCTGGGATAGAGTGCGAAAACTTCAGGATGATATTCTTGAACCGATGGTGAAAGGGAAATATACAGTACGCTTAGATGAGTCGATTTTCGAGCACACAGAAGATGATGAAATTATCTTGTGTTTGAATTATGACGGCCTTTATGGGATCAACAATATCAATCGTTTCTTGCAGAGCAGCAATCCCAGCCCTGCAATCGTCTGGGGGATCAATACATACAAAATCGGAGATCCCATCCTATTCAATGAATCGGAGCGATTTGCCCCCTTGATCTATAACAATATGAAAGGCCGCATAAAGGATATTGAGGTGACCGAAAACAAGATCCGTTTTGATGTAGAGCTGGATATCGCCATTACGGATCGGGACGCAGAGGGCTACGATTTCACCTTGGTCGGTACATCGGAGCGGGGTAATTCAATTATTAGTTTTTGGGTGGACAAACATTTTAGCACGGACTATGATACGGATTCCTCAGACGCTATCGTGCCCTTCCAGGTGGCATACGCAGTATCGATCCACAAAGCACAGGGCTTGGAATACAAATCTGTCAAGATCGTTATAACAAATGAAGTCGAAGAGCTCATTACGCATAACATCTTTTATACCGCTATCACTCGCGCAAAAGAAGACCTGAAAATTTATTGGACTCCTGAAACGGAGAAAAAAATCCTTGAGGGGATGTCATTAAAAAATTATAAAAAGGACGCAGCTCTTCTCGCTGAGATGCAGAAATTAAAAGAAGAAAAGATGCGCCCAG
>ENA-UONY01002474-UONY01002474.1-human-gut-metagenome-genome-assembly--contig:-CS9-NODE-2474-length-12981-cov-6.987467_pt1 | contig 12981 bp, 10 predicted proteins | sample MGYA00242465_ERZ724012 | MGnify/ENA metagenome assembly ERZ724012 | reverse complement strand
GCTTTTTTCTTCCCGGCGGCGCGGAGGATGAAGCCGAGAACAAGGCCAACGGCGGCAGGAATGAGCCAGAAGAGGCCGATTTTGAAAAGCGGCAGAGACTCCTTGCAGAAGGCGACAAGGCCGTCCACGTGCAGGAAGGCGCGCGCGCCGTCCGGCAGTGTGGCGAGCAGATCCAGCACCGCCGCAGCGAGCGTGAACACCGTGACGGAGACATTCACGCGCTTGTCATACTCGAAGAAATGGCCGAACAGACTCAGCAGCATGAGCGTGATGGTGAGCGGATAGAGGAACATGAGCACCGGCACGGAGTAACCGATGATCATCGTGAGACCGATGTTCGCAATCAGCAGCGACACAACGCTGAACACGATCGCCCACGCCTTATAGCTCATGGACTTCGGGAACAGGACGCGGAAAATCTCCGCGCAGCTCGTGACAAGGCCGATGGCGGTCTTGAGGCAGGCGAGCGTCACGGTGACGGCGAGAACGAGCTGCCCGGCGGTGCCGAAATAGTACCCGGCGATATCCGCCAGGGCGATGCCGCCGTTGGCGCTCACGGCGAATGCGCCGCGGCTCTGCGCGCCGACAATCGTCATGGCAAGATAGATGAGCCCCATGAACACGCAGGAGAAAATGCCCGCGCGCACGGTATTCCCCGCGACGGCAGCGTCGTGCTCTATGCCAAGATCGCGGATGACGCTCACGACGATCACGCCGAACGCAAGCGAGGCAAGCGCGTCCATCGTGTTATAGCCGTCCAGAAAACCGGCGGAGAAAGCGCTCGCGGCGTAAGCGCCCTCCGGCGCGACCGACGAGACGGGGGCAATGGGCTTTACGAGCGCCGTGACGACGAGCACAGCAAGAAAGACGAGGAACAGCGGGTTGATGATCCGCCCGACCCACGTGAGGATCTTGCTCGGGCGCAGCGAGAAGAACAGCACGAGCGCGAAGAAGATCACGGAGAAGACGGCAAGCTCCGTTACCGCGCCGCCGGTGAGCAGTGGCTCCACGCCGATGGTAAAGCTCGTCGCAGCGCAGCGGGGGATGGCGAAAAGCGGCCCGATCGTCAGATACAGCGCGCAGGTGAAGAACACGCCGTACCCCTTCCCTACCCGGCTGCTCATGGCGAGCAGGTCATCCGAACGGCTGATGCCGAACGCCGCCACGCCGATGAGCGGCAGACCTACCGCGGTGACAATGAAGCCGAGCGCCGCAATATAGGAGTTCGCGCCCGCAAGCTGACCCATATGCACCGGGAAGATCAGGTTCCCTGCGCCGAAAAACAACCCAAACAGCATGCTCGCCACGGCGATGAGCTGCCGGAAATTCAATCTCTCTTTCATATCTCATCCCTCATAACACGTTGCAAAATTATTTTGCAATTTAAAATATGAAATTAATTGTACATCTTTTCCGACGCATAAGCAAGTCTTTTTCAGTGAAACATTTGTGTTTTTCTGGTGTACTTTTGCGGTGTTTTTCTGCTATAATAGCTTCTGCAACCGCCGGTTGCGAAAGTTCCAAGCCGGAACGGTGGCTTCGCAACCGGCCTTCATGTCATACTGATGCCATAAATTCAAGGAGGACACACCTTTATGAATCTATCGGAAAAAATTCTGTACTGCCGGAAAAAGGCGGGCCTTTCGCAGGAGGCGCTCGCGGAAAAGCTCGGCGTGTCGCGGCAGGCGATCAGTAAATGGGAGACCGGCGAGTCCGTGCCGGAGCTCTCGAAGCTCGTCCTGCTCGCCAGAGCGTTTGACGTGACGACGGACTGGCTGCTCTCGGAGAGCGAGCCGGAACCGGAGACATTCCCGGAATCGGAAATTCCGGCCGCGCCGGAGGCCCCGGCACAGAGCTCCAACTGGGTCGAATCCATCCCCGGCGTGATCGGGCGGCTCATCCGGCGCTACGGCTGGCTCTACGGCGTATACACCGCGCTCGCGGGTCTCGGCTTCATCGTGATCGGCGCGATCGCGCGCGGCGTCAGTCTCAGCATGGAGCGCTCGTTCTTCGGCGACATGGGCGGCATGAGTTCCTTCGGCGGGTACGGCGGCTTTTCCGACTTTGCCGGGAGCGGCACGATCTGGTACGACAGCGCCGGGAATGTTATCTCCTCCCCGTTCGGCTCGTCCGGTATGGGCAGCAGCGGCTTTATGAACCCCGTCGCCATTTTCGGCACGGTCGTGATCGTGATCGGCGTTGTGATGCTCATTGCGGGCGTTGTTCTCGCGGTGTATCTCAAAAAGCGCTGGAATACGAAGTAAGAAACTTTACTCCGGGCGGAGCAAGCCCCGCCCCTACGGGCGCAACTTGGAATTCCTGTAGGGGCGGGGCTCTGCCCCGCCCGCCAGGAACCCGCTCTCGTCAGGGGGGCAGAAAAAACGGAGGGAGAACCTCTCCGTCACGTTGCTGCGCGCTGCGCCAGCTCTCCTGTAAGGCGAGTCAAGCGGCTTCCCTCAATCATGCAAAACGCTCTGTCCGATGCTGGGCAGAGCTTTCAGCAGGAAGGTTCCATTGTTGACGATCTCACCGGTGCAATTCCAGCCGTCCGTATAGGCGTTCACCCAGCCGGTGTTCACAAACGTACCGGCCACGGATACCTGCGAGTCGGCAAATGCCATGAAAATGTTGCGGTTTGTGATCGTTGCACCGGCCGCGATGGTTAGGCTGCCGTTTACGTTCATGAAGCCGTGGTTCGTGAGATTTTTACCCTCCGGCACAGTGAGCGTGCCGTTGACGTACAAGTTGCCATTCGACGGAACCGTCAGATCGTCCGTGAGTTCGACAGACCCCGCCCGGAAAATGATGCAGCTCACCATGCTTACCTTTTCGGCCGCGGCAAACACAGCGCGGAGAGCCGTTTCCTGATCCGTCATGCTCTGGATCGTCACGTTTCCCCAGTCCACACCGGTCACAGAGGCGTCCAGATCGGTCTCTTCCGTCATGTCGTAGAAATACAGAGCTCCGTCAGTGCCGAAGGTGTATGTACCGTTATTACGGAAGCTTCCGCCGTTGACCACACCGACGAGGTCGTTATTTCCCACCGTGCCACCAGTCTCAACGGTGATGCTGCCGGTCTCAGTAGCCCAGAGCCTACCATTGATTACGACCGTACCGCCGATCACCATCTCCGTGGCCACGCCGAAAATGTGTCCCCCGGCTTTCCCTGGGTTGAAGCCGGGGGATATTTATGTTATTATATAAAAAGGTATATAGGAAAGGATGAGAGCCTATGCCGACACAGGTTACCAATTACCAATGCCCGTCCTGCACCGGGCCGCTGCACTATTCCGGCGCATCCGGAAAGCTGGAATGCGATTACTGCGGCAGCTCGTACACCGTTGCAGAGATCGAGGCGCTATATAAGGAAAAAGAGGCCAAGGCCGCCGCGGCGCAGCAGGCCGCAGAAGCGGCGAAAGGCTCTGACGCGGACAGCGGCACATGGGACACCACAGCCATGAACTCCGACTGGGGCGCAGACGCCGCCGGGATGAAAACCTATTCCTGCCCTTCCTGCGGCGCAGAGCTCATCTGCGACGCGAACACCGCCGCCACCTCCTGCCCGTACTGCGGCAACCCGACGGTCGTGCCGGGGCAGTTTGCCGGGGCGCTGAAGCCGGACTATGTTCTGCCCTTCAAGCTCAGCCGCGAGGATGCGATCAACGCGCTCCGGCGGCACTATAAAAACAAGCCCTTTCTCCCCCGCGCGTTTTCCGCCCAGAACCAGATTGAGAAAATTCAGGGCGTGTACGTCCCCTTCTGGATGTTTGACGGCGAGGCCGAAGGACACGCGCGCTACGACGCGACGCGCTCGCGCGTTTTCCGCTCCGGCGATTGGGAGATCACGACGACCGATCACTTTGAGGTCTGCCGCGACGGATCGATGCCCTTTGAAAAGGTGCCGGTGGATGCTTCGAGCCGCATGCCGGACGCGCACATGGATTCCATCGAGCCCTACGACTATGCCGATCTAAAGCCGTTTTCCACGGCGTATCTCCCCGGCTTTCTCGCGGATAAGTACGATGTCCCGGTCGCCGACTGCGAGAGCCGCGCCGACGAGCGCTGCCGGAAAACCGTTCTCAGCGCGCTCGACCGCACCGTGAGCGGGTATGATACCTGCTTCCCCCGCGCGCAGGATGTGCATCTGCACCGCGGCAAGGCACACTATGCGCTGCTGCCGGTCTGGATGCTCTCCACGCGCTGGAACGGCAAAAACTTCCTTTTTGCCATGAACGGGCAGACCGGCAAAATGGTCGGCGACCTGCCGACGGACGCCGGGAAATACTGGCGGACGTTTGCGGCCATCGCCGCGCCGGTCGCGCTTCTCGGAACGGCGCTCAGCCTTCTGCTGCGATAAGGAGGGAAGAACTATGAAACGAAGAATCACCGCTTTCTTTCTCGTTTTTCTTTTGGCGCTCGTCCTCGCCCCTGCCGCGCTGGCGGACGGCGCTCAGCTCTCCTACGTAACGGACAGTGCCGGTATCCTCACCGAGAGCGAGATCTCCTCGCTCGAAAAGACCGCGCAAAGCATTGCGCAGCGCTACGGCGTCGGGGTTTATGTCGTCACCGTAGACGATTCCAACCGCATCGACAGCCGCGGCACGTATGAGGCGGCGTACACCATTTACCACAATTACTCGCTCGGCATTGGCGCGGAGCGAAACGGCGCGATCCTCCTTCTGAGCATGAACGACCGCGCTTTCGCCCACTTCTACTACGGCTCCGAGAGCGAATATGCCTTCAACAAATACGGGCAGGAGCAGATCGAGGACGTATTTCTCGATAACTTCCGCGAAAACGACTGGTACGGCGGCTTTTCCGATTATCTGACCGCGTGCGGCAAGTATCTCGCGCTCGCGGAAGAGGGTCACCCCGTGCGCCGCAGCCCGGTACCGGCGCTCGTCATTTCGTGCGTTTCGGGAGTGCTCATCGCGTTTCTCGTATGCTCCATTCTCAAGCGAAAGATGAAAAGCGTTTATGTGCAGGCGCGGGCGGACGGCTATGTTTCCGGCAAGCTCCGTCTCTCGCGGCAGGCAGACCGCTTCACCCACCGCACTGAGACGCGCCGCCACATCGAGCCGCCCAAGCCCTCCGGCGGAGGCGGCAGCGTCGCCCATACCGGCGGCGGAGGCTCCGGCCGCAGCGGACACTTTTGACTTCCAATGACTTAAACTCTATTTGCTCCTGCGGGAGCAAACTCTGCGAGGCTTTCTGGCTCCCCGGCGTTTGCCGGGGAGCATTTTTTGCTTCTGACATTCTTTACATTTCGTTTATTGCTTTTTTGCCGGAATTCCCGTATACTTTTTATATACTTATAATAAAAAGGAGACTTTGTGCGCGTGCAGAAACCGAAAAAAATCAAACGTTCCGCGCTGGAAAAAACGCGCACCGTGCTCGGAGAAAAGATCCGCGAGTCCGCCATGTCCGTGCTGCCGATCCTCGTGATCGTCGTGATTTTGTGCCTTTGCATCGTGCCGATGCGCACCGATCTTCTGCTCACGTTTCTCATCGGCGCGCTGCTGCTCACCGTAGGCATGGGGCTTTTCTCACTCGGTGCGGAGCAGTCTATGACGCTCATCGGCAGCCGTATCGGCACGGCGCTCACGAAAACAAAAAATCTGCCGCTTATTCTCGGCGTATCGTTTCTTCTCGGCTTTGCCATCACCGTTGCCGAGCCCGATCTTCAGGTGCTCGCCGACACGGTGCCGCACATTGAAAAGACCGTGCTCCTCGCCGTTGTCGGCGCGGGCGTGGGACTTTTCATGGCGCTTTGCATGGTGCGTATCCTTTACGGCATCCGCCTGCGCTGGGTGCTGCTTATATGCTATGCGATCGTATTCGCGCTCGCGGCGTTCACGGATAAGAACTTTCTCTCCATCGCGTTCGACTCCGGCGGCGTGACGACCGGACCGATGACCGTTCCGTTCATTCTCGCGCTCGGTCTCGGCGTATCGCACATCCGAAGCGACAGCGGCGCGAAGGCCGACAGCTTCGGTCTCGTGGCGCTCTGCTCCATCGGGCCAATCCTCGCGGTGCTCATTCTGGGGCTCTTTTATCGCGACAGCTCCGGCGTTGCGGAGCTCACGGAGGTATCTTATGAGAGCACGACCGTTATCGGCTCGGCGTTTCTCGGCGCGATTCCGGTATATCTCAAGGAAATGGCCATATCCATGCTGCCGATCGTCGGCATCTTCCTCATTTTCCAGCTTGTCATGTTCCGCATGAGCCGCCGGAGCTTCTGGAAGATCATGGTGGGCATTCTGTATACTTACGTGGGTCTCGTGCTGTTCCTCACGGGCGTGAACGTCGGCTTCTCGTCGCTCGGTGCGGAGCTGGGCGCAGCGCTTGCCGAAGGAAACCGGAGCTGGCTTCTCATCCCGCTCGCGGCGCTGCTCGGCTGGTTCATTATCTCCGCGGAGCCCGCCGTCGGCGTGCTTGAAAAGCAGATCGAGGACGTGAGCGCCGGCGCTATCCCTGGCAAGACCATCAAGGTCAGTCTCTCCGTAGCGATCGCACTTGCCATGGGATTTGCCATGCTGCGCGTCGTGACCGGACTTTCGCTTTTGTGGTTCATCGTGCCGGGCTACGCGCTCGCGCTGAGCCTCTCGTTCTTCGTGCCGGATATTTACACCGCCATCGCGTTCGACTCCGGCGGCGTGGCCTCCGGCCCAATGACGGCGACGTTCATGCTGCAATTCATGATGGGCACGAGCATCGCTCTCGGCGGCGATGTGCTGTGCGACGCCTTCGGCGTTGTGGCGCTGGTCGCCATGATGCCGCTTCTCTCGATCCAGGCCGTCGGCTTCTACTATGAACATATCGCGAAGCGTCCGCAGGAAGAGGCGGCCGCCTACGGCGATTACGATATCATCGAGCTTTGGGAGGCGAGCGCATGAACTACGTTATATCCATTACCAGTCCCGAAGCGCTCGGCGTGCTCGAGGATATCTGCGAGGAGCTCTCGCTCCCGCTCAACGTGACGCTGCACGGCCGCGGCACGGCGGTGCAGAGCATGCTTGATCTGCTCGGGATCGAATCAAACGAAAAGTGGGTCGTACTTTCCACGGCGACCGAGGAAAAGACCGCCGCGCTGATCGAAGCGCAGAAGCGGCGGCTGCACATCGGCGTACCCGGTCACGGCATCGTGATCGTTGTGCCGGTCAAAAGCATTGGAGGAGGAAAAACCGTGGCGTATCTGATGGGAGAAGAAAATGTATCTGCGAAGACGGCTCCGCCGTCCGGTTATGCATATGAGCTGATCGTCGTTGTGGCGAGCGAGGGGCAGACCGATCTCGTGATGAACGCCGCCCGCGCTGCGGGCGCCCGCGGCGGCACGGTGCTCCACGGCAAAGGCACCGGCGCGAAGGCCGACCCGAAGTTCCACAACATCTCCATCGCCGAGGAAAAGGAGGTCATCCTCATCGTTTCCAAAGCCGGGGAAAAGAGCGAGATTATGCGCTCCATTCTCAAAAGGGCCGGGCCGGATACCCCGGCGAAGGCCATTGTGTTCTCGCTCCCCACGAGTGAGGTCGCGGGCTTCGGATTTTTCGCAGACGCCTGAGCTTTATAAAAATTGCGCCGGATGGCGGGGTCTCCCCTGCCATCCGGCGCTTTTTCCGACATATCAAAAAATCATTGTCTCTCGGCCGCTTTCAGGCTTTCCGCGGCAAATTGGTAAAAGGAGGAAAAGAGCGGCACGGTGAGCGTCTGCGGACTGGCTGCCCTATATATTTCCCGTTCATCCGTGGCATCCTCAATGGGGATGATTTTGACTTTCATATGTGAATATATCTCGCTGAGCGGCAGCACAGCGATCCCAAAGCCCTTGGCCACCAGTCCCGCTTTAACGTTTCCTTCCAGCACCTTGCAGGCGATTTCAGGGTACCGCCCCAGCCGGTTGAATTGTTTGTGGATCAGGGGCAGCATATGGGATTCCTTTGTATAAAAAATATGGGGATACGACAGCGTCTCGCTGAGCATTACACGATCCCGCCCGGCCAGAGGATGTTCCAAAGGCGTCAGCAAAACCAGCGGCTCCTTGCAGACGGGGAGCAGCGCCAGATCACTGCTATCCGCCGGTTCCATACAGAAAACCACATCGTGCAGCTTGTTTCGCAGCCCCTCTATCAAGGTGGTGGTAATGCCCGTCGTAAAAGCAACGTGTATGTTTTTTTGCGGATGCTGCGACAAAAACCGGCCGACAAGATCCGGCACCAGATATTCCCCCAGTTCCGGCAGCATCCCGATTCGGATATACCCCTCTCCCTTGGAATAGAGCTGCATGGCAGAAACGCCTTTATCCAGCGCAGAGAGCGTTTCATCCACGCAGGCCAGGAACTCCTCTCCCAGACGCGTCAGAACCTTGTTGCGCCCGTTCCTCTCAAAGAGGGGCACGCCCAGCTCCTGCTCCAGACGGATGATCTCATGGCTCAGGGTAGATTGGGTAACGTGCAGCTGTTCCGCCGCCCGGGTGTAGTGCATGGTTCGCGCGAGGCATTTAAAATAACGCAATTGTGACAGATTCATATTTTTTCCTTTCCATTTATCGCAGATAACAGCCCCAGTCATCAATGATTATATTCTATCATTTAGTTTGCATATAATCAATACTCATGCGCAAAATCGATTGATTTATGCTTGTTTTCCATTGGACATTTGCCCGTCCGCATAGTATTATCCAGTCGAAGAGAAATTTGTCGAAACTATGAACGAATTGAGTCCTTTTTGTAAAGCGGAGGCTTAAGAAAATGGAAAACAACAGCCAGCGCCGTTATTACATAACGATCGCCGTTTTGTACATCAGCTTCTTTATGGATGGCATTGCCAACTCCATTCTGGGTCAGTTCAAATCCGAATTTGCCGCGCTCTGGAACACGCCGTTTCTCAGCGACGGGAGCCGCGATGTTTCCAGTGTGATCGCCGTCATTTCCTCCATGGGTCTCGGCCGATTGATCTCCATCACCTTCGGCGGAACGCTTTCCGACTGCTACGGCCGGAGACAGGCCGGACTTCTCAGCTGCGCACTGTTCGTTGTTGCCTTTGCCGGTTTCCCCTTCTCCCGGAGCGTGCTTGCCGGATATCTGTTCGCGATCATCTGCGGCATCGCCATCGGCCTTCTGGACGAAGCCGTCACGCCCACATGCATGGAGGTGTTCGGCAAGAACGGCACCACCGGAAATCTGTGCTCCCGGCTCTTCCTGGCCGCCGGACAGATCCTCCTCCCCGTGGCGATCGTCTATATGTCGGCTCACGCCATCTCTTTTTCCACGCTGTTCTTCGTGTGCGCCGGGCTCTTCGCCTTCTGCGGCATTATGATCCTCATCGTTCCCTTCCCGCCGTTTGTGCACGCGCCCAAGCATCGCCGGGGTGAGAAAAAAGACCCCAACGCGCCGCACTTCCGCCTGACAAAGGATGCTGCGCTGCTCACATTGCTGGGCTTTACCACCTCCGCTACCTTTATGATCTGGCTGAACTGCAACCAGGAACTTGGCGCGCTGTACGGACTGGATAACGTGGCGCGGCTGCAGAGCATTTATTCCATCGGAAGCGTGGTAGCGCTGCTGTTCAATGTGATCGTTCTGCTCCCGCGGGGCGTAAAGCCGGTGCAGATTCTGATTCTGTATCCCGCCCTCGCCATTGTGACGCTGTTCCTTATTTATATTACCCGCAGCCCCATGGTCTGCCTGTACGGCAGCTTCTTCATCGGCTTCTTCGCCGCAGGCGGTCTGCTGCAGCTGGTTTCCTCCATCGGAAACATCATGTTCGCGCAGAACAAGGGCATGATCACGAGCCTTGTCATGTTTGGCTCGAGCTCGGCCAACTTCCTGGTGCTGTATCTGGCCAGCATCGTTGTGCGCCTGACCGGTACGGAAGGCCCCCGCAATGTGCTGCTGTTCAACATCGCCATCACCCTGATCGGCATCGCCGCCGCGGTCACGCTGAGCATTCGCCAGCGCAAGGCGGCCGAAAAAGCCGCTGCCCCGGCCGCGCAATAAGCTGCCGGAACAAATTACGGATGTCTCTCCCCGGTTCGGGAGATAAGATAGAAGCAAACGAAAGGAGAACCGATATGGAAAGAAATCTCAACTATGACGTAGTGGTAGTCGGCGGCGGTTCTGCCGGCATCGCTGCGGCCATCGGCGCAAAGGATGCGGGCGCCTCGGTACTGTTGCTGGAGCGCAACCCCTATCTCGGCGGCCAGGCCACGCATTCCCAGGTTCACGCCTACTGCGGCTACTGCACCAGCGGCGCAGACGGCGAATACCAGCAGGTCGTCCGCGGCGTCGGTCAGCAAGTTCTGGACAAGCTTCGTTCCATGAACCATTTCGATGCCTTTACGCGCTCTCCCAGCGGAAACCTGATCGTCAAACAGGATCCCGAATTCACCAAACTGGCCTTTGACGAGATGGTCGTAGACGCCGGAGTGGACGTTCTGCTGTGCGCCATGGTCACGGATGCCGAGGTGGAAGACGGCTGGATCCGCAGCATCACCTGCGTCGACGACGAGGGCAAGTTCCACGTGACCGGCAAGGTCTTTGTTGACGCCAGCGGCGAGGCAAATCTCTCCGCGCAGGCCGGCGCTCCGGTGGAGTTCCACTGCGAGCAGAGCGGTGCTCTGGTGTTCCGCATCGGCAATGTAAAGCCTGGCGCCGACGTGACGCCCAACGCCATCCGCGCCGCGCTGGAGGCCGCCGTGGCCGGCGGCATGACCGGCTTTTCCGCCATGTCCGGCAGCATGATGGTCGTGCAGGACACGAACGACTACACCGTCAACCTCATTTCCCTGAAGATCCCCGGTCTGGATGCCCAGACGCAGACCGAGTGCGAAATGGAAGGCCGCCGTCAGGTCCACCTGTATGTGGAGGCTTTCAAGAAGTACCTCCCCGGCTGCGAGGAATCTTTCCTTGTTAACTCCGGCCCCCGCATGGGCTATCGCGAGAGCCGCCGTATCGTCGGCGAATACACCATCTGCCGGGACGATGTCAAATCCTCCCGCAAGCGCCCGGAAGACAGCATCGCCCGCGGCGGCTGGGGCGCCGAGCTGCACATCGGCAACGACGATCCCCACTTCAGAGATGTCTGCATTGCCAAGTATTTTGATATCCCCATCGGCTCGCTTCGTCCCCAGGGCATGAAGAACCTCTGGTGCGGCGGACGCATCATCTCCTCCGATCTCGTGGCTTCCGCCTCCATCCGCGTGATGGGCACCGGATTTGCCACCGGCCACGCTGCCGGCGTTGCGGCGGCGCTGTCCATGGGCCGCGAGGACTACGACGTTAAGGCCATTCAGCAGGAGCTGCTCCGTCAGGGCGCTCTGATCTGAGGCCGCAACCCCATTGGTTTTCCTTCCTTCGGGAAGAAAATACATATTACATTATTTTTATTGAAGGGAGAGCAATTGCATGTCTAAGGCTGCTAAGAAAAACATCTACCTTGCGATCGCCATGCTGGTCACCTTCGCCTTCCGGCTCATTCCGCCGTCCGGCGCGCTGACCGCAGAGGGCCTTGCGGTTCTCGGCATCTTCTTCGGTTCCCTGATCATGTGGATCACCATCTCCATCGACTGGCCGAGCCTCATCACCATCTTCCTGATTGGCTTCCTGCCCAGCTTCGGCTTCGGCAAGACCTTCCAGGGCGCATTCGGCAACTCCACCGTCGCATTCCTTATCTTTACGTTCATGCTGGTTTACCCACTTGGCAAGACGAACTTCGTGCGCCGCTGCACCATTGCCTTCATCACCAACCGCATTGCGCGTAAAGGCCCCTGGTACTTCACCTGCTTCCTGATTGCGTCCGTCACCTTTATGGGTCTGTTCATCTCCCCCTCCGTCCTTTTTGTTGCGTTCCTCCCGTTCCTGCTCGACATTCTGGACGTTCTGGGCATTGAGAAGGGCGGCAAGACCGGCAAGATGCTCATGATGGGCTGCGCCTTTGCCATCAGCCTTTCCTCCGGCATGACCATGATCGGCCACGTCTGGCCCACGCTGGCCGTCGGCTTCTACAAGGGCGCCACGGGCGTGGACATTTCCCAGTTCCAGTACATGGCATGGGGCATCCCCACCGGCCTTGTCCTGCTCATCCTCATGCTGCTGGTGTTCCGCTTCATCTTCCGTCCCGATGACATCAAGAAGGTCAACCCCGAAAACTGCCTCGCTCTGCGCGGCACCGTTCCCCCGGCGGATCGCAAGGAGAAGATCGTTCTCTTCGCCATGATCCTCACCGTCTGCCTCTGGGTTCTGCCCAGCCTCTTCAAGAATGTCCTGCCCGACGTGTACAAGACCATCAACGGTTGGACGACCGCCATGCCGCCTATGGTCGGCTGCCTGGTGCTCTTCATCTGCCTGGATAAGGGCGAGCGCATCATGAACTTCGCGGAAGCTACCTCCAAGGGCGTTATGTGGGCCTCCATTCTCATGACCGCCGCTGCCACGATGCTCGGCTCCTGCCTGACCAGCGATGCCACCGGCATCTCCACCTGGCTGAGTGAGACTCTCTCCCCTGTCACTGCCGGTCTGCCGGTTATGGCGCTCATCGTGTTCTTCGTTGCCTGGGCCATTCTCGAGACCAACTTCTCCTCGAACATCGTTACCACCAACGTCGTCTGCTCCGTGGCTCTGGCCGTGTTCCTGACTCTCCCTGCCGGCGCGGTGAACATGGCGGCTGGTCTGAGCATCATCGGCATGTGCGCCGCGATCTGCAACATGACGCCTGCCGGTCAGTCCACCATCAACACCGTGGCCATTGGCTCCGGCTGGGCTACGTCGAAGGACATGTTCGTCTGGGGCGGCGTGTTCGCCATCCTCGGTGTGATCGTCGTCAGCTTCATCGGCTATCCTCTCGGTTCCCTCTTCATGGCCGGGATGGCTTAATTTCCCGATTCTGATCCTCTCATAAACCACATAGGGGAAACCGGCGCTGCAGGGCAGCGCCGGTTTTTGAGCGTGTCAAAAAAGTATTTTTGACACGCTCTCAAACGAGACC
>ENA-UONY01002466-UONY01002466.1-human-gut-metagenome-genome-assembly--contig:-CS9-NODE-2466-length-13001-cov-3.624594_pt1 | contig 13001 bp, 9 predicted proteins | sample MGYA00242465_ERZ724012 | MGnify/ENA metagenome assembly ERZ724012 | reverse complement strand
ATTCTCCTGCATTCATCTCAAAGGTAAACGGAGTTATGACCGTAGCAGGATTAATTTTAAAGTTTGTAGCATAACTGATCGTAATATCATCATTTGTGCATGATGTTAAAACTGCCACAAAAACAAACATTAATAGAATATACTTTTTCATTCCATTTTCTTATTAAAAGTTACTAACTAGATTATTTTACAAGACTAAACAACCAACCTACAGATATAGTAACTGTATTGACTTTACCATCAAAATTACCAGCCAGCTTGCTCATACCGAGATTATATCGTGCGCTTGCAGTAAAACCACTATGATGTTTATAGCCAACACCAGCGGTTAGCATCACATCAAATCCTTTCAATTCTCCAGTAGAAATGAGTACATTGCCTGATTTCATCTCATCAGGTGAACTACTTAAGGAACCTGCGATGGTAGGACCAACTTCGATACTCAACTCAGGCATCACATAATACTGTGCCAAAATCGGTACTTCGAAATAGCCAAGTTTCAGATCTTCTACATCAGTTTTAATTGTTCTCTGTGAATACATTGCTTCAACCTGAATACCAAATAAACCTGTCCCTCCATCACTTTTCGGAGTACGACGACCGAAATGAATATTGGCGGCTAAACCACCCTGAAACCCCAAGCTACTCTTCGGATTCAGAGCAAAATCATCAGATAATCCGCTCATTGACGAAAAGTTAACCCCAACTTTAGGGCCCAAATTGATTCTGTAGGAAGAATCTACAATATCACCACCCATGATTTCCTCTTCCTGAGCAACTAAACTGGCTGAAAAAACAGCCATTACCAAAAGAATAAAATACTTTTTCATTATCATAAAATTTAATTAAATAAACGGTTTTACTTTAATAACATTACTTTGCTTCAGCCCTGTTGATGTCTTAACAAATACTTCTACAGGCTTACGTTCTTTAATAGCATTGATAGAGGTTGATATTCTGGCACTACTACCGGGAGCAATAGACACATTTTTTGTTTCTTCCACCGCACCATTGCCTCCTATAGTAATTGTTGCATAGAAAGATTCAGAAGATTTGTTTTCAATAGTGGCATAAATATCCACTTTATTATCACTGTTAGCACGTACATATCCTTCTTCATCTATTTTAAACTCCTCCCCAATCTGAGGAACAGATAGAATAGGAGGACGATATACCACATATTGCAATGCAACCATGTGTGAATCCTCCCACAAAAGAATTCCGTCAGCCTGAATAGAAAAATGGCAAGTCACCTCCTTTTCTTTATTTTGAGTCATAGGATTAAAAGCGTAACTTTTATCACTGCTACCAGAGGTAACAGATTTCAATTCTGTGGGAGCACTACCTTTTTGATTGAACTGTACTACCATAGACTTATTTGTATAAGCCGATGGAGTTGAAAGCAAATAATTTACAGTCTCAACTTTCCCATTTTCCACTTTGATAATTTCTTTATTCAATCTTCCATTAAAAGAACCGGTCTGTAGCTTCAATACACCATATTTTCCATTCATCTTCACTTTTGCATATCCACCTCTAAAATCACCCGCTTCCGAAAATTGAGGAGGCAACACATTGTGATTATTGCTAGAGAATCCATATTTCTCCCCTTCTGAAAAAGCATTAACCCCATCAGAAGAAATCGATGTATCTTGATTGGCGGAAAAAGAAAAAGGTTTGCGATACTCATAGTTTTTCAGTTTCTTGCCACTAAATTTAGCCTCGCGCACAATCCGACCTTTAGTATCGATAATATATCTTTTTACACCTACAGCTTTCCCTTGCACTCCTTCCTCATTGAAAGATGATCCTGTCAATAAAATATATCCATCATTCTCTAATTCAGTCGTAAGTTCATTACCTGTACTTTGTAGATAGGCGACCTCATTCTCTTTTTTATGAATACAAGCAAGTCCTGAATAGAAAGGATAAGTTTTAATATATTGGCAAGATTTGAACAAAGAGCCATCAGCCTGTAGATAACCATATTTATTATTGGCATCGTAGATAACAAGCTTGCCTTCAGAAAAGAAAGGATATTTGTCTGTAACATAATATCTCTCTAGAATTTGTATAATACTATAATTATGCTGATTAATTATCCCTTTAACAGCATATTTCCCGCCAGCATATTCTAAAGCTAATGCTAAATACTCATTAAAAGGAGTGATAGAGTCGTAATCAGCCGAAACTAATATTTTACCGGAGATATCGGCTAAACCAACTTTTCCATGTTCCCTGATTTTATAGAGATCGCCAGCATACTCCTCCAACGCTTCATACGTAGGAAGAGTTGCCCAGCTAACAGTTTGAGAATACCCTATAACAGGCAACGAGAATAATACACTTACCGCCAATATCAACTTATTATTCATCATCTTTTGCCCTATTTTTATCATATAATTCTTTCAAATGTTTTATATTGCAAGCCAGTCCAAACGTTGCACCTACTGTATATCCACCATACAAAACTCCAACCAACCTGTGCTCCTCCACATCTACAATAGGCGAACCACTTGCGCCTCCTAACTCTTCACCCTGAAATTGAAACTTATTTTCATCCGGTTCTTTACTTACAGAAATTTTATGTACTGTAGGTTTTACCGTTTTATTTTCTGTTTGTAATCCCAACAATAGTCCATATGGATATCCAATAGTTATCAAATCCTCTTGTTGCGGCTGCAATTTTTTTTCATCTACTCGCGCATTTTTAATATCAAAAAAACCTTCTTTTATGATATTCTCAGGCGTTTTTTTAGAATTTAAACGCAACAAAGCAACATCTTTTTCCTTGTTGCCTGATTCGGCTACAACATGGCATGGCAATAGTTCTCTCGTATAAGTCAAATTTTGTCCTTTTAAAGCAATATCAATAGATTCTATTCTTCCAGAAATCTTTATCGGAGAACTCTTAAAACGTGAAATCCATCCATTAACTTCATTTAGTTTCTGTTCTGTAAAACCACCACCATTCTCAAACAAGTATTCATATATAATTTCGCCCAGCAATCCTCTGTAAGGGTGTTTATTATCTCGACTCAACCAAGTAGTTTTTAACTCTGTCACATGATTGTAGGTTTTAAGTTCATTAATAGGCAATAATTCATTTCTATACTCTGCTAAAGTCTGTTTTATCTTATTTGTCATTCCCAAAGTACTGTCATCTATATAATTCCAAGGAGTTGCGATATGCCTATTAGTGCCTAATTCACCTTCTTTTGAGATAAAAAAGGCTGTTCCCGTATACCCTATTGGGGTTACATCATCATCATTCACAGTCCATGTTTTCAAAACAGGGTAATCTTTCCCACATCTACCAAATAACCATTCCTTAGGCCAATCAGCCTTTTCAAGCAATTCAATAAAAGGATCATCTTCGAAAGTAGCAACAATATAATAATTGCCTACTACACATGTAGTTGCTGTTTCCAAAGCCTTTATGGAAGGCTTACCAAATCCAATTACAGACCTCACTCCAAATACAATCCCCACTATTACTGCCGCCACTGCCACAGTAGCAATTATCTTCATTAGAATATGTGCCCCCGGCATAAACGGCTTCAAATCTACAGGTACTCCGCCACAAGCAATGGCATCACTTCGCTTAATCCTCACATTCTGACCGAATACAGCTCTTGTACCATTAACAGTTGTACCGTTTTTACTATGGTCTTGGATATAGGCTTTCCCATCCTTACCAATTTTTAATGTAGCATGGAAACGACTCACCGTATTCCCTGAAATTTGGATCTCATTACGAAAATTAGTTCCTATGCCAAACAATGCCTTATAATTACTGTTATTCTCCGGCATAGGAATTTGACTCCACATCAATTCAACATCACCAAACCTAATAGCATCGCCACGTCTCACGGAAACTGTCGTTCCAGCTTTTATAGGTTTATTCATCAAAAATGTACCATTTCTACTATTCTTATCTTCCAATAAGATATCGCCATTGTTTAGCACTGTCATTTCTGCATGCAAAGAACTCACTTTATCGCTATGCAATACCAAATCACATGAAGCGTCTCTTCCTATTTTAAGTAATCTCATAATTCATTCAATTATTGATTAACCAATGGGTCTATTGTTTTTCGCTGTATCTTTAGGAGCAACTGGTTTTGGCGTTTTTTCTTCTACCTTTTTCTTCTTTTCCTTTTCTTTGGACTTCTGTTTTTTATTCACGACAGAATCTTTCGCCAATTCTTTTGGTTCTTTTTTTATGCTAGTAGAATCTTTTTTTACTTCCTCCTTTTTGTTTGCAATGGTATCTGTAACTGTAACTTCTCCTTTATTACTGTCTGAATCGCCGGGCTTCATGTATTGATAAGCAAACAAGCCACATGTTATAACGAGCACTCCTACTATTCCCATAATGATATAGCTCATTGTGGAATTGGATTTGGGTACTGCATTCCAGTCCAACTTAGCAACATGGGCAAAAGAAATAATATCTTTTCTAGTTACAGGTACTGGTACATTTTGCGATATTCTGATGCCATTCACATAAGTTCCGTTACGGCTTTGATCCACAATTGTGATCTTTCCGGAAGAAGAAATATTAAGAATAGCATGCCGTCTGCTAATTACATCTGTACTATCGTTTATAACAATATCACAGCCTTGCTCTCGTCCTATAGATAATGCTTTCATAATGATAGCTGTTTATTTATTAATTTTATTTTCCAGTTTTATCCGCAATGTATTCATACTATCTTTAAATTTAGGGTCTTTTTCCAACTCTTGAATTATTGCTTCTATTTTGGCTGAATCTTCTGTCCGCTTCAGCTCTGTCTTTTTAATCTCACCTATTAAAGAGTCATTAGTATGCATCAATATTTCCTGATCTCCTAAATCTTTCAAAGTGTTTGATTGCCCAATAGTCGTTATCGTGAGAAAAATATTTGCTGCTATACTTATTATGCAAACCGCTCCGATTGCCAACAATATTTGTTTGATTTTCTTGCTCATAGAATCTTTTTTTATTGAGTTTAACTTCGTTTCTATAATAGCTAATGTAAGGTTGTCATGTCCCCCACCAGAAATCCGTCCGATATTGTCTATTTCGGTAGCAATACCATCAACGACTGGTCCCAAAGCAATTTTTCTGTTTGTTACTTGTTTTATCAAACGTTTTTCTTCAATCGAACCATGAATGCCGTCAGTACAAAGAAGAAAACGGTCTCCTGCTTCAAAAGGACGTTCCAATATCTCTACTTCCAAATCAGGTTTAATACCTAATGCCCGTGTAATAACATTGGACTGTGCAGAAAGGCGGGCTTGCTCTTCTGTTATCACTTTCTGCTTCACGAGGTCGAACACCATAGAGTGGTCAAAGGTCCTGAATATTTTCGTTCTTCCTCTAAACTGATATACACGACTATCACCTACATGAGCAATTGTTGCGAATTTGGAGTTTATCAGCGCCACGGTACACGTAGAGCCCATACCTTTCAGTTCCGGTTGTTCGTTTCCCCTAGTGATGATCGCCATATTAGCCCGACGAATAGCTTTTATCAATATATTAGCAGTTTCTTCTTGCTGATCGGCTTCCATCACTCCTGCTATGATTTCATTTACTGCGATGAAAGAAGCCGTTTTCCCACCGGGACCTCCTCCCATACCATCACATACTGTAATCAGGAAACCTATGGGAGTATCTGCCCAAGCAAACGAATCTTGATTCTCAGCCCTTCCTCCTATCCTCGACTCCGCAAATCCAAAAACTAACGGAGACTCAGTCTTTAATTGTGTCAAATCCATAATTACTATTTAAAATATGAATATTAATAATCCGATAAAAACAATCAATGCAGCTACACTACCAATACAGATACCAATATGACTATCTACCCAGTCCTGTACTTTAGCCGAAGTGGATAATGGCGGCAACATTGCCTGTTTGATGGCAGTCTTAAATTCAAGTGCCGTCTGATATCGTTTACTCTGATCTTTCTCTGTGGCTTTCCATATCACCTGCATCAATTTTCGAGGTATTTTATCGTCATTTGGAAGTGACTCTTTCATTTGCTTTGTAAGCGTCCCCATCTCCGTAGGCGCATCAAATGGATTCTTCCCTGTTAATAATTCATAGAAAGTAATACCCAACTCATAGATATCAGTCGAAGCATTAATTTGTACAGAACTATTTTTATCCCGACTAATTTGCTCCGGTGCAGAATATTGGGGAGTGCCAATAAATCCAAAAGCAGAAAATTTATTTCCTCCATTCATACGGGCAATACCTAAATCCATCAACCGGATATTCGATTCATTTTCAATCATAATATTCGATGGTTTGATGTCACGGTGAACTACTCCTCGCGAATGCACATAGTCTAAAGCATCAAGCACAGGATAGATAACATTGCAAATTTTCTCTACTTTGTCAGTAGCTCCTTCTAAATGCATTTTCACATATTCGTCTATCTGCATACCTGAAACAAACTTACTTAAAATGAATACAGGTCCATTATCTAGAGCATATTCACAATAGCCGATCATTTCTACTAAGTTCTGATGACGGAATGCAAGAGAAGCTTCCTGTTTTGCCCGGTCACGAATCATCTTGCTATTAGCGAAACAGTCTTTCACTCGTTTCACAGCAATCTTTTCACCATTCTTACAGCGGTAACCTACATAAACTGTCCCCATGGCACCACTGCCTAGTGGTTCATCTTTAGGGTTGTAACAATACCATTCGCCCATTACAAATAAATAGATATAAGGATCATTAGGACGTTGAACTACACATTGCCTTTGCATTATTATCCTCCTTTCCTATTTCTTAAAATCATCCGCGTATTCTTCAAACAATTTTTCTACAGATTGAATCACCGCCCGATTATTATTTTCTTTTGCAAGCTCTAACGCTCTATCCAAGCATTTTTTTGACTCATTAATTTCGCGCCCCTCAAATGTAATTCTGTCTCCCACTAAATAGTCAAAGCCCAAAGCATAAAGTGAATTACAATCATTAGGATTTATCGACACGGCTTTCTTCAACAACTTATGAGCCTCTTTATAGTCGGGTTTGATCTGTAATGAAAGTTGCAGTGGCCAAATAGAGTCCGGAATATTATCATACTCTTTTTTAGTTTTAGCATCAAACTTAAGTCTACTTAATAAATAAGTAGCATCATAATTGCCATCTTGAGATAGCACCCTCAATTCATTCATTCCTTCTTGTGCCGTTTGAGGAGATTTGAGTTTCTCTACTGCCTCACTATATGTATGCCTATCTTCCACAATTACATTATCATCTCCGTCTCCATTTCTTAAAAAGAGCCACACAATCACTGCTATCAGAGTTACTGCCCCAATCCCTCCGAAAATCAGCTTAATCAATGATATAGGCAAAATAGGCCTAGGAGGCCTTGGCGTCAACTTATCTACATCTACCCTAAATTCCGAAGCACTCTGATAACGCATTTCCTGCTTTTTGCTCGTAGCCTTTGCAATGATAGCCTTCACGTCTTTACGGGGAACGTGCTTTAACGAGATACGTTTATGAAGCTGCATATCAAGCACTTCATGATTCGGTCCATCAAAAGGACGCATTCCTAAATATAGTTGGTAGAACAAAATGCCAATAGCATAAATATCCGTTGTCGCATTTTGATGCTTCACATCACCCAATACCAATTCGGGTGCAGCATACCAAGGTTTCCCCATAAACACTCCGGCAGTTGTCAGAGCTTTATCGTGTGTGGTCAAGGTGTTTATTGGCTTTGCAATACCAAAATCAATCAATTTTATATGTCCTTTCTTAGTCACCATAATATTCGTAGGGTCTATATCCCGATGGATATAACCGGCATCGTGCAACGCCATTAACCCCGATAAGATACTACGTATCACCGTCACAGCAAATTGGAAAGGATTACTTTGATACTCCCGATAAAGTTTTTCGGCAAAAGGAATCGGATTACCATCTTGATCGGTTGTCTTGCCTTGTAACATATCATCAAGCATTACTCCTTCAAGTAACTCACTGACTACATGATACCTTTTCATTCCTTCACCCATCACATTTTTTTCGGTAGTCTCTATGAAGCCCAACATTTCTACCAAGTTGTCATTACGCAACCGAATAGATGCTTCACGACGTGCACGTTCTATAGCATGCTCAGGCAAGTCACTAAACATAAATTTAATAGCTACTTCCTTATACATACCTGTCCGTTCGTCCACACACCTACCTTTATATACTTTTCCCATTCCACCTTCTCCCAACGGTTTGTCTGAGGAATCGAACTCATAATAGAGCCTTTTTTGTCGTTCAATATCGCTTTGTAACCTGATAATAGCCATTTTCTTGTATTTTTAAGTTACATGCCTACCGTGCCTCCGGACTTAATGCCGCCTGCACCGTCCATTCCTACTGTACCATCTGTGTCATCACGGTAATTTTCGTATGAACCACGCGAGCCTTCAAATCTAGGAGGGTACATATCATTACCGCCAGGTTGAGTATAACCCGGACTATATGGATCCGGCTCTTCTACGACTATATTTTCCGATTGATTATTTAATGATATGAAATTCTCAGCCACTTTCAAGCCTAACGCTTTTATGTCAATCAGCAACAATACCAACTCATAATTCTCGCCTATCGTGATTATATCTCCATTGAAACATTCCAAAGCTGAAAATCCCAAACTTTCGCCATTCACCATAGTGCCATTAGTAGAACGGGCATCACTAATTGAAGCAATTGTTTTTTCAGGATTTTTCATTTTACGAATAACAACTACAGCATGATCACCAGAAACAGTACCCTCACGTAGACAAACATCGCATTTAGGAGAACTACCGATAGTATTCTGACCTTGGTAGAGCGGCCAATATTCACCTATGCCCTGCCTAGAGATTGAATACAAAAAACCAACCACAGGCTTACCCGTTTGATGAACAGAATGTTTATTATCACCGTGGTTTCCTTGCCCTTGATGAACTTGATCATTCATATTCTCCATACCCGGAACAACCGTTCCTTGAGAAGCACTTCTTACATTTGTATTTCTTGAATAGAAATCATTGGAGTGGGCATTACCATAAGAATTGCCATCTTCCATACCAGGAACTACTGTTTTGTTTTGTGACATAACGCAATATATTATTAATTAACAATCAAAAGAACTACCTTTTGCCAGGACCATCTGTGATATTTATCTTTCACAAGCACTTTTTAATCCTTTATTAAGTCTCGATACATTACATTTTCAATGACGGGGTGAACACAGAAAAAGCGCAGACCCAATCGCCATCCGTCCCCAGGTATCGCCAAACACCTACTGCACAAATGAACAAATTCGTCTACGCTTCGTTATATTATAAGAAGATCATAGTACTTCTTTATCCGTTCAGGAAAAAAGAAGTGCTTAGACATACAGGTTATAATAATAGAAGTTAAGCTCGTTTGACTTCATCTTGGCAGTTCTCAAAATTGGCGATTTCAGGGAACCAGAATCAGCTTACACTCGATAACTAATATTTCTTTAAAAGTGATACTCTCGTCAGATTAATCACATCTGCAAAGATAAAGGGAAAAAAGAATTATGCAAATAAATTCTCCGTTTATCTAAATAAAATAAAAAAGCAGCACGATAATCGGTGTTTACTTTTAACGAAAACAATATACCATGCTGCTTATAGTTTTCCCAGCGCAATCTTAAAATTTGGCGATTTTAGGGGACTAGGATAAACGTATTCCTTTCTTATTAATTCACCATATCGTTACAGATGCCCAAATGTAGTAATTAATATATAAGAAAAAAATTATAAAAAGACATATTTATGTCTAAACTGACCAAAATCAGGATTATCACTACAAAAAACACGCTTATCTTAACTCTTTTTTATTCCATAAACCACCGTAGTAAATAAAGCTATACATATATATTTTTCATGATTTAATCTTTCATCTTTCACCAATATCCATTAAATCACTTATTCATCGTACTTTTAACTGGTGAAAGATCTCTTTTCTATCTTTCACCCTATCTTTCATCTTTCACCTCACATCATATCATTTCACACCAACCCTATATTACTTGTCCCCTAAAACATTAATAGATAAGTTCCGCTCTATTAGACGTAAACTTCCTTTCCTCTAAGAACAAACCTCCTCTTTATCAAAAGCAAACTATAAATGCAAGTTCTATTTATATAAATGCAAGCTTCATTTATATAAATGATACTTTTATTTCTATAAACGCAAGTTGCATTTATAGATTACGATTATACAAAAACAACTTATCTATTAGAAGAAAGGAACTTTGCTAAAGGAAGAGAATAACTTTACTATTAATAGATGACACAAGAAGTAGCGGATAACAACCTCAATAAAGAATATAACCTATATATTTGGAGAGGTAAACAATAAAACATACCTTTACCAAGCTTTTATAATAACGACATAAACAATAACAAATTTATCATGAAAATTACTTTGATGCGGGATAGCGATGGGGCAACGACCATGCGGACGTTAGATATAAACCTACAAATAGAGGCCATGAAGCATGAAACGAAAGCCCAGCCGGTTACTAATCTACGCACGAGCATACGTTACGCATCACCGGACTACAGGCTGGACGAAGCCAAGAAACTAGCCAATGTAATCCCGGCAGCAACTTTTCGGAAAACGGTCAATGGAATACAGATGACCGGATACAACGGAATCATACAAATAGAAATAAACCATCTGGCAAACCGGGCAGAAGTGAACCGGGTGAAGCAGGAAGCAGCAGAACTTTCACAGACTTTCCTTGCCTTCATGGGCTCCGGCGGGCATTCCGTAAAAATATGGATAAGATTCACACGTCCGGACCAATCACTTCCTCAGAAGCGGGAAGAAGCTGAGATCTTTCAGGCACATGCGTACCGAAAAGCGTTCAGCCTCTATCAGCCTGCACTCTCCTACCCCATTGAACTGAAAAATCCTACACTGGAACAGTCAAGTCGGCAAACGTATGATCCGGAACTTTATTACAACCCCGATTCTACCATTGTTTACATGCGCCAGCCACTGGAAATGCCTTCGGATACGACTTACAAGGAAACAGTACAGGCAGAAACATCTCCATTCAAACGACTGATACCGGGATACGACAGTTTCGATACGCTCTCGGCACTCTTCGAAGCAGCTCTGAATAAAGCATACCGGTCATTAAGCGAACTTCAGCCGCGCGTGCACACCCGCTCCGACGAGGATTTGAAGCCTTTACTGGTTCAGGTAGCCAGGTATTGCTTTCAGGCAGGCATACCGGAAGAAGAAACCGCCCGCTGGGCAATCGCTCATTTCTATACCCAAAGGAAGGAATACCTCGTTCGTCAAACGGTACAAAATGTATATACAAGTGAAAAAGGCTTCGGCAAGAAATCTTCCTTGACAGCAGAGCAGGAGCTGGAATTTCGAACAGGGGAATTTATGCAGCGACGGTACGAGTTCCGATACAATACAATGACGACGGTAACGGAGTATCGGGAACGAAATACGTTTTGCTTCTGTTTTCGTCCTTTAAGCAGCCGCATCCGGAACAGCATTGCCATGAACGCAAGACTGGAAGGACTCAATCTGTGGGACAGGGATGTAATCCGCTATCTGGATTCGGACCGCGTCCCGGTTTTCAATCCTGTCGAAGACTTTCTTTTCGGATTGGATATTCACTGGGATGGACACGACCGGATACGTGAACTGGCAGCCCGAGTACCTTGTAATAACCCTCATTGGCCCGATTTATTTTATCGTTGGTTCCTGAATATGGTGGCACATTGGCGGCAGATAGACCGGAAATACGCAAACTGCACGGTTCCGCTACTTGTCGGTCCACAGGCATACAGAAAATCTACTTTTTGCCGGAGCCTGATTCCACCCGAATTGCAGGCATACTATACTGACCGAATTGATTTCAGTAACAAACGGGATGCAGAGCTGTCTCTCAATCGTTTCCTGCTTATCAATATGGACGAATTTGATCAGAACAGGGCAAATCAACAGGCATTTCTGAAACATATTCTCCAGAAACCGATTGTCAACATCCGGCGACCACACGGTACGGCTACTCAGGAGATGCGTCGTTATGCTTCTTTCATCGGAACCAGTAATCATAAAGATTTGCTGACGGATACTTCCGGCAGTCGCCGCTACATTGTCATCAACGTGACGGGACCGATCGATTGCTCGCCTATTGATTATGAACAGCTTTACACACAAGCCATACATGATTTGTACAAAGGAGAACGATACTGGTTCGATACGGAAGACGAAAAAATCATCACTGAAAACAATCAGGAATTTCAAGTCATGCCGGTTGCAGAGCAATTATTCCATGAATATTTCCGGGCTGCAAAAGAGGAAGAAGAGGAATATGAGCAACTTCTTGCTATCGAAATACTGGAGCAAGTACAACATGACAGCAAGATTCGTGTATCTGTCTGCAGCATTGTTGAGTTCGGAAGAATCCTACAAAAGAACAAAGTGCCTTCGGTACATACCAAACGTGGCAATTTCTATAAAGTTGTTCGGATTAAGCCGGGAAGAAAATAAATGTATATGGGAGCATGTTACGCATGCTGACCATTCGTTTTATCAGTTTCCTTCACTTTCTTCCCGCCAATAATATTCAGAATAATGTTCATAGCCCCTTTCCCACGAAAGAAGTACCTACCACGACAACTTTAGGCAAAGACTTCAGCGCCTCTTTCACAGCTGCACGCTTTGCTTTTCTTTTGGCTTTGATTCCATTTAATGAATTCATTCCATCAATCAGATAGTTACGTGTCACATAACCGATACGCAAGGTCATCAACGAATTCACGATACCATCGCATATCGAACCGATGACTACACCCGGAATTTTCACATTAGACAGAATACTCAAAAAGCCGGTATCTCCCGAAACGGTATCACCAATGTCATCCAAATCCACATCGGCTCCGTCAACAGAAGCATCGGAAATATCGATATCGGACGCTGCATCCGAAGATTGATC
>ENA-UONY01002461-UONY01002461.1-human-gut-metagenome-genome-assembly--contig:-CS9-NODE-2461-length-13041-cov-76.230787_pt1 | contig 13041 bp, 8 predicted proteins | sample MGYA00242465_ERZ724012 | MGnify/ENA metagenome assembly ERZ724012 | reverse complement strand
GACTCAAAATCCGTTGGTGGTGACACCGTGTGGGTTCGACCCCCACCACCGGCACTGATATAAAACCCCAAAAGGCGCAGAGCTTTTTGGGGTCTTTTTTTGGTATGGTCACGGGGGTCGAACAGGGCGGCACGGCTAAGCCGCGCACAAAAGTCTCCGGTGGAGACTTTTGTGGCCCACGCCCCCACCACCGCTTAACAAAACAGCCCGGAACTGCCGCCTGCATTTGCGGTGGTTCCGGGCTGTTGCTTTACCTATTCACCTTGCAGCTGTCAACGTGCAGGTATGGGTTCCTGGAATGCCTTATGCTTTTTTGCTGTAATCGCGTGCGCCGTAAATGGCGGTGCCGATGCGCACAATGGTGGCACCCTCGCGGATGGCATCGGGGTAATCCCCGCTCATGCCCATGGAAAGGATATCCATTTTGGCGTTCTCATAATGGCGGTCAGCAGCTTTTGCCAGCAGTTCCCGCATTTGGGCAAAGAACGCGCGGGTCTCATCCGGGGTTGCAGCTGCCGGTGGGATGGCCATCAGGCCGCGCAGGCGGATATGCGGCTGTGCGGCTGCCATATCCAGCAGGGGCCACAGGCTTTCGGCAGAAACACCAGACTTGCTCTCTTCCCCGCCGATGTTGATCTCGATCAAAATTTCCTGGGTCAGGTTTGCGGCGGCAGCGGCGCGCTCCACCTTTTGCAGCAGGTGCTCGCTGTCCACGCTTTCAATCAAAGCAGCACGGCCCACCACTTTGTTGACCTTGTTGGTCTGCAAATGGCCGATAAAATGCCCCGGCTTACCGCAATAAGCGTTGGCATCGGTCTTTTCCACCAGTTCCTGCACATGGTTTTCGCCAAACAGGTCAATGGGCAGAACGGCGCTGGCAATCACCTCTTCCACGGTGCGGGTCTTGCAGGCGGCGCACAGCAGAATATCTGCCGGGTCGCGGCCGGCTTCACGCGCAGCGGCAGCCATATTTTCACGGATGCGGGCCACATTTTCGGCCATCATTGTCAGTTGTTCCTGTGTCAGCATGGTTCACATCTCCTGGTAAACGGCGCGGCTGCCGCCGATGTATTTGGGGCGGGTGCGGGCGCAGATGATGGGCGCAGCGCCGATCTGCTTGATGGTCAGGCGCACCGGCACGGCCACACGCTTTAAGTGCATACCAATCAGCGTACCGCCGATATCAATTCCGGCAGCGGCGCGCACTTCCTCCACCAGAACCGGATGTTCAAACGCCTGCCAGCAGTTGGTTGCCCAGCTGCCTCCCGCATGGGGCTGCGGCACAGCGTTCACCTGTTCATAACCATACTTTTCGGCAGCTTCCTGCTCGATGACAATGGCGCGATTCAGGTGTTCGCAGCACTGGGCCGCCAGATAGACACCCTGCGCTTTGAGCACCGGCAGAATACCCGCCAGCACAGCCGCGGCGGCTTCCATGCTGCTGTCCTTGCCAATATGTCCGCCAACGATCTCGCTGGAAGAGCAGCCGACCACAAAAATATCCCCGGCGCGCAGGTGTGCAGCCGCCAGCAGTTCTTCCGCTGCCTGGCGTGCCTGCGCCGTAATGGCGGCGCAATCCGGTTTTTGAACGGTGTTTTGTTCCATAATCTACCCACCTTTTTCATTTACTGATCCAGCATTATTATAACACGGGATGCAAGGTTTGTACATTCTTAAACGGTTCTAAACCAATCTTACCCCCATACAAAAACGGTGCAGCAAAGCCGCAGCCTGCTGCACCGTTTTGGGGCACTGCTGAAAACAAACTTATTCTCAGCGCTTGATATCGTAATTCATGTTCATCAGGTTGCGGATGGTGGAAACATCATCGGTGATGTTGGCATCGCCATGGATGGTGTGCTTGATGGCGGAGCTTGCCACCGCAAAGTTGACCATATCCATCGGCTTGTAGTTGTGCAGCATGGCGTAAATCAGGCCGCTGGCAAATGCATCGCCGCCGCCTACACGGTCCAAAATATTAAAGGTAAACAGCTTGCTTTCAAAGGTATGGTCCTCATACCACATAAAGGCTTTCAGGCTGTTCTCGGAGCCGGAATGGGCATAACGCACATGGCGGGCAATGCACTTGATGTTAGGGTAACGCTCCACAAAGCGCTGGAAGATCTCATCCTGCTGTTCATAGCTGGGCTGTAGGGGCACGCCGTCTTTCCAGTCGCCCTGGGCGTGGTCAGCATCGTCTTTCCACAGGTGGTAAGGCTCAATGCCAAACAGAACATCCACATAGGGCAGGCACTTGGTGCAGTAGTCACGGGCTTCTTCCCAAGTCCACAGGGTGGAGCGGAAGTTGCCGTCAAAGCTGACGGTCAAGCCCTTTTCCTTGGCTTTTTTCAGGCAGGCCATCACAAAATCGGCGCAGTTCTGGCCCAAAGCCGGGGTAATGCCGGAAAGATGCAGCCAGTCAAAGCCGTCCAGCAGGGCGTCCAGATCCACTTTGGAAAGGTCATACTCAGTAAAAGCGGAGTGCTTGCGGTCGTAAGTAACCTTGCTGGGGCGGATGCCGTAACCGGTTTCCAGGTAATAGGTGCCCAGACGGTGGGTCGGGGTTTCCTCCGGGGTGGAAAGGATCATCGGGGTGCAGTGCACATCATTGGAGCGCAGCCAGCGCACCGCACTTTTGCCCAAAGAGTTGTTGGGCACCACGCTGAAAAACGTGCTGTCCACACCCAGGTTGGCAAGAGCCAGGGCAATGTTGGCCTCGCTGCCTCCATAGCTGGCTTCAAAGTTGGAAGCCATACGGATCTTTTCATAGTTCGGCGGGGTCAGGCGCAGCATGACCTCACCAATCGTAATAAATTTAGCCGGGCTGTCGTTATGCAGGAGCAGGGGGTTAAAATGTTCCATAACATCTACCTCTCTTTTCTGGCCCCACGGGCAAAACCAGGTCATGGCCCGCCGCAGGGTTTGTTATGTCGTATTTATTGTACCGTATTTTCGTCCCGGTTTCAACGATTTTTACACAAACTGCGCTCATATTTTGCGTTCCTTTTCACTGTTGCACAAAAAGGGCGGTACCGGGCGGCAAAAAACATCGCACACCCATGATTTTTTGCCGCCCGGTTCGAATTGCATTTTAATGTCTTTTATTGTATAATAGTAGAAACTGTGCCCTGGCGGCGGCTGCCGCGCGGGGTGTTGATACAAGTGCCGCACAAAACAGCGTTCTGACGTTTTATGCGGGCCATAAATCTGGAGGGAGCCAAACATGGCCGAAACAATGCAGGTCTCCGCGCAGCGCGCCTGGACCCACCTGAAAAAATACCAACCGCTGATCCATGAACTTGTCAGCCGCGATCTGAAAGTCAAATACCGCCGCAGCTTTCTGGGTTACATCTGGAGCATTTTGAACCCGCTGCTGATGATGCTGCTGCAAAGCATCATCTTTTCGTACATGTTCCGCAACGATATCCCAAATTTCCCGCTTTACCTGATCTGCGGCAACACCCTGTTTACCTTTTTCAATGAGACCACCAGCATGGGCCTGACTTCTGTTATCCAGAACGCCCCGCTGATCAAAAAGGTGTACATTCCCAAGTTCATCTTTCCCATCAGCCAGGCGGTTTCCCGCTTTGTCACCATGCTGTTCAGCTTTGGTGCGGTTCTGCTGGTCATGATCTTTACCCGTGCCACCTTCTATTGGACCATCTTTTTGAGCTGGCTGCCGCTGGTGCTGCTCTTCTTTTTCAGCTGCGGGCTGGGGCTGTTGCTTTCCGCGCTGGCGGTGTATTTCCGTGATATGATGCACCTGTACAGTATCCTTACCATGGGTTGGATGTACGCCACCCCGCTGTTCTACCCCATCACCGCCCTGCCGGAAACCCTGCAGAAACTGATGAAGCTGAACCCGCTGTACCACTACATCAACCTGTTCCGCAACCTGATGATGTACGGCAACATTCCCGGCTCCAACACCTGGATTGCCTGCATTTTTTGCGCCGTTGCCTCTATGGCTATTGGCCTGTTGGTGTTCCGCAAGCTGCAAAAGAACTTTATCCTGTATATCTGACGTGAGGTAACGTATGGACGAGATTATTAAAGTCAATGACGTTTCCATGCGCTTTAACCTTGCGCAGGAAAAAACTGAGACCCTGAAAGAATACACCGTAAAACTGCTGACCCACAAGCTGTTTTTTAACGAATTTTACGCACTGAAACATGTTTCTTTCAGCATGAAGCGCGGCGAATCCCTGGCGCTGATCGGGCGCAACGGCAGCGGCAAAAGCACCATGCTGAAAGTGATTTCCGGCGTGATGTACCCCTCCGGCGGCAGCGTTGCCGTCAACGGCGAAATTGCCCCCATGATCGAGCTGGGCGCCGGTTTTGACATGGATCTGACCGCGCGGGAAAACATTTTCCTGAACGGCGCGGTGCTTGGCCACGACCGGGACTATATGATGGAGCATTTTGACCGCATCATTGAATTTTCGGAGCTGAAAGATTTTGTGGATGTTCCGGTCAAAAACTTTTCCAGCGGCATGATCGCTCGTTTGGGCTTTTCCATTGCCACTGAAGTACAGGCCGACATTCTGGTTTGTGACGAAGTGCTGGCCGTTGGCGACTTTATGTTCCAGCAGAAATGCCACCGCCGCATGGAAGAGATGCTTTCCAACGGCACCACGCTGCTGTTCGTCAGCCATGATATCAACCAGGTGCAGCAGCTGTGCCAGCGCTCCATCTGGCTGGATCACGGTGTTCTGCGCGGGGATGGGCCATCGCGTGAAGTCTGCGCGGACTATGTGCGCGCTATGGAGGCCGGTGAAACCTGATGGAAAAGCTGCTGACGGTTTCGGTTGCCGCCTATAACGGCGCTGCCACGCTGCAAAAAGCGCTTTCATCCTGCCTGGTGGCGGATGAAAGCCTGCAGGCGCTGCTGGATGTGATCATTATTGATGATGGCTCCACCGATGGCACCGCCGCGCTGGCGCAGGCCTTTGTGCAGGCACACCCCGGCAGTTTCCGGCTGGTGAGCAAGGTGAACGGCGGGTACGGCTCCACGCTGAATACCGCGGTAGAGCTGGCCTCCGGGCGGTATTTTCGCACGCTGGACTGTGATGACTGGTTTGACACCAATGCTTTGCAGACCCTTTTGCGCCGCCTGCAAAACTGCACGGCGGATGCGGTATACACCAACTACCGCACCGTGCAGGAAAACGGCAGCGGAAAGGCCTTTGATGTCTGCTGCAAATTTGATACAAACCGTGTGTATGCTGTGGGTGAAGTGCAGCAGGCCACACCTGATTTGTGCATGGAGATGCACGCGCTGACCCTCTGCACCAAAACTCTGCGCGCCGCATGGCGCCCCATGCCGGAGCATTGCAGCTACACGGATATGGGCTATACGTTTGTTGGCATGGCTGCGGCGCAGACCATCTGCTTTGTGCCGGTGGTTCTGTACCAGTACCGCCTGGGGCGGGATGGCCAGAGCGTGAGCATGGCCAGCTACCGCGCCCACACGCAGGATTACATCCGCGTAGCGCGCATTCTGTTGGATGCTGCCGAACCGCTGGCCGCACAGCCTGCCCCCGCCGGGCGGGACCTGCTGCTGGTGCAGCGGGCGCGGGATGTGGCGCAGTACCTGATTGAGCTGTACCTGCGCTTTCCCCCCGACCGTGAAACCGGCCTGGCCCTGCGCCGGTATGACGAGATGCTGTGCCAGACTTACCCACACATCGCTGCCATGATGACCAACAAAAACACCCGTCTGCTGCGGGCCGGGCGTTACCTGCCCTACCGCACATTGAGCGCATGGGCGCGCGGAAAACAATCCAACGGCGGCATTTTATAATGCTGTGCCGGATACTTGAATACTTTGCCGGATATGATAAGGCAAAAAGTGAAAGGAGAATACCGTATGCTGCTGCAAAAGCTGCTTTGGCCCCGCGTGGGCATATGCACCGAGGACCGACTGTATTACCGTATGAAAGCCCCCAGCTTCCGCGATGAGGGGGATATCCTGCGCATCGAGCAGGGCGAACGCGTCTGCTTTGATACCTACTTTAACAGCGTCAGCGCAGACAAATGGCGCCGCTACACCGCCGCGCAGAATTTTTCGCTGCGGCTGAAACTGAGCGGCAAGCTGCGCGTTGTGCTGTGCAGCCGCCATTTCATCAACAGCCAGAGCGTGCGCGCCGTGCTGGCCGAAAAAGTAGTGCAGGCGGATTCCGTGCAGGAATTCTGCTTCGATTTTCCCAAGGGCGCTGACGGCATGCTGTTTTTTGAGCTGCAGGCCCTGAGCGGCAATGCCGCCTATTGCGGCGGCGCTTATGAGTGCGATGCCGCTGAAAAGGATGTGCAGCCCGTCAAAATCGGCGTGGATATCTGCACCTTCCGCCGGGAGCCGTTCGTTATGGGCAACATTGCCCGCATGCGCAGCGATATTTTGGAAAACGCCGCCAGCCCGCTGCACAACCACCTGGAAGTGTTTGTTTCCGATAACGGCCAGACGCTGGATTACGATAAGCTGAACAGCGATACCGTGCATGTTGTGCCCAACGCCAATGTAGGCGGTGCCGGCGGCTTTACCCGCGGCATGATCGAGATCCTGAAAGCCAACGAAAATGGCGCAGGCGTTACCCATGTACTGGTCATGGATGATGACATTGTGCTGGATACCGATGTGCTGCTGCGCACCTACACCCTGCTGAGCCTGCGCAAGCCGGAATATGCGGATGTATTTGTCGGCGGTGCCATGCTGCGGCTGGACCGCCCTAACATTCAGGTAGAAAACGGCGCCGCCTGGAACCAGGGCCAGTTGATCAGCCACAAAGCCAACTTTGATCTGACCAAGGTTGACCTGTGCGTTGCCAATGAGCTGGAAGAACGCCATGAGTATAACGCCTGGTGGTATTGCTGCATCCCCATTGCCGTTGTGCGGCCGGACAACCTGCCCATGCCCATCTTTATCCGCGGCGATGACATTGAATACGGCCTACGCAACTGCAAACGCCTGGTCACCCTGAACGGCATCTGCGTATGGCATGAGCCGTTTGAGAGCAAGTATTCTTCCTCGATGTACTACTACATCCTGCGCAACCAGTGCATTGACAACAGCATGCACTGCCCCGGCTACGATGCCAACGCCCTGAAAGCCGACCTGCGCAGCCAGGTGATGGGCGAAGTGAACCGCTACCGCTATAAGAATGCTGACCTGCTGATCCGCGGCGTGCGCGACTTTTTGAAAGGCATTGACTGGCTGGAACAGACCGATGCCGAAGCCCTGCACAAAGAGATTATGGCATATGGCTACAAGGCCCAGCCGGTGGACCAGCTGGATGTTCCGTTTGATTATTCCCGCTACCTGTACGCCACCAAAGAGGAAGAAAAAAACAAGGGCAAGCTGAAAAACCTCAAGGTCAAGCTGACCCGCAACGGCTGGCTGGTGCCCCCCACCCGCGAAAACACCGTTGTGAGCATGATGCACATGACCGCCTACAATGCTTACCGCGTGCAGAAGGTGCTGAACTATGATTCCAACTCCCAGAAAGGCTTTGTGACCGAGCGCAGCAAGGAAGAATACAGCCGCTGCGTGCGCGAGATGAAAGCCTGCATGAAGGAGATCGACACCCAGTTTGACGCTGCCGCCCAGAGCTACCGCGAGCGCTGCGGCGAAGTGCGCAGTCTGGACTTCTGGAAAAAGTATCTGAACCTGTACAAGTAATTTTACCGGGCCTATCCCCGGTTTTCCCCGGAAAGGAATCTTACACTTATGGCCAAAAAAGAGGCAAATTCGTTTGTTCTTACCATTGCGGGCATTGCTGCTGCCACCGTGATCGGCGTGGTCGGGGTCAAGCTGACCCCTGCCCCGCATGTGATTTTCAGCCTGGCCCCCAGCGCAGAACCACAGGCTACCGCTGAGCCGGATCCCATCAGCTGCGTGCTGGCCGGTACCGGGCAGGTTGTGGATTTTGCGGATCCCGGCGCAGAGGAATATGTTTCCCTGCTGGATACCGACAGCCAGAGCCTGACCGAGCGCTATGCCCTGCCCGCTTTGGAGCGGATGACCCAGTCCGACACCGAAAGCCTGATTGCCCCTTTGCAGGTCATCCAGCGCATTCAGACCCTCGGTATTGACCCTGCCACCTTTGATACCCCGGAGGCCAACTGGAAAAACCTGTACAACTCTGTCATGACCCGGCTGGCCCCCCTGGCCACCGCCGAAACCGCCCAGGCTGTGAATTTTACCGGTTCCAGCCTGGCAGAACTGAATGACTTTCTGGCAGCCAACCCCGGCAGCACGGTGGAGGTCATCTCCCCTGCTCTGGTGATGGATGCTACCCTGGTGGTACCCACTGGTACGATCCTGCACGGCAACGGCGCAGTGCTGACCCCCGGCAATGAAACGCTGGACAAAGCCATTGTTCTGGACCAGGCGGAAAATACCGCCGTGACCGGCTTTGTCATCAACGGCGGGTGCAATTACGGTGTGTATGTCAAGAATTCCAGCAGTTTCTATCTGGCTGACCTTGACATCAGCAATGTTTCCCTCAAGGGCCTTTGCGTTATGGGGGAGAACACCGGCTTTGCACTGGTCAATAACAGCATCCATGAAAACCAGAATGGTGCCATCTTCCTGAACGGCGAGATCAGCAATGGCGTGATCGAGGGCAACCGCATTGAAAATAACTCTGGTGCCCGCAACCTGACCGCCGGGCTGGTGCTCTGCTCCATGCCCATTGAGGACATTGAGACCGCCTACAATCCGTTCCCGGATGAAATGCTGTACGATATTTTACAGTCTCCCCATCAGCTGGTTGTGCGCGGCAACACGGTTGCGCAGAACCATTCCTCCGGCATTTATTCGGAAAGCGGCTACCTGAACTATTATGTAGAGAACACGATCTACAAGAACGAAAAAGAGGGCATGTGCCTGGATTACGGCTCCTTCGGCAACTACATTACCGGATGTGAGATCCGCCAGAACGGCGGCCGCAACCGCATGAGTAATGAGGATCTGGAAGCTGACTTTATTCTGGATCAGGGCCGCATGGCGGATGGTTCCTCCCCCGCCAAGCTGCCCGGCATCTCGCTGGATAACACCGCCTACAACACCATTTACGGCAACATTGTGCGGGACAATTACGGTTCCGGCATCAAGGCTGTGCGCTCGGCGTTCAGCAACACCATTCTGTGCAACCAGATCATTGACAACAACCGGGGTGCCAGCGATACCTTCCACTTCTTTGGTATTGAGCTCAGCACTGACCTGAACGCGGACGAAGCCGTGCAGGGCCTGGATTTTACCCCCTGCTATGAGAACATCATTGCCCGCAACACCATTTCCGGCGGGCATTACGCCGGGGTGTTTATGGGCGAAGATGCGTTCATGAATGATATTTTTGACAATACCTTTATGGACTGCACTGACTGGGCTATGGAATCCCTGGGTGAAAAATACAACTCTACCCTGAACAATATGGCAAACATGCCCACCCGCGGGATCGAACTTTCTAACGGTCAGGGCTGATGCCGCGAGGCTGCTACATGAAACAAACACTGCAAAACCGTTTCCCGCGCCGGTGGCTGCTGCTGGCTTTTGTGCTGAACTTTGCCATTGCCGCGGCTGCACTGCTGCCCTACATGATACGGGACGGCGGCCTGCTGTTGGTTGCGGCGGATTTTGACGCAGAACAGCTCTCCTACAACATGCTGTGCAACAACGCCATCAAAAGCGGCGAGGTGCTGTGGAACTGGCGCATTGATATTGGTTCGGACTTTGTATCCTCGTTCAGCTTTTACACCCTTGGCAGCCCGTTTTTCTGGCTGAGCTTTCTCTTCCCCGCCAGCGCGTTTCCCTATCTGGCCGGCTGGATCTATATGCTCAAATATGCTGTTGCCGGGCTGACCTCGTTTGCTTACTTCCGCCGCAGTGCCAGCGAGAAAAGCGCCCTGCTTGGCAGTGTGTTGTATGCATTTTCCGGTTTTTCCTGCATCAACGTGGTGTTCTATCACTTCCATGATGTGATTGCCCTGTTCCCGCTTTTGATGCTGGGGCTGGACAAACGCATGCAGGAGGGCAAAAAAGCTCCGTTCCTGTTTGCCGTTACCATCAACGCGCTGGTCAACTATTACTTCTTTATCGGGGAAGTTTTCTTCCTGGTGTTTTACTATATTACGCGGTATCTTTTTGGCGGCGAGGACGCACGCCCCGGGGCGGATCTGCGCAAAAATGCCCGCAAAATTCCGGCCTGCATCCTGGAAGGCTGTCTGGGCGTCGGCATGGCAGGGGTACTGTTCATCCCCTCCATTGCGGCGGTGCTCAATAATCCCCGCGTATCGGATCACATCAGCTTGAGCCAACTGACCTTTGACTGGCCCAATTACCTGCAAATGCTGCGGGCGCTCTTCTTCCCGGCGGAGAATATGTTCAATTTTTCCGCTGTGGTGCATGATAACTGGTATTCCATCGCGGCGTACCTGCCCTTGGTAGGCGTCTGCCTGGTTCTGGCTTATCTGCTGCGCTGGAAGTGGGACTGGCTGCATGTGCTGCTGGTGGGGCTGTTCCTTGTAGCAGCCAGCCCGGTCAGCAACAGTCTGTTCGTCATGTTCACCAGCGAGCCGTACCGCCGCTGGTATTACATGCTGGTGTTCCTGCTGGTGCTGGCCACCATCAAGGTGCTGGACCATCTGCAGGACTACCCTTGGCGTGCGGGCTGCGGTATTTCGGCTGCAGTCATCGCCGCTATCACGCTGTATCTGTACGTCAAGCGCGATACCATAGTGTACCGCAAATACTGGCTGGTTGTGTTGACATTGATTGCCATCGGCGGCGTGGTTCTGCTGTTTGCTGCCCTGGGCGGGATGCGGCGGCTGCGCCTGCGCCGCCCCATGGCTGCCCTGACGGCCTGCACTGCTCTGGTTGCTGCACTGACCACCGGTTTTACCGTGGGCACCTATCAGCGTGCCTACACCCAGACGATCGGCCTGACCACCACAGAAATTTATGGTGACGTTATCCACAGCGGCGACGGCCTGCCTGATGCCCTGCCCTACCGCTATTATTTCTGGGAGCCGTATTCCAACCGCGGCATGGCGGCTTACCTGCCGGACCGTACCTCCTTTTTGAGCACGCTTTCCCCCTCCATCTTTACACTGTATGATGCCCTTGGGGACGAGCGCCACGCCATTACCCCCGCCGGGCCGGAGGGCACCAACGAGCTGCTTTCCGTTGGGTATTATATCCGCAACAACTCCGACTGGCCGGATGAAATCTACACCAGTTTTTCCAACGGTCACGAGCAGATCAACGTCTATCAGGATTCCCACGCCCTGCCCATCGGCTTCTGCTATGATACCTACATGACCCGCAGTGAGTTTGACGAGATTGACCCCGCCGAGCGCGCCCACTCCATGTTAAAGACCCTTGTGGTGGCAGACGAGGACGAAGCCACGGTTTCCACCATACTGCGCCACTATGATGCCGCACTGGATGGTAAGATCAGCCAGGAAAACAAGTATGCCGACATGGACAAGCGCCGCGAAGCCTGCACCGATGTGTTTGATTATGGCACAGACTATTTTTATTCCGAAATCACATCCGGCAGCGAGCAGTACGCATTTTTCAGTGTTCCCTATGACAAGGCGTGGAGCGCCACGGTCAACGGCGAATCTGCAGAGATCCTGAACATCAACGGCCTGATGGCCGTCAAGGTGAATGCCGGTAAAAACTGTATTCGTTTCCACTATTCCCCCACCCCGCTCTGGTGCGGGATCGGGGTCAGCGCCATTAGCATTCTGCTGACGGCAATTTACCTGCTGGCCGGGCGGCGCAGCAGAAAAAGCAAAAAAGAGGTGCTGTAAACCATGAAGGCTACCCGCGAAAATCCGATCCTGTACATCGTGATCCCCTGCTATAACGAGCAGGAGGTTCTGCCCATTACCAGCAAGCTGTTTTTGAAAAAGATCACCGACCTGGTTGCCGCCGGTAAAATCAGCGATGACAGCCGCGTGCTGTTTGTCAACGATGGCTCCAAGGACAAAACCTGGTCCATCATCTGCGACCTGGCCAAGAGCGACAAGCACTACATCGGCATCAGCCAGAGCCGCAACCGCGGTCACCAGAACGCAGTACTGGCCGGTTTGATGGAAGCCAAGGACAAGTGCGATATCACCATCTCCATTGACTGCGACGGTCAGGACGATATCAACGCCATGGACGCCATGGTAGATGCCTATGTGAACGATGGCTGCGAAGTTGTGTACGGCGTGCGCTCCAAGCGCGATACGGATACCTTCTTCAAGCGCTTTACGGCAGAAAGTTTCTACAAGCTGCTGAACGCCATGGGGGCCGAGGTTGTTTACAACCACGCGGACTACCGCCTGATGAGCGCCCGCGTGCTGCATGAGTTTGCCAATTTCAAGGAGGTCAACCTGTTCCTGCGCGGCATGGTGCCGCTGGTGGGCTTTAAATCCACCAGCGTTGCTTACGAGCGCCACGAGCGCATTGCGGGTGAAAGCCACTATCCCCTGTCCAAAATGCTGTCCCTTGCGTTTGACGGCATCACCAGCCTTTCCGTCAAGCCCATCCGGTTCATTACCGGGTTTGGCGTTATTGTGGCGCTCATCAGCTTTATCGGCGTGATCTGGGCCATTGTGGAAGCGCTGCTGGGTGCCACCGTATCCGGCTGGGCCAGCATGACCAGCATCATCTGCTTTGTTTCCGGCGTACAGCTGATCTGCCTGGGCGTGATCGGCGAGTACATCGGCAAGATCTACATGGAAACCAAGCGCCGCCCCCGCTACATCATCAGCGACCGCACGTGGGATGAGGATGAGAAGTAATCGGCTGGGCAGAGTTACGCCTGTTTGCTTTACCTAATATAATATAGCACCAACAAAATAAATTTGTGCCGCGCGTTTTGCCCCTTGTATGGGAGGTGGGACGCGCGGCTTTTTTGTTGTTTCGGAGGTTTCCATGCTCACGGTCGACTCATTTTGCAGGAGAGTATTTGCGCCGCGGCCCAGCGACATGATTCTTTAGGCAACACCGCACAATTCCCGCCTGACGGCTTAAGCACCGCTCCGGCG
>ENA-UONY01002460-UONY01002460.1-human-gut-metagenome-genome-assembly--contig:-CS9-NODE-2460-length-13044-cov-4.657325_pt1 | contig 13044 bp, 6 predicted proteins | sample MGYA00242465_ERZ724012 | MGnify/ENA metagenome assembly ERZ724012 | reverse complement strand
TTCTATCATGAAAAGAAAAATTACTCAGATTGGTAGACTGTTTGCAGCGGCCGCCCTGTTCTTCGGCGCATCGTCGTGGGCCTCGGCGCACGAAACTGTAACAGCTACGTGGGCATTGACAGAAGGTGGTGTGCAAGCCGCTACTTTCTCTGCCGAAAACGTATTGGAAGGTACGATGTCCGCCGTATCTCCTTTTGACTTTGTCGGAACTGAGAATTGGCGTGATGCAGAGAATGCCTATCTTGATCCGGAGGTTCTCTTTACACAAGTTTCTCCGTCGGAGAAAGCCTCTGCTCCCCAAGCGGCAATTTCGTTTACATTGACTCCGGTAGAGGGGGTTACTTTCACCCCGACAAAATTGACTGTAAATGCTGGTCGTTTTGGTTCTGATAGCGGGAATCAACTCGATGTATATGTGAAAACATCGGCAGGGTCGGTAAAATTGAATGACGCGGTAATCGAACCGCTCCGTTCGCAGAAAGCCATGTATACCGAAGTTGCTTTGGATATAAAAGACATTGCAGTTAAAGGTGAACCTGTAATTATCGAATTTTGGTTTAAATGCGACGCTACTAAGAAAGTCGGTCTCAATAACCTCGTGATTACTGGTACTTATACCCAAGAGGCTCCTGCGGCTGCTCCCAAAGTGGCTTATCTCTGCGGTGCTACCGAGACGACCGAAGGTGTGTACAATGCACTTGTAGCTGCCGATATGGACGTAACAGCTCTCAATTACGACGATAAAACGCTGACCGGAGAGCTTGAAGCCGACGGTCTCACCGGCTATGACCTCGTTGTATTGGCGGGTAAAACCGGTTCTTCTTCGGCCCTGGCAGCATCGTTCGATAAGATCGTAGGTAAAGTACCTGTTCTTTCGACCAAAGCATTCTGGTATGCCAAAACCTCTCCCGCAGGAACGAATGGCGGTAACCCCGGAACAGCCGAAACTCCATCGCTTTCGATAGATCGCGTAGATCTTTATGCCGAACATGATATTTTTGCCGGTATCGATGGGAATAATATCGGGGTCTTCAACGCAAGTGATGCTATAACCACTGGTCGTTATATGCAATCGAACGGGCAATTCGCCGATAATACACCTGCACAGACCACTATCGCAACTGTCGGCGGGCAAGATGCCATTGCCGAGGCTTGGGTCGATGGTAAAGGCTTTGTGATGATTCCGTTTGATGCCAATGATGCTACTTGTGCTGCCGACGGTCTTACCGAGGCCGGTGCCAAATTGTTTGTAAACGCAGCCAACTACCTGATTGCCGGTAAGCAATACGAAGTTCCCTATGTAGGTACTTGTCCCAAACCGGTGATTACGACTACTCGTATTGATCAAACCGTCAAATATACCCTCTCTATTACGGCCACTGCCGAGCCTGCTATCGATGGTCTGAAAATCTATTATACGATCGACGGCAGCGAGCCTACTGCCGAAACCGGTACATTGTATGATGCCGAAACACCGGTGGAACTTGTCAACGATTGCACGGTGAAAGCCATCGCTTGCGCCGATAAATATCGCAATTCCGAAGTGGCCGAATACGCTTTCGTAAATGAGGCTATGACCAAGTTGGCAACCCCGGTTATCAAAACCTCTCAAAATGAGAAAGATGTAACCGTTACGATTACCTCGACCAACGAAGGTGTTGAGCCTACGGCTTACGCTATCTATTATACGATCGACGGTACCGAACCTACCGCCAATAGCAAGGTGTATACCGAACCGTTTACCTTTGCCGGCGGCTCTGCTACCGTTAAAGCCATTGCCATAGGCGAAGGGTATAGAAATTCCGATGTAGCTACGCAACAAATTACCAATACCGGTTATGTAGCTCGTGAGAAGACACTCTATCAGAGCGATTTCAATATGTTGCCCACCAGTTGGGGATATTATGATCCCGAAAGTTGCGACGAACAATATTCGGGCAAAGGCATTGCAGCAGATCCGAATGCTTCATGGGACAAAAATATTACTTTCATAGATAAAGGTAAAAGCGGTAGCGGCAAATGGCACGATTGGGCGTTCGAATCGTCGAAATGTCGTGTATTCCTTCCCATACAACAGGCTCTTGGCGGCGTAGGAGAGGCTTACGGTCCTGCAACCGAAGCCGATGCCGGTGCAACGCAAGGCGCATTGGCATATACGGCCGAGAGTGGTACGTCTGTGACATTCACTTATACCAAGCAACTCGAGGCTCCTTTTGACATCATCATGTACCTCGGTACCGGAAGTACAAGCGGTACGTTGAAGTGTGCCGTGCAAGTGAGTGATGATATGACGGAGTGGGAAACCATAGAGAATATTTCCCAGCCGGTAGATAAGATGATTCACAAACAAGTGCTTTCGTATGATGGAACTGGTAAAAAATACATTCGTCTCGACTTTGCCGGTAGCAGTAAAAACTCGAATGGTATGTTGTTCGACTTCATCGTAAAAGGTATCGGTCAAGACGAATTGACTTTGTTGTCGATGAGCCCGACCGCCGGTACGAAAGAAGAACCCAAAGAGATCGATAAAGCTCAAACTGTTTTCACGGCTACGTTCAACCTCAATGCTGTAATCGGAGATGCTGTGGCTTATTTCGGTGCTCCTGTTGAGGGTGAAGCTTACACCAAAAATTGCGAAATCGCAGTAGAAGGCAATAAGGTAACCATCACCCGTCCCGAAGCCGATAAAGAATTGGCTGCCGGTAATTATGTCCTCTACCTGAGTGGTGTGAAAGACGAGCAAGGTGCAGCTTTGAAAACTCCTATTACCGCTTATTATTATGTAAAAGCCCAGTTGCCTACTCCTACGCTGGCCGAGCCCAAACAAGAAGATACTTATGTGTCGGTTGTCGTTAATCCGTTGGCCGAAGAGTATACCGATTACAACTTCTACTATACGACCGACGGCAGCACACCTACGACGAGCAGCTTCCTCTATGACGGAACCTCGATCAAGTTCTACGGTGAGAGCGCAACCATCAAAGTGATTGCTGCTGGCGAGAAATATATCGCTTCGGGTGTTGCCGAAACCGCTGTTGTGAATGAGAACTATATGGCACGCGAAAAAGTCGTATATACCAACGACTTCCATACTCCCCATTCGGAATGGTTCTATCTCGTAGACTTCACGTATGACGAAGCCGACACGACAAAGGCAGTCAATGCAGTTGTAAAAGATGGCGCCGTATGGCCCGAGGGTATCACTTACTCTGAATGGTCGGAAAAAGATCACTTCCGTGTGCATATCTTCCCGAAAGGAAATGAATACAAAGGTTACCGTCAATATGCCGGCTGGTCGTTCTATGGAGAGAGCGGTCGTCGCATGTTCCTTCAAGATAATAAAGGATTGGCATTGCTCGGTTCGTCCGGTAAAGCCAGTGTAGCGCCCGATTCGATGTTTGTGGGCCCGTTCGATATCGACATCCAAGTATCGGGAGCCAAGAGCGCGGCAAAAGTACAGATATTCGTCAGCGATGAACTCGAAGGCAATTCTTGGGAACTCATCGGTGAAGCTACTGCTCCCGCCGGAGAAAAAGCTACGATAACAGGTTCGTACAACGGTACCGATAAGAAATATGTTCGTGTAGAGACTACTACATCCGAAATATATTTCGATAAGTTTATCGTGAAAGCTCCGGGTTATGGCGAACTCAAACTGCAATCAGTATCACCTGCCGGTGGAGCATACGATGCACCTGCCGTATTGGAAGAAACGGCCGATACGTTCGTTCTGACGTTCAACAACCCGTTGGCTACCGAGCAAGATGCAGACTTGGTTGTATTCTTTGCTGCTCCGGCTCTCCCGGTTCATAATTGTACTTACACGATAGAGGGCAATACGATGACGGTAACCCGTCCCGATGCCACCACCCCGCTTGCAGCAGGTACTTACCAATTCATTGTAAAAGGTGTTAAAGATGTAGCCGGCCAAGTATTGGGAAGCCAGTTGAATACCTTCTATAAAGTCGAGGGCAGCAGCTCTTCGGTTAACGCACCCGAAGTAGAGAAGACCGTCGTATCGACCGTCATCTACTCGATCAGCGGTGCCGTACAGAGCGAACTTGCTCCGGGCTTGAACTTCGTCCGCACGACATACAGCGACGGTACGGTCGAAGTAGAGAAAGTGATCAAGAAGTAAATAAAAGAATCGAATATCGATTCCTCCGATAAAATGGGGCGGTCATAGACCGTCCCATTTTTTGTTGCCTTTCCGTTTTGGGGTTGTCATGCAGAGCGTAGCGAAGCATCTCCGTCCAAGCGGTTTTGTATGAGATCTCTCACATGCGTTCGAGATGACATAACCAAGCGATGCAACCTTCACGGTGTGATGTCATTCTGAATGCAGCGTAAGCGGAATGAAGAATCTCAAACAAATAGCCGGGGATTCCTCACATACGTTCGGAATGACATTTGCTTGTCATTCCGAGGTGTGGAGCACCGAAGAATCTCACCCCAAGCGTATGTCATGCTGAGCGATAGCGAAGCATCTCCCGCTAAGCGAGAGTATAATCGCCACCGTTTCGAGTAAGAAGGGGGAGATTCCTCACACTCGACCATAGGTCTCGGTTCGGAATGACAAATGGCTGCCGGCCTCGCTCGGAATGACATAGGGAAGTCGCCCACGGAAGCTGTCATTCTGACGACCGCAGGGAGGAAGAATCTCTACCCAAGAACGAAGAGAGGGATTCCTCGTATATGTTCGGAATGACAATCATGTGAAGAGGTGTATCAGATATTTATTGCCAACGCTTCGGAATGACACTCGGAAGAAAAATACTGTAAAAATTGGTAGTGAACTGCAAATTTTGCCTCATCTGTTTTTATTTTTTCAAATATATTTATTATGTTTGTCCAGCTTATATGTCAGCGATGTCGCTGCATAGAGGAGACGGTTGTGCCGAAAGCAAACATTTGAAATATGAACTACAACGATTTAGAGAACGACATTAAGTATCTCAATGCGACTAAGACCGATATGCATTTTGGTGTATATGTCAATACGGTCGGTATTCAGATTATCAAGGCCGGAGAACATTATCCGTTGAAAGATCACCCTTCGGGTTACTTTTTCAATGTAGGGAAAGGCCGGGTTCTGCAAGAGTTCCAGTTGTTGTATATCACAAAAGGGGCAGGGTCGTTTACATCCGACCGTACACCGAAGCAGTCTCTTACCAAAGGAGCTCTGCTGTGTCTTTTTCCCGGACAGTGGCATACCTATTCCCCTTCGGAGAAAATCGGGTGGAACGAATATTACATCGGCTTCAACGGGCCTGTGGCAGAGTTGTGGTTTCGTCAGGCCGGCATTACGCCCGATAATCCCGTGCTCAAAATCGGTTTCAATGCCGAGCTGGTAAAGCTCTTCCAGTCGGCCATCGAAGTTGCCAACAGTGGAAAAAATGCCGCCCAGCAATGTTTGTCGGGTATCGTCATGCATATACTTGGGCTTATCTGCTATATATCGAGCAATCGTATCTTTGAAGAAGACAGTATCAGCCAGAAGATAGAGCGGTCGAAGATCATCATGATAGAAAACCTTTACAAAAATGTCGATGTCGAGGAGTTGGCCGAGAAACTCAATCTCTCGTACAGTTGGTTTCGTAAGGTGTTCAAGGACTATACCGGTTATGCTCCGGCCAAGTATTTTCAAGAACTGAAAATAAAAAAAGCTGAGGAGTTGCTCATGCGCACATCCCATTCGGTCAAAGAAATTTACTATATGCTAAACTATAAATCTGCCGAACATTTTTTCTCGCTCTTTAAGAAAAAGACCGGTTTTACTCCTCTCGAATATCGGAATTATATTCGTGGTGGGGAGTTGGGCGACGTTCGGTCTTCGCGGCGAGCCTCCTTGCCCGATTTGCCCGAACCTCCCGATGATATTATGGAAGAAATGGCTACCGCCGGGAAAAAGTGAAGGTTATGCTCCTTTCCGTCGGTTTCCTTTAAAACTCCTGCCGTATGACGGTAGGAGTTTTTGTTTCCCGGGATTTCTCTCCGGTCTACTGTCCTCGCATGGAATGACATTTGCTTGTCATGCTGAGCGTAGCGAAGCATCTCCTATTCAGTGATACAGCCCTTACGGTGCAATGTCATTCTGAAAGGAAGGAAGTGAAAGTATTTGGGAAGATCTCTTGTCGGGCTTATTTGTGTTTTATCGTAAAGAGGTGAAAATCTTTTGAATGAATTTGTCGGGTTAAAAAAAAGAACTATCTTTGCCCCGATTTTTAGAGACCATATAATGTCTAATTTAGTAGTAAGAAAATCAATCATTTAAAAAACATGGAAGAAAAACAAATTTCCCCCGTTGAAAACTTCGACTGGGAAGCCTATGAAAAAGGCGAAGTAGTCGGCGAAAAAAGCCGCGAGGAATTGGTCGCTACTTATGACCAGTCGCTCAACACCGTAAAAGACAAAGAGGTAATCGAAGGAACGGTTATTTCTATCAACAAACGTGAAGTTGTTGTCAACATCGGTTACAAATCCGATGGCGTTATTTCGATGAACGAATTCCGTTACAACCCCGAACTCAAAGTGGGCGATACGGTCGAAGTTTATATCGAAAACCAAGAAGATAAAAAAGGCCAGTTGGTACTTTCTCACAAGAAAGCCCGCGCAACCCGTTCATGGGATCGCGTAAATGCTGCCCTCGAAAACGACGAAGTCATCAAGGGTTACATCAAGTGCCGTACCAAAGGCGGTATGATTGTCGACGTATTCGGCATCGAAGCCTTCTTGCCCGGTTCGCAAATCGACGTTAAACCCATTCGCGACTACGATGTATTCGTAGGCAAAACGATGGAATTCAAAGTCGTTAAAATCAATCAGGAATTCAAGAATGTCGTTGTTTCGCACAAAGCTCTCATCGAGGCCGAGCTCGAACAACAGAAAAAAGAAATCATCGCTAAACTCGAAAAAGGTCAGGTACTCGAAGGTACGGTCAAGAATATCACCTCTTACGGCGTGTTCATCGACCTCGGCGGTGTCGATGGTCTTATCCACATCACCGACTTGTCTTGGGGCCGCGTAAGCCACCCCGAAGAAGTCGTTTCGCTCGACCAGAAGCTCAATGTCGTTATTCTCGACTTCGACGACGAGAAGAAACGTATCGCTCTCGGTCTGAAACAACTTACTCCGCACCCCTGGGATGCTCTCGATCCCAATCTCAAAGTGGGCGACAAAGTCAAAGGAAAAGTTGCCGTCATGGCCGATTACGGTGCATTCATCGAAATTGCTCCGGGCGTAGAAGGTCTTATCCACGTATCGGAAATGTCGTGGTCGCAACACTTGCGTAGTGCACAAGACTTCATGAAAGTAGGCGATGAGGTAGAAGCCGTAATCCTTACACTCGATCGCGAAGAGCGCAAGATGTCGTTGGGTATCAAACAACTCAAACCCGATCCCTGGGAAAATATCGAAACCAAATATGCCGTCGGTTCGCGTCATCAGGCCAAAGTTCGTAACTTCACCAACTTCGGCGTATTCGTAGAAATCGAAGAAGGCGTAGAAGGTCTTATCCACATCTCCGACCTTTCTTGGACAAAGAAAATCAAACACCCCTCTGAGTTTACTCAAATCGGTGCCGATATCGAAGTTCAAGTTCTCGAAATCGACAAAGAAAATCGTCGTCTCAGCCTCGGACACAAACAACTCGAAGAAAATCCCTGGGACGTATTCGAGACCGTGTTTACAGTAGGTTCTATCCATGAGGGAACGATTATCGAAATGCTCGAAAAAGGCGCGGTTATCGCGTTGCCTTACGGAGTAGAAGGTTTCGCAACTCCTAAACATCTCGTTAAGGAAGACGGAACTCAGGCTCAGGTTGATGAGAAACTCGACTTCAAGGTAATCGAGTTCAACAAAGATGCCAAACGCATCATTCTTTCTCATAGTCGTATCTTCGAAGATGTGGCAAAAGCCGAGGCTCAAAAAGAGGCTTCTGCCAAAAAAGCTGCTAAAAAAGCCGCTAAGGCCGAAGAGTCTGCTGCCATTTCTTCTCCCGTAGAGAAAACAACTCTCGGAGACATCGAAGAGTTGGCCGCTCTGAAAGAGAAACTCTCCAAAGACAATAAATAATTGTTGCAACAAATTATCATGGCAGGCGTCGACCCCATAGGGTCGGCGCCTCTTTTTTTGTAGAACGGAAGGTGGATTTGCAGAGGAGAAGCTCGTTTTATGTGGGTGTGGGTTTTGAAAATGTCATCGAAACGAAATCTTTAAAATTTGCGATACCGTTGTCGAATGACTATTTTTGTATCCGGAACGAAAGTGAAAAATCTTCGCATGAATAGTTTTGAATTGTCGGTGTTAGGTTGTGGTTCGGCATTTCCTACCAATCGTCATAATCCCAGTGCGCAAGCGCTTTGTCATCACGACAGGGTATTTCTTATCGATTGCGGGGAAGGTACTCAGCAGTATTATCGTCGGCAGGGGTTGAAGTTGGGCCGTTTACAACATATTTTTATTTCGCATCTGCATGGTGACCATTGTCTGGGGCTTGTCGGGCTTATATCCACGTTGGGGCTTTTCGATCGGGGTGGAGAAATCGTTGTGCATGCGGTTCCCGATGCGTTGCGGGTATTCCCGCCTCTGTTCGAGACATTCTGTCATGACCTTCCTTTTCAAGTGCGTATTGAACCGTTTTCTCCGTTTTCTCCGGAAATAATTTATGAGGATAAGACGCTTACGGTGAAAACTTTGCCGTTGAAGCACCGCATTCCTACTGCCGGTTTTCTATTTGAAGAGAAGGAGTCTCCCCGTCATTTATTGGGTGATGTGGCAGAATTTTATAAAATACCCAATTTCCGCCGGGCTGAAATAAAAGCCGGAGCAGATTTCGTTTTGCCCGACGGGACGGTCGTTTCCAATGACCGTCTTACACGTCCTGCTGCTCCGCCGAAACGTTATGCCTATTGTTCCGATACGGCTTATAGCGAGAAGTTGATACCGTGGGTCGAAGGCGTCGATTTGCTTTATCATGAGGCGACATTCACTCATGAGTCGGTTGCATTGGCCAAACAGACCACCCATTCTACGGCGCGTCAAGCGGCTACCATCGCTTTGCGGGCCGGAGTGAAGAAGTTGATGATAGGCCACTTTTCGGCTCGTTACAACGATGAGAAGGATTTGTTGGCTGAGGCATGCGAGGTATTTCCCGAGACGATATTGGCTTATGAGGGATTGAAATATTTATTTTGACAGATATGAAAACAACGATTTTCCGGACATTATTTTTCTTTGTGGCGGTATTCCCGTTTACGACGGCTTTTGCGCAATTCAATAGCTATACCTCTCCCGAGAGACAGGCGGTTTACACTCCTACGTACCGGACCGACGGCTCCGGTGGAAAAGTGAAGAACGTTATCCTTATGGTGGGCGACGGTATGGGACTGGCGCACATGACGGCTGCATTGCATGCAAACGGGGGAGACCTTACAATTGCTCGTATGCGCCATATCGGGTTGGTCAAGACGCAGTCGCATAACCGTTATATAACCGATTCTGCCGCCTCGGGAACCGCCTATGCGACGGGGCATAAAACAAATAATGGGAGCTTGGGTGTCGATAGTGAGGGAAATGTTTTGTCTAATATGACCGAAATACTTTCTTCAAAAGGGTATGCTACAGGTATTGTTACGACCGATAAGATTTCGGGAGCTACGTCGGCTGCTTTTTATACGCATCAGCCCCGGCGAAGCATGACCCGGGAGATACTCTCCGACTTGATTCGCACGAAAGCTCTTTTTGTTGCAGGTAGCAGTGTCTCGCTTTTTGAGAATATCGGAGTAGAATATTTCGACTCTTTGAGACATCGCGGATTCGGTGTTATCCATGATTTCAGGGAGTTGCCCCGTGTTTCCGCAGATAAGATTGCTCTTATTGCGTGCGATCGTGATGCCGAGTGGGTACAGAACGGGCGCGATACGGCATATTTGAGAAGTGTTACCGATTTTGCCCTCTCTTTTCTTGCCGAAAAATCGAAGAAGGGATTTTTCTTGTTGGTCGAGGGGGCGGAAATCGATCATGGAGCTCACGCCGGGAATATCGAAGGAGTCGTGAGGGAGACGCTCGATTTTGACAAAGCTGTTGCCGAGGCGTTGCAGTTTGCCGATAAAAATGGGGAGACGCTCGTCATTGTTTTGGCCGATCATGAGACGGGTGGTCTGGCATTAGGCGAAGGAAATATTTCCGAAGGTGTGGTTTCCGGTCATTTTGCAACCGGAGGGCATTCTCCTGTATTGGTCCCGGTCTATGCCTATGGCCCTCATGCGCAGGATTTTTGCGGGGTTATAGATAATACCGAGGTCTTTTCCCGCATTCTTTCGGCTCTGAAAGTAAAGAGATAGGGACTGTGATTGATTGAATGGACTAAAAAGGCTCTACCCGACAGGTAGAGCCTTTTTGTTTGTTTCTGTAAATTTATTTTATGACATGTATCGTACCGTCGGGGGCGAAGTCGACGGGGACGATAGCCGGCATTTCTCGGAAAGGGGCTTGGTTGTCATTTCCGAAAAACGTACACCACCATTTGCCAGTACGGTCTTTGAAATAACAGGTTCCGCCTCCGCAGGGAACGGCTTCATGGCGCATGCGGTAAGGTCCGTATATCGATTCCGACATGGCTACCATACTGCTGTAACGTCCCTCATAAGAGTCGGCTGCCGTCAGATAATAGATACCGTTACGTTTGAAGAGAAAAGCTCCTTCTCGGCCGATGTCTTTACAATCCCGCCGGGTAAGGCATGTGGAGGCGTGGTGCGATGGAATTGTGTCGGGGTCGATCAATACGGGTTTCACAGGTTCTTCGGCCAGCCCGCTCATATCCTCTTTCATACGGGCGATGTAGCCTCCCCCGTAGACAAGATATACGCTGCCATCTTCATCTTCAAAAAGTGAAGCGTCTATATCCTCTTTCCAATATTTACGTAAGGTCCTTCGGGAAGCCCTGTCGTACTTTTCAATAGGCCTCTATCGCCCGGGGGCATACTGAGGGTGATATAGTAGTTGCCTTTTATATAGTGGATTTCGGGAGCCCATAAAGCTCTGACGGCTTTCTTATGGAACCTCCACTGCTGCCATGTGGCATCTTGCTCGAAACTCCAAACCAAGCCCATATATTCCCATTTTTTCAAGTCGGCCGACCGCCATAGCTCTACTCCGTCGTTGGCGTGCCAAATGTCGTTGCCGGTCGATCCCGTGAGATAATAAAGCCCGTCGCCACCCACGCAGATGACGGCATCTCGTATTTGTGCATCGATGAGGGGCGTAATGGGAGGAATCAAGCCTTTTTTTACAGCGCTTCCGCTGAGTTTCGGATTGTTTTTATTGTATTTGAGCCATAGAGGACTCGGGCCGCCCAGCGTCGTTTGGTCGGGGCCGCTGATACCCAAGTGTATGTTTCTGGCTTCTCCCCGATGTGTGGGAATGTCGAAATTCCGGGTTTGTACGAGAAATGTGTATTGTCTGTTTTTCATATAGGCGCAACACATGGCGGCATCGCCGGGATAGTCGTTCGATTTCACGCGGAGGGTGAGTGTGTCGTTACGGTGCAGGGTGCGGGGTGTGCTTTCCCATACTCCGCTATTGATACGGTATTCACCGTTACGCACGGTCAGATGCAGGGTGTCATCGCAGATGACAATGGGTGTGGAAGCTATCCATGTGTCCGGTTCTACCCCTTTTTGTGAGGGAAAGGAGTAGTCATGGGAAGACGGGGTACAGGCTACTACCGAGAATAAGGTGAGGGCAATGCCTGTGCAGTAAAGGCTGTTTCTCATAACGTGAAGATTTCTGTCCGGAAATTTCTGGATAAATATGGAGAATTATTTCTTTTGTAATTCGGGATAACTGATACGGGTATGGTACATGGTTTTGAGTTTTTCGATGAAAGCCTCTTTTACATCGCGAATATCGCGGAAGCTGATAGGACTGTTGTTCAGTAACCCGTCGGCGATTTGGCTATCGATAATCGTGTTGACCAGTTTCGAGATATTTTCTTCGGTATATTCTTTCAGGCTTCGCGACGCCGCTTCTACTGCATCGGCCATCATGAGCAATGCCTGTTCTTTGGTAAACGGGTTCGGGCCGGGATAGGTAAATAGTTCTTCGTTGACCTCCTCATCGGGGTGCTCGTTTACATACGAATTGTAAAAATACTTGGCTTTACTTGTTCCGTGATGTGTTTTTATAAAATCGATGATGGTTTGGGGAAGATTCAGTTTTTCAGCGATCTTTACCCCGTCTTTTACGTGGCTGATGACGATTTGCGCACTCTCTTCGTAAGGAAGGTTTGTGTGGGGATTCACCCCGTTTTGGTTCTCTGTAAAGAACGTAGGATTTGCCATTTTACCGATGTCGTGGTACAAAGCTCCGGTGCGTACCAATTGCGCTTGGGCTCCAATGCTGTCTGCCGCTTCGGTTGCGAGATTCGATACCTGCATCGAATGTTGGAATGTACCCGGGCATGTTTCCGATAGCTGTCTGAAAATAGGCAGGTTGATGTCCGATAATTCCACCAGCGTTACCGTCGATACAAATCCGAAAACTTTTTCGAGCAGATATATGAGCAGATAGGTGAAAAATAGCAGTACACAGTTGATGCCCAAGTAGAAGAAGAGCTGCGGGTCGAGTTTGGTCCACTCTTCGAAAATAAGCGTGTATCCCGTGTACGTGAAGCAATAGGTAACATATATGAGTATAACGCATCGTAATAGTTGAGAACGCCTTACCAACTCCTTCATGTTGTTTATGGCCGTAACCGTTACGGCCATTTGTAGGAATATGAATTCCAGCGGATAAGGGACGGCAAAGGCGCATAGAAGTATCGATATGAGACTTGAAATCAGTGCAATCGATTTTTTCAGGAATACGACGATCGTAATGGGCAGTATGGCAAACGGTACCAAATACATTCCCGACGTCGTGAACATGCCGCACAGGAAGTAGCAGATTACGGTCGTACCCGTAATCATAATCATGATGAATGCGAGTTTCTTGGGGTCGTTGAATGTGCGGGGGTAGAAAATAGCCAGGTAGCGATAAAGAAAA